>Ga0160427_10000146_pt1 | contig 49086 bp, 84 predicted proteins | sample SolpanmetagenomL_FD_108194 | JGI IMG/M metagenome (GOLD analysis project Ga0160427, IMG submission 108194) | Solar panel surface microbial communities from Lawrence Berkeley National Laboratory, California, USA - L | ecosystem: Engineered > Built environment > Solar panel > Unclassified ...
ATTCGGCCTGCGGAAAGCGGCACAGGTGCCCGGTCAATTTCAAGACCTCGACTATGCCCTGCTGATTGGCGACCAAACCCAAGACCTGAATACAAGCCTTGCCGGCAGTATTCAGCGGGTAGGGCCGATTGGGGATGGCGATTACGTCAAGCTGCGGCGGGCCGCCAGCGGCGCCTTTAGCCTCTCTACCTCCACAGACGGCGCCACCTACAGCCCCATTGCCAGCGCCTACGACGGCAAGAATGACGCTGGCAACCTCTATATCCCCTTCGTGGCCCAGGACAACGGAACAGCCGCCCTCATCGCTCCTGATTGCTTCAACTGTGCTACCCGCTAGCCCCCTATTCTCAATGCCCCTGCGCGCTACTTTTTATGAAACAATCAAACTGCTTGGCTTCCGAAGCCCAGGCGACTTGCTGTCCGGCGCGTTTGGGGTAAAAACATACAGCCTGCCCGTGCTACAATACCTAGCTGGCGGGGCGTTGCTAGCCGCCCTCACGGCCTTTTGCACGCGATGGATTTGGAATCCTCCCAGCGCATTACTGCTACTGATTTTCTTGGACTTGGCCAACGGTTATTATGGATATCAGGTTAGCAAGCGGCTTAAGAGAATACCTTTCAAATGGTCTGAATTCCAGCGATTAGGCGGCATTTTAATGTCCACTATAATCGTAATGGCTATCGTTCGCAATGCCATTCACTCTTATCCCTACTATGACTTCCTGGCTGACCTCGTGTTCGGCTGGCTTTTCGCCACCAAGGCGCAAAAAGTAGTGAGCAAAATGGTGGCCTTGAAGGTGCAGGAAGAAGGCGCTGCTAGCCTCTTTCAGTTTGCACTCAAGTGGCTACTGCAAAGCAAACTAGGCGCACTAGTGGTCGATGAAGTGCAGCGCCGCGAAACCCCCATCCCCAATGACCAAGAAACCGGAGCCACGCCAAGCAACCAAGAAAGCCAGCCAGGCCAAACCACTTCCTAAGAAGCCATGAAGACAGCTAGCTACATCATAATTGCCCTCTGCCTGATTTGGATTGTGGGGGCCAGCTCAGGCCATGTCACTTGGCGCGGCAAAGTCTATTCTTGGCGCGGGCCATTTCTCTCCAAAAAATGACCCATCCCAACACTTTTGGCTACCGCGTCGCAGGCCTGGCGCTGGCCTTGCTATTGGCCTGGCTGCTAGCCGGCTGCGAGAGTCAGCAGACTAAGCAAGCCCGCGCCATTAAGCAGCATCAAGCTGCTGTCCTAACTCAAGCCCGCGCCGATAGCGCCGCCGCCGCCGCCCACGTCGATTCCGCCACCACTTACCGCCAACGTCAACATGCGCTTCGCCCTACTGCTGCTGATACTACTGCCCTTCGCAAGTTTTTCACAAACTATTTCGGGTGGTAAGGTCTGCTTTACCCCTGCCGAGGCCGCGCAGGTAGCCGACAGCCTCAAGGTGCTGCCCCTTGTGCGAGCCGAGGCTGCGCAGTGGCACCAGGCCAGCGGTTACTTCCAACGCCAGGCTGCGGGGACTGCTACGGCCCTACAAGACGAGCGCCACCTAACGGCCATCGCCAATGAGCGGGCGGGCAATTACCAACGCAAAGCCCGCCGCCGGGGGCTGCTCAACTGGCTATTTCTCGCTGTGGCTGGGGGCGTTACCGCCCTGGCTGTAACCCGCTAGGCTATGGTTATCTCCATCATCCGCAGGCCTAGCGAAAAGGGCTGTACGATAAGCACTTGGTACGTCGATAACCAACCCTTTTGCGTGGGGTTGGAGGACGTGGTACGCGGGCAGGGGCAGCCTAAAATATTCGGGCAAACGGCTATCCCTACCGGCTCCTACCAGGTCAAGGTGACGATGAGTACGCGCTTCAAACGCCGCCTGCCCCAGCTGTTCGACTTCCCTGGCAAGGTGACGATGTTCGGCAACCGACCCATCGGCGCCTGCGGCATCCGGATTCATCCGGGGAATTATGCGACTGATACGGAGGGCTGCCTACTACCAGGGCTTACGGTGGCTGCGGGGGATACGATGGTCACGAACAGCCGCATCGCCTTTGAAAAGCTCTTTGCCCGCATCGAAACGGCTATTGAGAAAGAAGAACCTGTGACAGTAACAATCCGATGAACAACCTGAAAGTAGACGCCGCCGGCCGGGCCTTCATTGCCCGCGAGGAAGGCGAGATTCTGCACGCCTACCGGGATGCCGGCGCGGTGCTCACCATTGGCGTGGGCCACACTGGCCCCGACGTGCACGTGACAAGCACCCTTACCCACGACGCCAGCCAGCGGCTGCTCACGCAGGACCTGGCCCGATTCGAGGCAGCTGTGAACCGCCTAGTAAAGGTGCGGCTCAGTCAACACGCCTTCAACGCCTTGGTATCATTCGCCTTCAATCTAGGAGAGGGCAGCCTAGCTAAATCCAGCCTGCTGAAGCTTGTGAATGCAGGCAGTACAGACGCTGGGGCCATTACGACCGCCTTTCGCCTGTGGCGCAACGTGAACGGCAACCCTAATGCAGCCATCGAGGCCCGCCGCAAGCGCGAGGCCGCTTTATTTCTCACTTAGCTGCACGTATAAGCATTTCTAAAACAGCCGCTTGGCTTACTCCTTTCTGTTCGGATAGGTCTTTAAGCTTATCAAGCGCAAGTTGCGAAAGAGCAAAAGATGTTCTTTTTTTAGCCATTGCATATGTGGTAAACATGTGGTAACTTTATACCACATTAATACCACAAAGTTATGGCAAATAAATATAAACCCATCGAAGAGCGGCTTTGGGAAAAGGTCGATAAGTCAGGCGAGTGCTGGCAATGGACGGGGGCTGTGACCGGTCCCGGTTATCTCGATGGCAAGGGCTATGGCACAATCAGCTATAAGGGCCGCGCAGCACGTGTTCATCGAGTATCATTTGAGATGACTAATGGGCCAATCCCCGACGGTATCATGGTTTGCCATAAATGCGACAACAGGTTATGCGTGAACCCGTCGCATCTCTTCCTGGGCACCGGCCAAGACAACTTGAGTGATATGGCAAACAAGGGGAGACACCATCAGCAAGTCAAAACTCATTGTGTTAATGGTCATGAGTTTACGCCTGAGAATACTTACAAGACAAAGGCGGGTGGGCGCGCCTGCCGAGAATGTACCATTTCTCATGTCAAAGCCTACAAAAAAGCTAAGCGAATCCAAAATAAACTCACTCACTAACCCCATTTCACACATGAAATTCTTCCTTATCTTCTTCGCCGTGGCCATCCTTGTTTGTGGCGGCTTCTGGATTAGTGACGGCCCCGGCTCAGGCATGGCCTGGCCGACGGGCATTTTTGCACTGCTGCTGACTGGGGTGCTCATCTATAATAAGGTGTGGCGCGGGGGCTGGCTTAGCGACAACGCAAACAACCGCCCCTAGCCGGCTTCTGCTGTACTACTCAACCCTGACGCGGGGCTGCATTGTCTGCTTCTCGCACATAAAGCACATCCCCCCAGCGCGTTCGCACGCACAAGGGCCGTAATAGGCAGGGTCTACTTCCTTGGCAAATGCCTTCACCAAGCCGCGCACCTGTTCGACAGGCACACCATATCGGTTAGCTGAGGAAGTAATTCCCTTGTTTAGGGCGTGTTCTAGTATGTCTCCGGCGTAGGCCTCCATAGGATAAAGATAAAAACTTGTGAGTGTCTAGCCCCCGGCTTCTGCTGTACTAGTGGGGCCGCCGACTAATGTTCGACTAATCTGGCCTTTGTATCAGCAATAATACTCTGATTTTTAGCAGTTACGGCAGGCTTTGACTTTGGATATAGACGCGAGCCATCGGGTAGCAGGGTGCTATTGCTATCATCTAGTACAAAGCCACCCCCTGCCGCCTGCGGTTCTTCGGCTAAATCAACCCCGAAGTCTTGTAGGCCAGCTTCGTCTAGCGCAAAAAGCAGCTCATCCAAAAGCGCCTGCTGGGTATATGCTAGCCGTTCTTCTGCTTCAATATCGGCAAAACTCAGTGCAGCATTGTCGTACACGTTCCGCTCATACAGCATGGCCGCGTGAAGTAGCTCATGCTGTATGATGGACGGGGCAAAGTCTTGGCTGCTAAAGACAATTCGACCTAAACACCCATCGGCTGGCGGGGCATGAAATATCCGCCCAACCACGATGGCATTGAACTCATCCGGCCCACCATAACTGGCAACGTCGGCCTTCGCTTTGGCAACAGTATCAAATAAGGCAACCTCAAAAAAGTGGCGGCCATCGTTGGCGCTGATTTGCAATTGATTCATGGCTCTCGCTGCTTCTGTGTTACGCTTGTGGGGCCGAATCCAGTTTTAGGTAAATGGTGAAGTCCACATTGTTTGTGCAAGTGTCGTGATAGACTTCTAACAACCGCTCGCCAAAGTGCTTGCGGAAAGCGGCCATCACGGCATTAAAAGGCCCATCAGTAGCATCGCTAATGCCTGTTCGAGAAGTGCAGCGAATGCTGTTCGCCCGGTCACTGCGCTCGCGCACGGTATAGGCGGGGAGGATGCGGCGCACAACGGCCATGTCGGTTTGCAAAGTATTGTTCATAGGATTTGGTGTGTTACGCTTGTGGGAGAGGGGGCTAGAAAATTCCGGTAGCTGTGCAATTGTGAAAGTCCTTAACCTCGACTAGCTGCAAGCCTTGGTTTGCCACGCGAGCAAAAGGCCGCCCATATAGCTCTTCCATTCGCAAGTACATAGGCTCTAAGTCGCGCTGCTCAAATTCTTGGAAGTAAGCCAAGCATTCACTTTCGCCTAGTACTAACTCGATGGTGCCATAGCTAAAAGCAATGTGGTGGATTTTGTCGCCCGCCTGCATACTAGTTGGCCGATTGAAGGTGAAGGCAGCACAACCACGCATTGCTGTCATTGATGCGAGAAGCCCACAGCCGCCGAAGCGCCTTTTTGGTCCCAGGTATATCCCGCTTGCCATCGAAAGCAGGCGGGCACCAAGTGCGCTTGCCCATGTTAATTACATAGGTCAAAGGCGGGCATTCGGCTGTGATTTCCATGCACTAAAGATACCAAATAAACACAACATACACAAGCAATAACCGTATAATAATCAACAAAATACCCCATGCTACTAAGCCTTATTCCCCTGCTCTCGCTACTGGCTGTTGCCTTCCTGGCGTGGGCCTTCTGGCTACTCCCCCGCGAGGTGTTTCTGAACGCCGAACTGATAAAGGCAGACGGGGCCGCCGACTCACTCAAGGAAGGTTTCCACGCGCGGCGCACCTGGATTCGCTTCTGGCAGTGGCTGGGCTGCACGGCCGCCGGGAGCCTGCCGGCGCTGCTGTGGGGCACGCCCTGGCCCGTGGTGGCGCTCACTTTCTTGGGGCTAGGCATTCTGCTAGCTGGCTTCTTTGCCGCGGCCTTCACCCCAGCGTTGAACGTGGCCCGCGGCCTTGATAAGTGGTACGTGAGTTTCGCCGACCGCGCGGCGTCCTGGCCCGACTCGAAGCTAGCCAGCGAGGCCCGCGCGGCCTATCCCAACGACCCAGCTAAGCAAGTCGAGTACGCCGCCCACGCGCTGGAGCGACTGAGCGGGCAGACTCTCTTTGGTACAGCGGCGGCAGCAGGCCTGCTCATCGTCGCCGCACTCGTTATTCATTTCTAAGAAAGTAAAGCCGCCGCCGGACTCATGTTCACGCAGTAGACCTATTCTGAAAACGTGTACACTTTTTGGCGATTCGTAAACATATGGCATACGACCAGCACCTTTCCGCCCTGCTAGCCACCCACGCCGCCGAGCTGCAACGCCTGCTGCCCCCGCACCTGTGGCCACTCCCTGCCGACTTGCCTCACAAGGCCTGGGGGGATGACTTCGTAGTCTATGAGTTGGGGCAGCTAGCTGATGGGCGCTGGGCCAAGCTGCACCACTTCTTACGCCCCGACGCCGGCCCGCCCCACTGCCATTGGTGTGAAATTGAGTCGCATGGCCTCAAAGGAGACTATGTAGAGCGCATCTATCGCAACGGCCTGACCTGGGACGTGCCGCGGCCGGCCAGCGGGCATCACGTAATCGACGCCGAAACCACCCACCGCCTGATAGCCCTGCCCGATGGCGACGCCTGGACCGTATGCTTTACTGGCCTAGCCATTCGGGAGGGACACCACCACCCCGAAATTATTGAGGAGCCAGGTTCGCGTTACCGCCTGGCCGCCTAGCCCCCGCCCTGGCAGCCAGCTAAGCCTTATCAGAAACTGGCACTCCTTGCGTATATTTGTGTCATGCAACCAACTAAGCCGCATACGGTTACGCAGCCTCTGCCGGCCGCGCAGCTAGCCAAGATGGCACAGGAATACGACAACCGCATCCCCTATCCAGTGAAGACGCCCCGGCGCTACCACGGCTAGGCCCCCTTCCCCTCTTACTAGGAGAGGTAGACAAATAGGAGTAGTAGCTTAAAAATGAGAAAGCGCCGGCCCCAATCACGGGGTATCCCAAACGGAGATATTGTTGCAGCCTCAATCTACTCCGCTCTACGATTAAGCAGTGGCAACACAACCCACGATTGTTATTATATTTGCGCATCCCGTTCATGTTGTTTGAATGAGCGAAGCTGCGCTCGCCACTTGGCGCGGCTTCAACCAAAAGCCACTCCGCCACAGAGTGGCTTTTGTCTTTGCAGAGAATAGAATGAGGCCGGCTAGCCACACCATGCGCAGCTCCTTGTGAGGCACCTCACATCGTGTGCGCCTCATTCACCCCTAGCTGGCCTAACCGGGGCCAGCACCAATACGAAGGCTGAAATACCCGATACGTAGCGGGACGCGTCAGCAGGGCCTTCGTGAATCTTGGCGGCCCGATGGCGTACTTCAGTATAGAGTAGGAAAACCGCTGCCAATAGAATGAGGGGGCTCTGAGCGCCGATGCGTTGCAGTTTAGATTCGGCCAACCCAAAAGGGGAGATGAAGCAACCACAGTACCCGCAACCTCATTCTCTTTTAGCCCACCCCACCGAAGCCCTACGTTGCACGTGGGAGATTTAGGTAGGTGGTGTGGGCCCGTTATCCGGCCTCGCTTAGTCGAGATACAGTTCTAGACAGAAAGAGGGAGCTACCTACCTCGCCGGATGTCACCCCCGAAGCCCCCGCCCCACTAGGAGCGGGGGCTTCTTTTTTCTAATTGCCATTCGCGCGGGGCGTACGCATAGGGCGCCTGTGGGCTAGTGGGATTGGCTAGCCAAGCTAAGCCTTTGTTTGCCAAGCTGCCCAGCTGCTTGCTGCCAGGTTTTTCAACATACTTATTGACTACGTACGAAATTGCTAGCATCACCAGTACTAAGGTTGTTACTACCACATACTTATTCAGGCCTGCCGTTACGTGAAAAACAACGAAGCCAATATTGCCGTGCAGCAAATAAAGCGGGTACGTAATAGCACCCAGCGTTGGCAGCCAGGTAAAACGACTTAAGTCTAAGCTCCTCGTGATAATGAGCGCAAAAAGCAGGTAAAAGCCAACTAAAGCTGTGCCGGTTATAGCGAACGACAGGGGCGTGTGAAAGTAGGTGCTCAACGCATTCGTTTCTGCGCGCATACTACGCAGCGCTACCAAAAAGGCAATGGCGAGCAGCAGCAGTTGCAGTCTGCGATTGCCAAGCTTGTTTTGAAGCAAGTAAAAGAGCATCCCGGAGACGAAATAGGCGCTGTACTTCGGGATGAGCAGGCCCGCCAGCATGGTCGTGGCGGAGGGGCCCGCCACGGCGGTGTACAGCAGCCAGCCCGCCAGTAGTACATCAAGGTGCTTGAATAGCTTCCAGCCCAGCACAATGGCTATCAGGAAGTAAAACACGAGCTCGTAGCGCAGCGACCAGTACGAAGTATCCAGAATATCAACGCCCAAAAATTCCTGAAGCATCGTGAGGTTATAGCCATACTGATGCAGCGTGACAGCAAACCCCTCCCAGCCAGGAGTGGGCGCATGAGGGCCAAAGAATCGGACAACTAGAAAGGTGGCCGTGCAGCCAACCCAGTACGCCGGGTAGAGCCGCGTGAGCCGCGATAAGAAGAATTGCTTAATCGTCTTATTATACGAGCTCATCAGTACCACGTAGCCACTGATGATGAAGAATAGCTCTACGCCCAGCCACCCGTAGCGCGTAACCTGACCCAGGCGCGCAAACTCGACGGGGCTATAGTGACCGCCTGCGTAGGCGCGAAAGGTGTAGTGGTAGAGCACGACGCTCAGGGCCGCCAGGAAGCGGAGCAAGTCAAGTTCGTTAAAGCGAAGGGGGGCTTTGTAAGGTTCTGGCTCCATAGGTGAGTGTTAAATGAAACTCAAAGATGCGCAAATAAATCTTATTTCAGTTGGCATGGAGCAAAATTAGAACACCCCTAGCCAGTAGGTGCGGGGACTCTTTTTTGACCCTTTAAATGGTTGCAGCAGAGCGGGTAAAAAATAATTATGGAGTTTATCGACTCACGGCATCTTCATTTGCAAGCGATTTACGTTATGGTCCTGTTTTACTAACTACCTTAGCAGGGCTAGTTGGCAAACGAGCTTAGCAAACTTACCCTTCCTCGCTCTCTTTATGTTACTAACCCACACTCCAACCGGCGCCGCCGCGCCGGACCTAATCTTCTGCGCGAAACTCTCCCCAGGCGCGCAGCACCAACCCGCTACCCGCACAGGAGTCCGTGCCACCTGTCCTCACCCCTGCGGGAGCATTTGCCCCCTACAGGCCGGGGCGTGTACAACGCCCCCTGCCCAGCCCACTCGGCTGGCCTTGCTATTAAACCTAGCAGCTACCCAAGAGCAACTGCTGCTGCAAAGCCTGCCCCGCACGGGGTGCCTCATCTGCCGCAACTAAGCAAAATACAATCATACCTCCAGCATGGCTATTGGACGCTGGGGGTAAGGTGTCCGAGAACCAATCTTATGTTAAGTGACGCAACCCAGAACCCGGTCAAGCTGTCAGTGACCCTACCTTAGGGCAGAATCCAACTTAACAACTTCTACTTAACATAATAAATCGACTAGGCCACCTCTATACCACCCTATAGAAAATCCGCGCTCGCTCGATAAGATTACTGCTCCGACCGTGCCCGCTGGATTGGGGACTCGTGTCCCAACGCGAGAGCTTCGCCTTCGGGGAGTTTCTTCTTCTGTGCAGCTTGATGCTAGATGGAAAGTGGGGGTTGGTGGGCACTGACCAAAAGACAAGTCCGCTCCCCCCTTACCCCCCTCAGCTAGTGAAGACGGTAGGAGAAGCGGAGTCTTCTGGCTCAGTAGCGCGAACGGTATGCATGACGGAGCCAGCGTACGGCGGCGGTATACCTTAGGCACCCCTCACAAGTCCGGTGAAAGAGTTAAGGAGCTTCCCTAGGGCTCCATAGGTTGCCAGCAATTCTAGAGTGAGCCCGACGTTGCTAAATGGCGCGGAAGGAAGTGAACACAATAAAAAAGCCCCAGCACGAGTACGAGTCGGCTGGGACTTTTAAAACCCCCTCTCAGAAGGTACACCAAAGTGCACCCACCTGTGGCCAGGGGTAATATCATCGCCGCGTCTCGTACTCGCGCATCAGGTCCTGCCTGACATCACAAATAACGTAACTGCAGGTGATATGTTGCAAGAGTATTAAAAAGTATTTAGCGAGTCGCTGAGCTTATGCTATTTTGAGCCAGCTTGCAGTTTCTTGTTTTTGCGTATCTGCTCAGCTAGTTGTGCCGGCGGCAGTGGCTGGGCTGCTTCAGGCCCCAGCTTCTCAAGCTCTGCGATAAGAGCATCTCCTACTAGGTCTTGTAGCTTTAGCCCGCGCACCCAATACTTGGCCTGCAGCAGACGCAAGTACAGTTCGCGCGTGATGGGGACGGTGTAGGAGATAAGCTCCTCTGGCGGGCCCATTTGTGCGGTGCTGGGCAGCTCAGGCTGGGGGAGCTTTTTATTAATAGATTCGAGGGCCTTTCGGCCGAAGGAAGGGCGTTCATCGCTCATAGTCGTAGTAGGATTTCGGCGGTTAGTTTGATATAATCAACTGACCCAGGCGATTCGGGATAGCGGGTAAGCAGATTTTCCTTTTCCGTTTGCGCTTGCTTGATGGCCACGTTTTCCCGAATGGTAGTTATCATAACCAGCGGTCCTAGCGTAGCGTGGTCTTCCAGGATGGCCACCAAGTCCTTGAGCACCCGCCGGCGGTCGTTACGGTTGTACTGGGTGAAGAAAAGCCCGCCCATCTTTAATCCTGGGTTGAGCCGGCGGCGCACTTGGTCGCAGACGTGAATTAGCCCAGCTAGGCCTTCTAGCCCGTAGTACTCGGGCTGGGTGGGAATAAAGACTGCATTAGCTGCAGCCAGGGCCGCGTAGGTGAGAGTGCCCATGCCTGCAGGCGTATCGATAATACAGTAGTCGATGCCTTTTACTTCCGATAGCAACTCACGCAGTACCATTTCGCCGCCTGGCTCTTGGCCTAATTGCTTTTCGGCCTGGCCTAGCTCCGGGGAGCTGGGTACTAGCCAGAGGTCGCGGGCAACTTCGACGGTCACATCTTCTAGTACTGCCCCCTGCAACACAGCTGCTAGGGTCAAGTGCGCCGGTGGGGCATAAGTAAATGATTGTGTTAAGTTGTGCTGGCGGTCACAATCTACAAGTAGCACCGTGTGGCCACGCTGCAGCAGGGCATAGGCCACGTTCAGCGCTGAAGTAGTCTTGCCGACGCCCCCTTTGTGGTTGGCAAAGCAAAGTGTAGTCATATAATGGTAGTAATTACAATAATGGTAGTAATGCCTTTAATGCAGATAATGGTAGTAATGCTGGCAATGCCACCCATTACTACCATTATTTTAAGCAGGCTGTAAAAAAAAACCCATTGCGGGGTAGCTGGGGCCCGACGCGGTTTTGTGCTGGGCTAGGCTGCTTTTAAGAGCGCCACCGGGTACATCTCGCGTACTACGCATTCAGGCGCCTCGACTAGCTCAGGGTCCCGGTAGCGCCCCCCGAACGGAAGGATTTCCATCCGGGGGGCGCTGCTGCCAGCTTGCTCCTGCTGCTGCCGTTCCTCGGGCGTCGGCCGGCGGTAGCCTAGCGTTAGTTCGTACTCGTCAACCTTGGCATAGAGGCGCGCAATAAGGGCGGCTTGGTCTTCCTTTACGGAGTTGTAGGTGCGAGACTGGGCTATCAAGTCCTCGCGGGCTTCCTTGCGGGCTGCCCGTAAGTCGTCTTTTAGTTGTTTGTTTTCGGCCCGTAGCTCTGTGACTTCAGCGGCTAGGCGACTCGCCAGGTCGGGAGCTACGCAGCCATAGGGGGCAGGTGGCTCAGCTACGATTGGCGGGGCGGCCACGCGGGGCTGCTGCGACTCTGCCAAAGGTTGACCCTGGCCAGATACCAGCCAGTTAATGTTGACCTGCGGAAAAGCCTGTTGAATCTTGTTTAGCGACTTGCTCGCGGGCTCCGTTTTGTTGCGCTCCATATTGGAGATGCTTTGTTGCGTGAGGCCAACTTTATCAGCAAAATCCTGCTGCTGGCCCTTGTAGCCAAGCAATTCGCGCAGGTGGCGAAGGCGTGTGCCAGGGGTGGTTTCCATTTGTAAAAAAATAGTGAGAGGCAGGCAACTATTTATACAATCTTGTTGTAAAAACAAAGCTTGCTGTTTAACTTTGGTAGGCTTATAGGTAGTAAGCGAATTGCTAGTACGCTGCAATAATACAAAGCGTTTTGTAAAAAGCCCTATTTAAGCTCCACAATTCCACTTCTATGGCCATTCCCGCAAACCCCGACCTGCCACAATTTCGGGCCAACATGAAGCGCCTAAAGCCTCACCTGGGTAAGTTCTACGGTGTGGTAGTGGGCGCCCGCTTTAGCACGTTGGACCTGAAGAAACTGCACCAGGCCGTAGCTGGCCGCGCCGTGTACCCCGAAGGTTACAACGCGCTCTGCATGGTCTACGCACCCGAATTGCTGCTGGCTCCGCCGGCGCCCATCGAAACCCCTGAACTAGTATGAAGCCCCCATTATTCCATGTAGGACAGGCAGTGGTGTGCCTCTGCAAGCGTTGGCCTGGCTCCGACACCTTGTCGGCACCGCGCAAGGGTCAGATTTACACCATAGTGAAGCTGCACAATGACTTCGGCATATGGTGGTTAGAGTTTGCGGAATTCCCGCCTAGCCCCGCAGGCCGCGAAGGTGCTGAAGTTGCCTGGCGTCGGCCGCAATAAGCTATTTGCTATGCTGCGAGCCGATAAGATACTGAAAGCCAACAACGAGCCTTATCAGCAGCACATCGACTCGGGCTATTTTGAGGTGCAAGCCAACCCCTACAAAGCTGGCGTGAATGGGGCGAAAGGCCCGCGCCTAGGGGTAACCACTCGCGTGACCGGCAGAGGGATTGAATGGCTGCAAAAGAAATATAAAGTGGTGGCCGAAAACATTTGATAAAAAATACAGCAACTTTTGTAGTAAAGCCCTTGTATAAAACAAAAGTTGCTGTACATTTGAATCATCAACCGCAACAAACACCCCGCCCCCCATGCACCTCCACCCTGACACCCCCGCCACCGCAGTTGCCCCGCTACGCATCAACCGGGAGCCTGCTACCAATCGAGTAAACCCCGCCGAGATGCGCCACCTGCGCCGCGTCGTGGCCGCCACCACTATCTGCTGCCTGTCTACGGCCGTGCAAACTGAAGTGACCCGCGCCCATGCCGAAGGCATGAACCTGACCGAAGAGGCGCGGGTGCTGCTGGCTGAATTCGGATTACCCACTTCGCTGGCCGTGGCCCCGATGGCCGCCCGCTAGGTCTTCCTATTCACCATTTGTCGCCTTCGCTATGTCGCCTACCTACTACGAGCCCCGCCCCTACCTCAAAGAAGCCATTGACTGGCAGCGCGAGCTAAAGAGCCAACGCCCCGTGACCTACTGCAAGGGACGCCACGCCAAGACCCGCCGCCGGGCGCAGAAAGCAGGTCGCAAGGCCGCCCGCTAGGTCTTTTCCTCTTACCTGTCAGCACCAAAAAGATGCCTCTATCTAAGAAAGATGCCAAATGGCTAGAGCAGTTGGACTTACTGCTTTTGAATAAGGTCGGCAAGCTCGAAGAAATGGTGCAGAAGCATCGCAGCCGAGTAGAGCGCAGCCGCAGCAAGGACAAGGACTTCTCGCTTTCCATCACCCTCGATGATGTGAGGGAGGCGCTCGATGAAGCCCGCGCTCAAATCCACGAGGCCTGCGAGGAATACGCTGACCGCTAGCCCCCTCTCTTTTTTCTCACTTCTCTCGCTGGCCCAGCGGTAAGGGCGACCAAGAAAATGCCTACTGTGAAAATCACGGCTAGCCAGACGGTCTACTACGAAAAGACGCTGGACTTGCCGCAGGATGAATACGAGCAGTTAATGATACTGCAAGATGACGGGGGTTGGATGACACCGCTAGTGGAAGAGTGGCTGTCGGATGGGGAAATCCACTTCACAACTAAGGATATAACCGACCGCGACGCACTAGAAGATGTGGACATCTACACCGCCTAGCCCCCTCTCTTTTCTCTCACTTCTCTCGCTGGCCCAGCGGTAAGGGCAACCAATAAGATGGCTCATTATAAGCCTAAGCCCTTCGCTTCGAAGCAAGAAGCATTAGAAACAGCCGGCTGGGTTGCTGACCAGACCGCCAGGGCATTCAACATCTCTTTCGAAGAGGCCGCCCGGCGTGTGGCTGCACTTGCTAAAAGCGGAATCCTGGAAGGTGGGCACCCTGACGACCCCGAGATGCAGGCCAAGATAACGGCCTTCCTCAGCATTCCGAGCCGCACCTACGCCCACCTCAGTTAGCCCGCCCCCGCCATGAAAATTCTGACCCACACCCCCGGCCCCACCCTGCTAGCTGGCCTAGCCACTACTGCGGGCTTACTGATTTGGATTGCGCGCCATGTGTACTAGCCTCACCGCCGCCGAAGCCGCCGTGCACCAAGCCCGCGAAGCCCACCGCGCCGCCCTAGCCGCCCCGATTGACCCACAGAAGCCCGCCAGCTGGCTCCGCATTGTCAACACTGCCAGCCATTTGCTAGGTGAAGCACAGGAGGTACTCGAAGCTGCTGAGCGCGCCGCTGCCCCCGACTACGCCCACAACCAGGCCCTGGCTGCTGACCGCTACTACTACCCCGCCTCCTAATTCTCTCCTAGCCATGAACGAAGAATTCAACACCCTGCTGGCTGCTTACAAGGATACCCACAACAAGTGGATGGGAGCGATGAGCCTCTACAGTGCAGTGTATGACCACCTAGGCAAAGTAGGGCAGCGGGCCGCCGAGCAGCACCAAAATGAGTTGCAGGCCGCCCACCAAGAAGCCAGCGCCGCCCTTGATGCTTACCACACCCGCTCAGCGGCCCCCTATATCGTGGTAGGCGAGGCTTACCGCATAGCCGCCTAGTACGATGGCCCACAACACCATCTCCACCGAGGACACCAAAGCCGCTCTTTGGGGCAGGCTAGCCCGCCGGTACGAGAAAGAGGCGCTGCACTGGCGCAACATGGGCAACGAAATCAAGGCAGTAGCCTACGACACCCGCGCCGCCGAAGCAGCCGCCAAAGCCATTCCCTCCCCGCCATGCTAGCCCACGTCCTCACCAACTGCCTGAGCCAGCTGCTTGATGCGGCCGTGCCCCGCCAGGCCCCTATCGGATTTGTCCGCATCAAATCCCGAAGCGAACTGCCCGATGGGCTGAAACGCCTGGCGGGGGCGAAACCTCTCCCCAAGCAGCCATGATGAAGGACAGCTACGCTGGCTGCTGCTACCTCTGCGGCAACTACGTCGGCATGGGGGCGGGGGAGGTGCTGAAAAACAGAGTGGCCGGCCAGCGCCACTCGCTGCGGTGCCTGCCCTGCGGCTTGACTGCTGAGAAGCCCAGCGCCACGCCTACAGAAGCGGTGCTGAGCGAGAACGCCGCCGCCCTATTGCGCCAATCGGTGCGTGGCCAAATCCGCCGACTGTTGGACGACAACGATATGCCACCCGAGAAAGTCCGCGCCGGGCAAGCCTGGCTGGAATCCCAGCAGTGGCCCATCGAGAAGCTGCATAAGGTGCATAAGCAGCTGCTAACCATGCTTACCAATATCCGCAACGGCCGGCCGCTCGCCGCCTAGCCCCCTCCCCTCTACTTAGGAAGCACCACCATGTTACCAATCATCGTTTCGTTTTCAGGTGGCCGCACCTCAGCTTATATGCTGCGCCTGCTGCTCGATAATTACCCCGAAGCCGACCTCCAGGTGGTGTTCGCCAACACAGGCAAGGAACGGCCCGAAACGCTCGACTTCGTGCAGGCGTGCAGCGAACGATTTGGCGTGCCTGTGACGTGGGTAGAGGCAGTGGTTACCCAGCAAAAGGGCATCGCCACCACTTATAAAGTAGTGGACTACGCCACCGCTAGCCGCAACGGCGAACCATTCGAGGCAGCTATCGCCAAATACGGCATCCCGAACAATTCCTTCCCGCACTGCTCGCGTGAGTTGAAAACCCAGCCCATTGGGGCATGGATACGCGACACGTTTGCCGGCCGGCCCTTCCAGATGGCCTTGGGGATACGAGCCGATGAAGCCCATCGCGAAGGCGAATGGTGGTATCCGCTCATCGAGTGGGGCGTGACCAAGCAACAGGTACGCCAATTCTGGCGTGAGCAGCCCTTTGACCTGGGGTTAAAAGACTACGAAGGCAATTGTGATTTGTGCTGGAAGAAAGGCCACGACAAGAACTTAACCCTGCTGGAAGAGCGCCCCGAGCTAGGCGTGTGGTGGGCTGAAATGGAGCGCAAATATGGCCACGTTGCCCCGAGCGATGCCGACCGCCGCAAAACGAGCAAGATGGCAGCCCTGCCATTGCTCGACACCCTATCAGGTCTGCCGGCCAAGAAGACCGGCCCCTTCTTCTTTAATCACAACGCACTCAGTATCGGTGCCTTGCGTGAGATAGTGCGTCGCAAAAAGTTTAGGCGGGTGAAGGATGAAGAAGAGGTACGCTCCTGCGCCTGTGGCGTCGAGTTTGAAAATCTCTTTGCTAACACCCCAAAATAGCCTCACCTGGCCTCCTCTCTACTTAGGAAGACACAGAGGGGAGGCTACAATCACAATCATTTTCATTTCAACGTTATGACTGATAAACTGCAAGATGCGATAAATGCCTTTGGCCAGTCGCTCAATCCCACGCCCAAATTTTCTGCCGCCACCCCCACCCTCCTAGCTACAGTAGAAGCAGGGCCGCAGATAGCTGTATGCGATAAAGAGGTGCTGATTGACCTGAGCAATGATATTGAGCAGCAGCTTTCTTGGTCTACTGACCTACCCGATGCAACATCTCGCGTGATGGATGTACTGCGTTCCTGTCAGCAGCGCACGCCAGAGCCCGCCAACCGCTCCCTTTCTTCCTTAGAAGGTGGGCCGACAAAAATTAAGGAGGTTGCGCGCGATTTGAGCTATGCGCTGCGGGAAGCCGGCTTGCTGGATGAAACTGGCCCAGCCGACCACGCTGCCCGCGCAGCTATGCTACCCATCCTCGAAAAGATGGCCGCCCCCGCTATAGTAGAAGAAGGTGGGGTGGGCGGCTGGATTCAAATGCTTGTTGGGCAGAGCGAGCCGCAACATTACCAAGTGGTTGATATTGCTTTTACCTGCCCTGGCGAACCTGAGAAAATGCATCGCACTTCCGCTTACTGGACTGGCGAGCAATGGATTAACGCGGGCCGCGCTAGCGGGCAGGATATGAACTTCTACACGGTTCACTACTGGCTTTATATTCCTGAGCCGCCCGAAATACCTGAAGTGGATACCCTGCCCATCCCGGCCACCTCCCCCACTACCAAGAAAGGGCCCGCCCAGCTATGAGCAAGCTCTTTTCGTTCGCCGCCCTCATGCACTTCGTGTGCCTGTTGCTGGCCCTACTACTGTGGCTGCCAGCGCTGCTGGGCTTCTTGCTTCGAGGAGAGCACCCCCGCCGTCGCCTGATTGGGAAGGAGGTAGTCAGTGAGTAGCCTCACCACCCACGATGCAGTACGGGTCAACCGCCCCAGCAAGCGCGGCCACGGTCACATCGGGCGGCTTGTCGGCATCGGAGACGCTCCACAATTCGCCTGGGTGGCCTTCCTCAAGAGTGAGACTGCCCGCACCGAGCCCCCGCCAGCCACGATGCTGCACCGCCAGGACTTATACCCCCGCCTACTTCTTCCTATCAGTCAACTCGAAAAGCATGAAAGCAAAAACCCTTCGTGATGTGAAGCTGCCACTCGGGGCCGGTGTCACGTCCAACATGCGCGGTGCTGGCCGGCCGGTAATAGCCATTGCCCCAGAAATTACCCGCGCCACCAACCGCTGGGCAGACGCCTACCTGCCAGGCTATGATTTGTCACAGCTAGAGCAGGGGCTAAAAATGGTGATGCGCCATCCCGACCAAGCCAGCCCCGGCTACAGCAAAGCCAAGAGCGCCCGACAGCGCCTGCAATTAGAAATCAACCGCCTCAAGGCACTACCTAAAGCAGCCTAATGGCCACTATCAACCGCCCCAAAATCACGTACGTAGGCAGCTTTAAAGAGCCACGTTACGCCACTAGTCAGTCAGCCGGCTTCGACCTCAGGGCTGAATTGCGGGCGCCCTTGACCCTGCATCCCTTGCAGCAGGCATCCATCCCAACCGGCATCTACTGCGAGTTGCCGCCCGGCCATGAAGTGCAGGTGCGCCCCCGTTCGGGGCTGGCTCGTGACCACGGTATTACGGTTATCAACGCCCCCGGTACGGTTGACCCTGACTACAAGGATGAGGTGAAGGTGCTACTTGTCAACCTTAGCGACCAGCCCTACACCATACAGCCAGGTAAGCGCATAGCTCAGGCCGTGGTGGCCCGCTTCGTAACGGTACCCGATTTGCTGCCTGAATTCCACATAGAGCGCGCCGGGGGCTTCGGCAGTACCGGCCATGACTAGCCCCCGCATCAACCGCGGCGCCGGCCTCTTGCGCCTCTCCCGGCATTATCAACATCGGTGGTCCCCACTCTGGCGGGGGCGCCCGAAAGCTCCGCCCCGCGCCTTCACTTACTGTAAAGCTGCCTAGCGATGAAGCGCACCCAGCAGTCGTTTAACTCGACTTTCAAGCCCCGCGCGTCGGGCCTGTGCAAGGAGAGCCGCAACCGGCGCCGGGCGAAAGCAGCCCAAAGCAAAGCCTACGCCGCGGCCGATGATGCCGAGCAAGCCTATTGCAGCGCGTGCGGGGTAGCGGGCCATGTGGAGCACTCGCATATTTTGAGCCAGGGCCGCTATCCCGAGCACCGAAATAACCCGCTCAACTGGCTGCAATTCGGCAAGCACTGTGGCTGTCATACCTGCTGGGAGAATAGTAAGCGGGCCTTTGCAGAGCGATTTCCAGCCGCCTACGCAGAAAGCTTGCGACGCATGGGCTTGATAGACCCCGCCGCGCTGGCCTTCTTCCTGCTGAAAAACCCACCCGGCGGCCCGCTCTCTTTAGTCTAGTGTGCCAGCCGCCGGCTTTTCGGGCAGCTTGATTTCGCCGTTTTTGGCCTCGTAGGCAGTGATATAATCCTCTAGGACTAAGCTGCCTAACTCCGCTGGCCGGCGCCGTTCCCGGTCCGATATAACTAGGAATTTAGCGCGCAGTTCATCGCGTAGGCGCACAGGGAAAGGGAGTTTGGGTGCTGCTGATTTGGGGCGTCCGGCCATGCCGCAAAAGTACGCGCAAAATAATTTCTTACTTACTGAATCTATTTTGGTATACGGTAAGTATATTTGTCATACGCAAAGGGTAGCAAGCACGCAACCCATCGGCTGCCCACACAGCCCGCACCGTCTTACCCAGGGCAACAGCCCTATTTGACAGCCTCGTTTGCTGTGCCTGTGGGGGCATGGTGGGCGGGGCACTGTCATTTCCTGCATCATGGCAATTTTCTCTGTAACCGTTAAGCGCATTACCGACAACAACAGCCCCCAGATTAAAGAGCTGATTGCCCTCGACCAACTGAAGGGGAAGGCACGCCTACCCTACGAGCCGCTGGCTGATGATGCCCACACCTTCACGGTAGAAGCCGCTGACCGCCGCGAAGCCTACAAAGCTGGCAGTCGCTACAACGGCCTGCGCTTTACGGGCCAGCTGCGCGAAATCTGGATTGACGGCACCCAAGAGTTCGGCAACTACTAATGCAGCCGGCCGCTCTGTTTTTGTTCGAGCACAGCACCCGCACAGCTGGGCCTTGGGCTGCTGCCGGCTACCTGTGCTACTGCGTGGATATAGACCACCCAGCTGGCGAAAGCCGCGAGGGCAATATTATCCGCATTGGGCACGACCTGCTGAATTGGCAGCCCCCGGCCGATGTGGTTTTCAGCTTCGCTGCTGCCATGCCGCCGTGTACCGACCTGACAAAAAGCGGCGCGCGGTGGTGGAAAGAGAAAGGGCTGCACCGCCTAGCTGATGCAATAAAGCTTGTGGCTGTGGCGGCTGACCTATGTGAGTCGCTGAACTGCCCCTACTACATCGAGAATCCGAACGGGGCGCTTTCTACGCACTGGCGGAAGCCGGACTATGACTTTGACCCGTGCGAGTACGCGGGGTATCTGCCTGCTGCTGAGCGCATCGAAGAGGCCTACACCAAGCGCACCAACCTATGGACCGGCGGTGGCTTCGTGATGCCTGAGAAGAAAGAAGTTGTGCCCCTGCTGGGCTCCAAAATGCATTTACTGGCACCTGGACCTAATCGCGCACGGCTTCGCTCTGAATCGCCGCGCGGCTTTGCCCTGGCTGTCACATTAACCAATAGCTCGCTCACCCATGCATGAGACTGTAAAACGCCCGGCCCCCACCCTAGACAAACAACCCACCCCATGAATTTCGCTGATATACCCCAACGCATTCGTAGCGGGAGCTGGGAGTGCAATTACAGTCTCAAGTCGCTACCCAAGTTGATGGCCACTTGGCAGACTGAGGCAGAAGGCGGGCTGCAACTGAACCCAGATTTCCAGCGCGGCCACGTCTGGACCCAGGCCCAGCAAATCGCCTACATCGAGTACGTGCTGCGCGGGGGGCAGTCGGGGCTTGTGCTTTACTTCAATAAGCCCGACTGGCAGGCCCGCCGCACGACCGAGTACAACGATTTCGTGATTGTAGACGGCTTGCAGCGGCTGACTGCCATCCTCCGCTTTGTGCAGGATGAGATACCAGCTTACGGCCACCTGTACAGTCAGTTTGAGGGGCCATTGCGGCTATTCCACGATGTGCGAATCAACGTCAACTGCCTACAAACCCGCGCCGAGGTATTGCAGTGGTACTTAGAAATGAACGCGGGTGGCACTCCGCACACCGCTGAAGAAATAGAGCGAGTGCGCGCCTTGCTGGCAGCTGAAAAATTGTCGGCCCCCACTACAGAAAAAGCCCCCACCCCATGAGCCAGACCCCACAACAGCAGGGCACGACCCTCCAAATTTTAGCCCCTTATCTGCCTTATGGGATTGAGGTGGAATGGGAAAGCGGTAACAAAAAGAAGCGCGCCACGATGTCATGCCTGGGGCATTCTTGGCGGTATTCGCCGCCTCGGATAGTGCCCACTGTTGACCTTGTACGAGATAATCAGCCAGTAGGCATCCTGCTTGTAACGTGGTGCCTGCCGGTTTTGCGCCCCTTCCCCCAATTATGTGAGCCCCTTCCTGATGGAACAGTGCCGGCAGTGGAGGTGGCAAAAATTCTGATAGGCGGCTCGGATGAAGAATATACTTATGAGACCTGCAAGCTGCCATTTACCAAGGGCATAACCGTATTGGCTCACATTGATGATGAGTTGGTATATCAGCTCGACTTGCAGCCTGATTGGGATTGGTGGCTTTCAGACCTTTTAGCCCAGGCTAATCATGAAGAAATCACGGTAAGGCACCCGGCCGAAGCAATCGACTACCTGCGCTCCCAGCACTTCGCCCTCCCAGTAAACGGCCGCCCCCTCCTAGAAGGCATTGATTTCATCCCCAAATCGGTGTCGGGTCCTACTACAGAAGAAGGAGGTAAGCCGTGAGCCAGACTCGTGAAGAAATCCTTTGCCTACCAGCTGGCAAAGAGTTAGATGCGCTCGTTTTTCAGCATCATGTCGGGCTAGACCCAGCGAAGTATTTCGTGCCTCATTATTCCACGCAGATAGATTCTGCGTGGCGCCTACTACTTGGCAAGGGCTGGATTATTCAAGAAGATGTGCAATGCATAGGGTTAGGGAATAGGTGGGCTGTATTTGGTGATTACCGAGACCTTGACGACTACCACCCCCTTGCCGAAGGCGCTAGCGCCGAACTGGCTATCTGTCGGGCCTACGTGCTAACTGCGATACGTGACGCTAGCAGGGAGAAAGGAGGGAAGCCGTGCCAGTGAGGAAGGAAGAAAAGGCGCGCTACCCAGCTAACTGGAAAGAAATCGCGCTGGAAATCAAAAACGGTTGCGATTGGAAGTGCCAGGCGTGCGGCAAGCAATGCCGCCGCCCTGGCGAGCCCTTCGACACGCACCGCAACACCATGTCGGTAGCGCATTTGGACCACACGCCCGAGAACTGCGCGCCCGAGAACCTACGGGGGTGGTGTAGCAAGTGCCACCTGCAATACGACGCGAAACACCACGCGACCAACGCCGCCGCCACCCGCCGCCGAAAGGCTGGCCTAGCTAATCTATTCGCTGATGGAGCCCAATAAGCCCTTCCCCATTTATCAGTTGCAGGATGCCTTTGAGGCGTTCTGCAACAGCGAGCCCGCCGCTAAGCCCCAGCACCGCAGCCTGTACTACTTCCTACTGGGCTACTGCCGGCGCCGGGGCAACGCGCCCCGCTTCAACCTGGCTTATGAGGCCGGGATGCACGGTAGTGGCATCGGCTCGTGGGCTACCTATGATACTGCTCTAAAAAGCCTTGCCGAGTGGGGGTTTATTCTCTACACGCCAGGGGCTAATCGCTACAAAGTGCCCGTTGTAGAACTCACTTTTCGCAATCCTACTGATGATGTACTGCTGACCTACTGGCAATCCTACTGCCTATCTACTGCCAACTCTACCGACAATCCTACTGATGATGTACTGCTAACTCAAGTGGTGACATTAAAAGAAGTATTAAAGAAGGAAAAGGAGAAAGTAGGGAAATTAGAAAGTGAGAAAACCCAACTACAAGCAGACGTAGCGGCGGCTAGCGCCGCGCTGGCGGACTCTCAAAAAAAAATAGAGGGGTTGCAGTTTGAAATTGACAACTACGCCGCCGAACTCTACAGCGACCCCATCCCGCCCGGCCCACTTGCTGAAAGCCCCCAGCCGGAGCTTCGCACACCAGGGGGGGCGGCCGATGTAGGTACACGGGTTGGGGACGGACAAAACGGACAAAAAGGACAAAAACGCGCCCAAAAGGACAAGCCCCAGCCCGGTAGTGCCAACGCCGCCGACTACCAAATGCCGGGCTGGGCTACCACCCCTTTCGTGAAAGAGTTCGCCGCCTGGCTGGCCCGCCGCCAAACCCGCTCCGATTGCAAGCCCCTAACAGCCCCCGCCGTGCAGGCCCGGCTAAACGAGTTGGGCCGCTATGATGAGCCCTTCTGCCTTCGACTTTTTGAGCAGGCCCAGCAAAACCCAGGCTGGCAAGGCCTGACGTTCGACAACACCCCGCACAAGTTCACCCAGCACTGCTTAGACCTTCAAAAGCTTCAAGCCAATGCATCCCGCCAGAACCAACAAGCAAATGGCGCCAAGCCAAACGCCGCCGCCGCCGCAGATGTGGCTGAGTTCCTTGTGCGCCGGCGATTCCAGCAGCCAGGAGGTACAGCTGGCGATACTGGACAAACAACGGGGGCTTACCCCGGCCAAGGCACAGGAGGCGCCCCAAGTTTCGGCCCTCACTAAATCCGAAGAAGGAGCAGTAGCCGCTACCCGTGCCCTTACCAACGCGCTCTCGTTTACGGCTAACCAGTTCAACGTAGTGCGCAATATCAGCGAATTACAGTTGGGCTACCTGGCCGAAGACCTGCTGAGCCTCTATTGGGATTGGAAGTTTGACGAGTTTCTATATGTGCTACGGGAGGGAGTTCGGCAGAATTGGAACAAGACCTACGACCGATTCGACCCGCCCACCATGCATGAATGGTGTAAAGCTTACTTGGCAGCCCGCGCGATTCAGATTGAGAACGATGCCTTTAAGGCGCACCAAGAGCGGAAGAAAGCAGAAAAGCAGCCAGTCAAGTCCGAACTGGCTAACCACCCACTGTTTGATTATTTCGGCGCCCGTGCCCAGCTAGAGGCTCTAACGGACGCCGACCTGCTAGCAACCTTCAACGCCTACCGGCCAGGCAAAGCAGCCGACCAACAGTTCGTTGCCAATGTGGCGCAGGAAGTCATTAACCAGCGCCGCGCCAGGCTCTACCTCTCCCGCATCGGGCAGGCGATTGTAGGCGACGAAAAGGACTTTAACACTTACGCCGTGGAAATCGAGTCGGAACGCCGCGAGCGTGAAAAGGCCGAAGACCACGCCATGCGGCTAGCCCTGGCTACTGGCAACAACGCCGCCGCTGGCCTGCCTGCCTCCCAGGTGCCCGGCCTCTATGATAACCTGCCCGATGCGCCCGCATTTGGCTCCTAGCCCCCTCGCCCCCACTACGTCAACACCCCCAGCCAGCCATGCCAATGCGTGAACTCAATAGAATCTTCTGGCCCACTGAAGTAGCCCTGCGCAAGCTCGGCATCTGGGCTTTCCCCGCCCCGCCCGCCGGCACCAAACTGCGTCGCAAGAAGCCCCGCCGCCGCCCGACTGGCTGCTTGTGGGTGCGCCCGATGCCGAACCGCCGCCCGATGCTCAATCCGCCGCCGATGCCTTTCTAGCCCACCCCCTAGTACCAGAGACCCGAGAAAATAAAGTGAAACGTGCTAGTTAAACTTTTAATTGTCACATATATTACGTAACTTCACGCATATGAAAACGGAAGAAATCGCTGCCCTTCGCACCGCCGCCCAGGCCCACTTCTATCCTGATGGCACTCCGCACAAGTATGGCGCGAGCGACCCGCGCTGGCAGGCCTACCGCGCCCTAGCCACCCCCGCCAACATCCTAAGCCTACTGGCCCGCCTCGACACCCAGCAGAAAGAGCTAGCCGAGGCCCGTAGCAAGGTGACGAGCCTGTTGGAGGACTTTGCAAGCGATGCCCTGCCCTCAGAAATCGAATGGTGCCGGCTCAAATGCATTGACCTTGGCATCGACTGGCCCATCACGCCCATCCCCTACAAAGGCGCCCTGCCTGCTGGCGACGGGTGGGGGCCGGGTCCCGCGGCCGTGTTTGCCTCGCCTGCCGACTACGATGCCAGTGTTGAGAGTGCTGTTGCCCGCATAAAATCGGGTGAAATTCAGCCTGTTTCGGCCTGCCTCCAAGAATGTAGTAGCTGCCAGAAGGGGGAAAGCCGGACGGGGTCAGCCTTGCTTAATGCCATGCTTTCCCCCTCGCAGCCCGTGAATCCGCACAAGGACCCCGAGTTCTGGGGCTGCTGGGGGAATGCTGAATGCCCTTGCAATTCGAAGTTTCCCGAAGCTGATTGCCCCTGTTACCTCCCTGCTGAGTAATGCCTTATGGTACGTCTACGCGCAATTTTCTACTGCCTCAAGTTTGGCCTACTGCCGTGGTGGGCTTACGAAAAGGCGCGACATTATGAGTGTTCCTACTGGCAACACCTGCTGATTAATGCGGAATACGCCTGGGTTTGGCTCACCTTTCGAGAAGATGCCAGCGACCGCGCATTCGAGGCTGAGACAAATCAAAACCCACCGCCTAGCAAGAAGTCATGACCGATTTGCCCATCCCCCTACGTGAACGCTGCCTTCGGTGCTTTGCCCCCTGCAAGCAGTGCCCCCTGAATGCTGAACAGGCTGCCACCCCCCTACGAGAAGAAGCCGAGCCAGCGCCGGCCCGCTCGCTGGAAGAAATGCAGGCGCTGCGGCAGTCAGTGCGTGACAAGCTCTACGGCGCCTTGCCCACCAACCTCGCCAGCCTGGCCAACTACCTGCGGGTAACCTGCCTGCTCGATGAAGGCGACGAACTACAGCGCCAACTCACCGAAGCCCGCCGCGCCCTCTCCCTAGAGAAACAGCGAGCCGCCGGGTGGCTGACGATGGCGGGCAATAAGCCGGATTTAGCTACGCCCTATTTGGTGGCTGCCCCCGCCCCAAACGGCTCCGGCTTGATTACCCTGCGCCGAACATTCCTCTACATCGGCGACGGCGTGTGGGGGCTACATGGCAGGATGGAACATACCCGCGCTGACATCACCCATTTTCGCAAACTCCCGCCCCCACCTAATGAATTGGACTAGCGCAGATGTAGCAAAGGCCGTCAAGAAGCCCCAAGGCGTGCCCCAGGAGCGACGAACGACCGTCGCCAGCACCACAGAGCCGCCGCAAGCCTCCCGCGTCGCTCAGGGGCAGGAAATCACGTTCCCCGGGGTAGTGCCCGGCAATAATGGCCCCCGTGGCCTGCTGCGCTCCCATTGGACTCGCCGCCGCAAGCTGCTAACTGGCTACGAATGGGTATTGCGAGCCGCCAATCCCATCCCGATGTCCGGCCCGGTTCGGCTGGAGTTGACCCGCTACAGCGTCGGCACCGCAATGGACTACGACAACCTTGTGAGTACCGGGAAGCTACTGATTGACGCCCTAGTTGAAGGCGGCATTTTGCCCGACGATAACCCACAAGTGATTGCCGAAAGAGCTTACACCCAGGTCCGCATCTCAGACAACCAAGCCCAGCGCACGGTTATCCGCCTCACTGATTTACAGCCATGTTCAACTACGACGGAGCAGACAAGCACATCACTTTCGCCCACCTAGTCCTACTCGTGCGCTACCTCGAAACCCACCATGTGAAGGAGAACGAAGAGGACATGCTGAGCAGCATTACGCGCAACGGCAACGAATACACCCTGCACGTGACAGCCTCCCACTTAATTACGGGCTGGCAGCATCGCTTTCGCATTGAGGGCGAAGAGGTTCTGGACTTGGGTATCGAGGGCCTTTTGATGAACTAGCACCCTATTCAGCCATGAACACTCCCACCCTTGACATGCTCTCCCTACTAACAGGCAGTTTTGCCTTAGCTGAAAAAGCAAGCACGGCGAACGACCGTCTGTTAGACGGCCTGCTCTACTTGCTGAAGCTTCACCCGCTATCCCCCGAGCAGTCAGCCGAGTTAGTTCGCATTCTGCAAGCCCATACTTTACCCATGCCATGCAGCGGCTTGCTTCCCCACTCCAAAACAACAGAATCATGAAGCGCTTACGATTCAAAGACGTGCAGGTAAAAACAGCCCATGCTTGCCAGGTGGGGGGTTGGACAATTCAGCAAAGCACCAACGACATTAGGCGGGTATGGGCCACTACTAAAACTGGCCTGCGCCGGGCCGTTCGAGAAGCATTATCTCCCCCACTCAGTCCCAGCGGCGCCGCCTCACTGATTTAGCCACCCCTACGCCATGCTCTCCCGACACCTAACCCAAGGGCACTACCTCTGGCCCAAGCCAGAAGGCACCTGGCCAAGCAAAGACAAGCACATCGTTCATGCCGAGCGAATGCATAAGGGATTTCGGCAATTCGATGTGCGGCCCACTGACAAAACCGACAGTGCTGCCATTTTGGGCCAACCCGCTCACTGGCTATCATTCAGCCAAGTCCGCACCAACTTCAAATTTTCACCCCCACCCAGTACCTAAGGTGCTAGAGAAGCTATGAAGCTGCATACGAGAAAGTCATTAGGCCGCGCTCGAAAGTTGGTTGTTAAATCCAAGCTCCCACAGGTGTGCGTGACGTGTGGGAGCGAAGAAAATCTTACTATCGACCACAAGTTGGCCCGCTCCCTTGGTGGCACGAATGAGTTAGCCAACCTGCAAATGATGTGCGCGAGCTGCAATCAGGCAAAGGCCGTTGGCGAGGCCCGCGAGCTTGATAGCCGCCGCCGCGAGTTTTTGCAGAACATCAATGTCAACCCTGAGCGAGCTGTAGCGGCGTTAAAAATACCCTCTAAAACGGAACGCCGCCGCCTGTTTCGCCAGCTTATGGCCGATAATTCTGGCTACCCCACCCCCTCCACCTAAGAAGAAAGCAAGATGAAGTGGCTAGTACTACTCCCAGTTACCGTCGAAGCTGACCCCGCCGACTTTGCCACCGCTGGCCAGTTGGGCATGGAAGCTATTGGCGAGTTTTTCACCGAAGAGCGCGAAATGAAAGTGCATTTACTCATGCAGGATGGCAGCGATGAGGTGGAGATGCTTAAGGCTATTCTGGCAGGCACGCTCTCCGCAAAAGCGGCTGTCTCAATTGATTAGCCCCCATGACCCACACTCCCCAGAATCTACTAGGTGGCGACTCCCGCTATGAGGTGGCAGTGACGCCCATTAGCCGGACGGAAGATGTGCGGGCAGGGTATGCGCCCGCCCCACCGCCCGCACTAGCCCCATTGCTCTCCGTGAGCCTGAATGAAAGCAACGAATGCATGTGCATCCTCAGCAAGGAATTACAGCGGGCGGCCAACCTGAGCGGGGGCCGTTACGTGCACCTTGTCGTGCCGCGTAAGCGTGGGGGCGATTGGTACCTCGACACCAACCCAAAGCCTGGCGTGGGCACCCGCTTGCCCGAGCGCGGCCGCGCCCTGATTCGCGTCCCAGCCATCCCGAAGATGCACTTTCAGCGCTCCGGACGGCATGAGCCGGGGTTTGGGGCTATTTCTAACTCTTTCGTGCCGTTGCTGCATTTCAAGTTAGGGCAAGAGGTGCAAGGCTTCCCGGGGCACTACCAGTTGCACGGCGTGTGAGCCTTGCCCCCACGGCCTGTAAACCACTGGCTTCGTGTGGGGCCGTAGCCGCTTAGGGGCTGGGGTAGCTTTGGAGAGTATGGTAGTAGAAACCCGCCCCATCGAAGAGGTTCACCTCAACAAGCACAACCCGCGCCTGCTAAAAGACGAGCGGTTTGCGCACTTGGTGCAGTCGATTCAGGAATTCCCCGAAATGCTTCAACTGCGCCCGTTGGTGGTTGATGAACAGGGGGTGGTGCTAGGTGGCAACATGCGTCTACACGCGTTGATGCACCTCAACTATACTCAGGTGCCAGTACTTGTTGCCGTTGGGCTTACTGAGGCGCAGAAGCAGGAGTTTGTTATAAAAGACAATGCGTCGTTTGGTGAGTGGGACTGGAATGCGTTGGCGAATGAATGGAGCGACCTCCCTTTGCAAGAATGGGGCTTGGACTTGCCTAAGGATTGGCTTGCGGTACCCGATGAACTGGAGGATGATGAGGCATCGGGTGCTGGGCATGGGGGCAGCTATGAGGAAGAAGAGGCAGAGGCACGCCCGACCATGACTGTCACATTCACTTCGCCCGAAGACTTGCAGCAGGCTGAAAGCGACGTGCAAGAGCTACTTGACCGCAAGTACCCAACGGCATTCTTCACGATACAAGTAGGCCTGCGCAATGGCTAGAGATACCGCACATACCGCACAGCAAAAAAAGAATATGCTTGTGGCGCTTACTGCGACGCTTGGCGTTGTTGAAACCGCCTGCCAAAAGGCGGGCGTCGGGCGTCGGACGCACTATGACTGGCTAAAGGAGGATACTGAATATGCGGCTGATGTGCGGGAAATAAATGACATATCACTTGATTTTGCCGAATCGCAGCTGCTCAAAGTTATTCGTGGCTACACGATGCCTGATGTAAAGGTTTTCATGAATAAAGAAGACCCCGACAATCCTATCATTGTGCCCATCACCAAACACATTGGCACCGATGTGGCAGCAACGATTTTCTACTTGAAGACCAAGGGGAAAGCTAGGGGCTATGTGGAGCGCCAGCAAATTGAGCAGGTAGCGCCCGCAGATACCGCAGACCTCCTTACCGATGACCAATTAGAAGATGAAATCAAGCGCCTCCTTGGTCAATAGTGACGGGGGCAGTCTAACCGATGCCTACCTTGACACGCTAGAGCCGGCCGATAGGCGCCGGCTTTTGGCGTTGCTGCGCGAGCAGGCTGGCCGGTGGCGTGCGCTAGCCCGTCCTGAACAGCTACAGCCATTGGGTGATTGGTTTGTGTGGTGGATTGATGCCGGCCGCGGATGGGGTAAGACCCGCACGGCGGCCGAAACTATCAAGGCGTGGGCCATCGCTATACCAAACAGCCGCTGGGCGCTTGTGGCAGCAACAATCGCCGACGCCCGCGATACAATGGTAGAGGGCGAATCGGGTCTTCTTGCCCTGCTAAAGCCTCACCAGCTGCGAGGCGGCACTATTGATAAGGCGTGGAATCGCTCAATGGGCGAACTGTACCTGTCGAATGGAGCTAAGTTTAAGTGCTATACCTCAGAGAAGCCCCGGCAATTACGGGGCCCGCAGCATCACGGCGCATGGTGCGATGAACTGGCCGCTTGGGAAGATGCCCATTTGGGCATGGTAGACGAAAAGGATACGACGAAAGGCGGAGGCACCACGTGGTCTAACCTGCTATTCGGGCTGCGCTTAGGGAATGACCCGCGCATCGTGATTGCAAGTACGCCAAAGCCTGTAAAACTCGTATTTGACCTGCTAGCCTATGCCAAGGCCAATCCTGGCCGTGTTTACATTACCAAGGGGACTACTTATGACAACCTAGGCAACCTATCGGAGACGTTTAGGCTCAACGTAATTAGCATCTACGAAGGCACCAGCATGGGCCGGCAGGAGCTGAATGCGGAGCTAAATGAAGCCGTAAAAGGCGCCCTGTGGACCTGGCCGATGCTCAACCCCATTCGAGTGCAGGCCGCCGACTTGCCGCCCCCAGAGGAGTTCACCCGCGTCATTGTGTCAATTGACCCCGCCGTAACCAGCAACGGTGACAGCGACGAAACCGGCATTATCCTACTCGCTCGGCATAAGTCAGGGCTCGTCTACGTGTTTGAGGATGGCAGCGGGGTTTACACGCCGCTGCAGTGGGCAACAGTGGCTAACAACTTCTTTAAAAATCACAATGCCGATGCGTTTGTAGCCGAGGTAAACAACGGTGGCGACTTGGTAGAAGTCAATATTCGTCAAGTCAACAAGACCGCCCGCTACCGGGGCGTGCGAGCCAGCCGCGGCAAGGTTGCCCGCGCTGAACCCGTTGTGGCGCTCTACGAGCAGGGCCGCATTCGCCACAAAGCGGGGTTGGATACGCTGGAAAGCCAAATGACCACCTGGAGCGCTGGCACTGGCGAAAAAAGCCCCGACCGCATTGATGCCTTGGTGTGGGGCATTACTGAGTTAGCCCTAACCGAAAGTACTACTGCCCCTCTACAAGTATTCTAGCCTTATGAGCAATTTTCTCGAAGTCACTAAGCAAGCCCTGGGACTCGCTCCGATTCGGCCGACGCAGATGGACCTTAAGCTACTTACGGATGGCCTGGGCCGCACCCTGCCCGATAGCGGGCAGTACGTGGGCACGGCGCCTTTCCGACTGTGGGGGATGGGCAATAACGAGCAAGCTAACGCCTATTCTTCTATCGGGACTATTTTCAGCATCGTCACCTATATTTTGGATGCCGCCTCGACTATTCCTTGGAATGTGTATGAGATAGATAAAGCTGATAACCAAGCGAAAGTGGTGGCCGCCACGCACCCGCTAGCGTCGCTTCTTTACCGCCCGAATCCCCGGCAGACGTGGGCTGCCTTGAAACGGCAGTGTATGGGCTCCTATAAGGTGAAGGGGGAGTTTTTTATGCGTCGCGTGCGCCCGGCGGCCGGTAGCCGCAAGGGCAAGACTGCTGAGCTTTGGTGCTTGGTCGGGCAGGTGGACTTGCTGCCGGCTACTGGGTTAGGAGAATTCGATAAACCCACGGCTTACCGCCACACCGATATTCTTACGGGCCGCGTTACAGAGTACCCGGCCGATGAGATTCTGCACGTTAAAACCTGGAACCCGCTCAACCCGCACCGGGGCCTTTCACCTATTGCGGCGGGCAATGACGATGTGACGCTGGCCCGGTCTGGCAAAGAAAGCCGCGGCCGACAGTACCAAAACCAAGGGCCCGCGGGCATTGTGTACAGCAAGCCCAGCGGCTCAGGTGATAACGAGCAGTGGACTCCCGAGCAGGCAACTCGGGTGCAAAATTGGTTCGGCAGCTTCTTTGGCACTGACCGTCGCCGCAGCGGTCAGATTCCCATTGTGAGCCGGGAACTCGGCTACCTGCAAATGGGCCTCACACCTGTTGACTTGGATATGCTAGCGGCTATCCCTTACGACAAAGACGCGCTTTGCGACCTCTGGCACTTCCCAGGGCAGTTGCTGAATGGCGCCAAGGGCACCACGTTCAACAACATGGGGGAGGCCAGCCGGGCGCTGTATAGCCGGTGCGTTATCCCCGACGAAATCGTATTCAAAGACGAATTGAATAGCTGGCTAGGCGCGGAATACAACGATGAGGTGTACATCAATTTTGAAACCTCACATATTCCTGAGCTGCAAGAGGATTTGAAGGAGTTGGTCACTACACTTCTTGCCTGCCCCTGGATGAAGAACCAGGATAAGATGCGCCGGATGAATCTGCCCGTTGACGAAGATTTCCCGCCCTACCTCATCCCATCTACCTACGTGACGCTACAAGATTTGATGGATACGCCAGCCGGCGCCGATGCGGCCGCCGGGGCTAGGGAGGTGGTGAATTAATCGCATAATTATTTGTATTTTAGATGTTTATATTGTAAATTTCGCACATGAATCTGGCAGTAGTAGGCTCGCGTTCGTTCTCGGATTATGCCCGCCTATGTGCGGTGCTGGCAACGGCTAAGGCCCCCATTACCTGCATCGTGAGCGGCGGTGCCGTGGGCGCCGATTCGCTAGCCCAGCGGTGGGCCAACGAGCACGGCATACCTGTTAAGCTGTTCTTGCCCGACTACGCTAGCCACGGCAAACGAGCGCCGCTAGTCCGAAACCGACTGATTATGCAGGCTGCCGATAGCGCTGTGGCATTTTGGGATGGGGTCAGCACTGGCACCGTTCACGCCATTAAGCAGGCAGCCGAGCTAGGCAAGCCGGTTAAGGTTATCAATTTCTAGCCCCAACCCCACCCGCGCCGGCGGCACCGGCCGCCAACTAATATGCGACTAGTCCCTTTCGCTACTAATGAGTATGACGCGGAAGTACGCCCGCGGGCGCTGTATGGCTATGCCCAGCTGCAAGCCCGCCGCCCCGATGGCATCAGCCGTACCCGCCCTGTACTGCTGCGCGTGTCAGACTCCTTGCCTGACCAACTGGCACGTCTTGAGGCTAAGGCCACTTCGTTTATGGCCAGGCAGCCGCTTGGCAGCACTGTTGCAGTGTCTTTTTTGGACGGCACCTACTACGACGCGGATACTCATCGCCGCGTAGGGTTTGCCGAGGTGCTGCGCTCGCCTGGCTTTGCCTCGCTGTGTCATGCCTTGACCGCGCCGGCGGCACCGGCTACTGTGTAGCGATGGAAGCTAAGTATCTGGAATTGGCCCGTGAAATATGGGCAGAAATGACTCATGCACAGCGCGCCGAGGCGCTAAAGCCAGTAGATTGGCAAGCAGAGATGGCGCGCATGGAGAAAGAGGCGCTGCAAGGATTGCGTGATGAGTTGGCCAAAATGCCTGCGCGCTCCCCTTTCGACTTTTACGACTATCGCATTGTGAATGCCCCAGCCACCCTAGTTTCTTCTGCCCCGGCAGTGCCGGAGGGCGCGTAAGTGATGTATTTAGGACCCCTTAGAAGCCTATACCGTATTTCACAGGTTGGCGACAACTCTTTTGTAGTTGAAAAGCTGTGGCCTCGAATCAAGCGCAAGGGCTTTTTGTGGTGGCGGAAAGAGATAGATAAAAGCGAGTGGATTGCCGTTGGCTCCTGTCCGGCTCTGCCAGGCATTCCATCGCCGCCAGCTAGGCCTGCCTTCGCAACGCTTGCTGCTGCCCAAAAATGGGTTGATGACAGGCGCAAGTACCCCATAGTGGTGACCCCCAACGCATGACCACCGAACTCTACCAAGCCCAGCAAGACCGCCTAGCCGAGCTAGAGCCCGCCTACATCCGCAAGCTGCGCCGGGCCCTCATTCGCTCGGCTGAGCCCGCCGCCGTGGCCGTGCTAGCCGGCGCCGATGCCCCCACAGCTGCCGCCTACGTGAGCACCAAGGAAGTAGCTGCGGTGCTCCAGGCGCTCTACGAAGCCTGCGGGAGTGTCGAGGCGCAGCTGACCTACGACCGGCTCACGCCCGCCGTGAAGGCGCTGGCCCCGCCGGCCGTGGTAACCAGGTGGGGCCAGCGGTTGCGCAACTTCATTACGGGCGAAGGAGCCGCGGCCGTGAAGGCGATAACCGAAACCACCCGCAAGGTGGTGCGCGACGTGCTCAACGAGGCTGCGGCGGCCGGCGACAGCGTGCAGGTGGCGGCAAAGAAGCTCCGTGACCAAGTGGCGGGGCTGGCGAAGGAGCGGGCTGTTAAAATTGTGCGTACTGAACTCAATGCCGCCTCGAACGTGGGCAGTCTACTTGGGGCACAGGAAACCGGGCTGAAGTTGGAGAAATTTTGGATAGCGACTCCTGGCCCGCGCACCAGGCCGGAGCACGCCGCGGCCAACGGGCAGGGGGCGCCGCTGCAAAACGGGTTCTTTAGCATCGGTGGGGAGCCAGCTCGCTACCCAGGCGACCCGCTGCTAAGTGCGGGAATGAGGTGCAACTGTAGATGCGCAATCGGATACCGTAAAATATTGTAACTTACAATCATGGAGAACATTTGGAATCTTGACTTTACCACATGGTGGCATTTTCGGTTGATCGGGGCGATAGTGAGTCCCCTTTTGATTCTGTTTATCTATTTGTGGCGCGTTCGCAGCACTCGCGTCAAAGCATTTCTAAAAGAGCGAGAGCAGCGTAAGCAGCCCTATGCCTAGCCCAGCCATTCAGGCCCCGCGCCTCATTCAATTCACTCGCTACGGCCGCAAGCCCGCTAAGGCCCGCCTGCCCGGCCTCGATACCCACGGCCTGCTATGCGGGCGCATAGGCCCCGGCCGAATAGTCTGGAAGTTCTTTTTGGAAGGCCTCTACTGCAACTAGCCTCGCTTCGGCGGGGCTTTTTTGTGCCCAGCCGTTTCCTGAAAGCCCAACCCGCCGCCCCCGGCACGGCCTGTAAACCACTCAGGCGGCACAAATGCGGGCTGGGGGTAGGTGCGGTAGGAGCTTTGAAACATGAAACTCAGCCGCGCCCTCGCTCTGCAACTCAAGGACCTCGACACCACGGGCCGCACCGTGCAGTTCTACGGCTCGGCTTTCGGCAACGAAGACAGCGACGGCGATATTCTCATGCCCGGCGCCTTTAAAAAGTCGATTCAGGAAAACGGCCCGGCCTCCGTGCAGCCGCGCATCAAGCACCTGCTGCAACACAGCCCCTACTCCATCATCGGCAAGTTCACGGAGCTAGTCGAAGACCAAAAGGGCCTGCTCTGCACCTCTGTGCTGGCTGATACCCAAGAGGCGAACGACGCGCTGGCCCTGTATGAGCTAGACCTATTCGAGCACTCCATCGGCTACAACACCATCAAAGCCGAGTGGGACAATACCGACCCCGATAACCCCATTCGCCGCCTCACGGAGGTAAAGCTGTGGGAGGTATCGAGTGTGACTTGGGGCGCTAATGCTGACACCCCCCTAGTGGGAATTAAGAGCCAGCAGGCCGGCTTCGCCCGCGTGGCCGACCGCAAAGCCAAGCTTACCCACGCCCTGCGGCACGGGCATATTTCCGACAACCTGGGGGCGAAGCTAGCCGATGAGCTAGACGCCCTCGAAACCGCCTACAAAGGACTGATTTCACTCCCTAGCACCCCTGCAAAGCCGACTGAATCGCGTCCGCTCATTATTGACTCTGCCGAGCAGCAGAAAGCCGACGAACCCGATGTGCCCAAGGCAAAGAGATGGCTTGAAAAGGCCATTGCGCTGCACGCCAAGCACATGGATGGCACTGTTGAGCCCACCGCCGCCTCACAGAAAACGATGATGACGCAGATGGAAAACGCCCTGACCGCCCTTGGTGGTGACATGGGTGCGATGAAAGCCACTTTGGAAGCTGTGGAGCCGAGCGGCATAGTAGAGGCTTTTAAATCAAGTTTCTCATTTTTACCCGCTTAACCCACAATGGAGCAAAAGCAGTTTGAAGAGCTGAAAAGCCAGCTCGACTCCACGGCCCGCGCCGTGGAAGCCAAAGTAGACGCCCTCAACCTGAAAGCTGAGGCCGGCGAAAAAATCGGCAAGGAAAACATGGCCGAACTGAAGGGGCTGACTTCGCAGTACGCCGACCTTTCGAAATCAGTAGACGACCTGGCCGCTGAATTCGCCCGCAAAGGGGGTGCCTCTTGGATGCCCGAGCAAAAGATGCCCACGGACCTGCTCCGCGAAGCCCTGGAAAGCAGCGACGATTTTAAAAACCTCAAAGCAAAAGGCAAGGGCCGCGCCACGCTGGAGCTGAACGAAATCAAATCGGCGCAGGCGCTTGGGCAAAAGGCCACGATGGTAACGGGTACTACGGCGCCCGGGACTATCATCCAGCCCTACTACGTGCCGGGTATCGTGGCGCCGAACCTGCGTCGGACTACGCTGCTGGACATGATTCCGGTTGCGCCCACCACGAGCAACGCCATTATCTACCTGCGAGAGTCAGCCTATAACAGCAATGGCGCCTATGTGCAGGAAGGCCAACTCAAGCCCGAAGACGACCTCTCGCTGGCCCAGGTAACGGCTCCCGTGGAAACGCTGGCCACTACCATGCGCGTGGCTAAGCAGTTGCTAGATGACTCACAGGCGCTCGTGGGGTATATCGCTGCCCGCGCCCCGCGTAAGCTTCAGCTCATCAAGGAGCTAAACGTTATCTACGGCTCGGGCACCAATGGCCAATTGCAGGGCCTTGCCCCGATTGCTGCGCAGTTCGCCGCTGACCCCTCACTCGTTATCCCGGCCCCGAACAACTACGATGTGCTGGGCGCTGCGGTGCTGCAAGCTCAAGTGGCTGAGTACTTCCCTACCGGCATCGTGATTCATCCGGTAGATGAGTACCTGATGTTGCACGCCAAAGACAGCCAGAACCGCTATCTCTTCCCCGAGATGCGTGACGGCTTTATTGGCAGCGTTCCCTACGCTACATCGACGCTGGCGCAGCTCAAGGGCAACTTCCTGACGGGCGACATGGCACTAGGGTGCCAGCTTTTTCAGCGCCAAGGCCTGGCGATTGAGATGTTCGACCAAGACCGTGACAACGTGGTTCGCAACCTCATCACGATTCGGGTAGAGGAGCGCCACGCCTTCTGCGTGTACCGCCCTGACGCCTTCGTGTACGGCAATTTCGCCACCGCTAAAACCGACCTCTCGGCCTAAGCCATGAATGTAACGCTGAAAAAAGACGTGCTCACCCCGCAGAACGGGGTGGGCCGCATTGGCCAGACGGTAAGCATGTCTGACGACATGGGCAAGCAGTATATCGGCAAAGGGCTGGCCGTTGAGGCTGGCCCCGACGCCGATGTGCTGCCCCCTGACGAAGCTCCCGCCCCAGTTGAGCCGATTACGCGGGACTCGCTCAAGGAAGACAAAGCTGCCACGAATCGCAAAACCAAGCCTGACGGCCCTGCTGAAACGAAGTAATGCCCACGATTCACGTCCAAACGCCCCCCACTGCTGCCAGCGAGCCCATCAGCTTAGCCCGGGCCGCCGCGTGGGTGCGGTTGGACGTGAATTCAGCCTTGCTCGCTGCTTTCACCGCTACCCCGCAAGGCGACCTAAGCACGTACGACCCGCAACTAGTAGCCGACCTCGAAAACGTGGCGATGCTGCGCACGGCCGCCCGGGAGAAGGTAGAGGCCTACACCGGCCGCTACTACACCCCACAGCGCCTGGCGTACACCTTCTGCCTCGGGGAACCCTACGAGTTGCCGGCCGGCGCTACGCCAGTTAGCGTCTCGGGCTTCTTCACGGACCTTGCCCAGCTAGAGAGCCTGAGCGAGTGGCTTGTTGAGTATCAGAAGGGCATTAGCGTTGAACGGCAACTACCGTGGGCAGAAGCCATGCAGCAGAGCTACACGGTCGTAGCCGACGTGCCGGCCGACCTGGCCTTTGCTAACGTTGCCCAGCGCGCCATGCTCGAGCTGTTAGGCGAGTGGTACCGCAACCGCGAAACCACGGGAGAGGGCCGGTTTGCGGAACTACCCGTGAATTTCCGCGTCACGCTAGCCGAGGCGCGGGTCAACCCTTTAGCCTTCGCTTTCTAATGGGCCGCCTAGCCGCTGGGCAGCTGCGGGAGCGCATTACGCTGCTGACTACGAGTACTGCGCTTCCAGATGGGCGGGGCGGGTTCGTGCCAAGCGGGCCGGACACCTCGCAAACGGTATGGGCCCGCGTTCGGCCGCTCAGTACGAGTGAGAAGCTGCGACTCGGGCAGGTAGCGGATGCCGAGGGCTACGAAATCACCATTCGACGCCTGGCTAGTGCCACTGCCAAGCAGCGGGTGGTGTGGAATACGAAAACGCTGAACGTGCAAGGCGTGCGGGCCGATGAGGACCGGGAATATCAACTTTTAACCTGCATTAACGGTGGCCAGTAGCGTCAGCATCGAGCTAAAAGGGTTCGACGGGCTACTGAGCAAGGTAAAGCTGCTAGTGCCGCGTGTTCGGGCGGGCGCGCAGGAAGCGGTGGCCGAAACGGCGCTGCTGATTGAGACGGATGCCAAGCTTTTGGCGCCCGTCGATACCGGCCGCCTGCGTGCCTCCATTCACACGGAACTGAGTCCGGACGGGCTCAAGGCAATGGTGTTGGATGGGGTGACCTACGGGGTATTCATGGAATTTGGTACGCGCTACATCAAGGCGCGGCCTTTTCTCTTTCCGGCCTACGAAAAGAACCGCGCTGCTTTTGTGGCGCTACTGAAAGCTAAAACCAAGCTGTTTTAAGATGAGGCGCAAAAGAATACACTTTGCTTTCGCATACAGTCCTTGGTGGTGCGAGGCATACCTAAAGCATTTAGCCAAAATAAATCCTGGCCGCACCTTTTGGTTTAATAAATGAACCCGCTGGCTGTCCTGCTCCCCGCCCTATACGCCGCCCTGGCTAGCCCGGCCCTGATTTGGGACAGCCAGCCCGTGCGCGCTTACGAGCACCTACCGGACAATATCCCTACCCACTACGTGCTCATCGAGCAACCGACCGATGCGGACATTGGCGGTAGTCGGGGGTGCCAACGGTACTCCTGCACGGTGCTGCTGGATGTGATTACGCAGTTCGCCACGGACTTAGTGAGTAGCGTCCCAGTAGAGTCACTTGTGAGCCAGATTCACGAGCGCCTGCGGGGGCAGCGCCTCCCCTTGCCCAAGGGGTGGGGGTGCGCCCCTGGGGTACTGCTACTAGCCTCGCAACTAAACGAGTTGGACGGAGAGCTACTGGCGACCCGCCGGCTACTGCGTTACCGCTGGGACCTGACTTATACCCCACCCCTGGCTAGCCTGCGGGAAGAATTTGCCCGCTCTGGGCACGAAACCACCACCTCTTACGGAACTGCCTTTAAGTAGCCATGACGCGTTCTGATTTACACCCGCAGATTGACAACACCATCTTCGCAAACCTCGTCGGGGCCATTGCTGCCGGCAAGCACGCGGACTTGATGCACGTACTTGTAAACTGGGCCCTTGGGGCGGATGACTTGGTAAGCACGATTACCGGCAACAGCCAGGTAGTCCCATTCAGCCAGGCCGGGGCGTACCTGCTCGATGCCAACCTACGGCAGTACGTGGTAAACGCCATCTCGCAGGCTAAATCGGATATTTTGGGCGGGGTGGGCCCGGCCTATGACACGCTACAGGAACTGGCTGCGCTGGAAATTAGCGACCAATCGGCCATCGCCGCTATCCTTGTCCGCCTCGGTACCCTCGAAGCCGCCGCGGGGACTTATCTGAAGCCCGATGGCTCCGTAGCCCTCACAGCGCCGCAGGTAGGCATCCCCGGCACGGCCAGCAACCACCTGGCTACCGTTGGGCAGTTGGAAGCCGGCGGGCCCACGTTCGGGGTGAGTGCTAGCGTGACCGTAGCGCAGGTATCCACCACGGGCGTGCTACTGGGTACCACCCGCACCGCTGAAGCGGGGCAGCCCACCAAGGTATTTATTCCCAGTGAGTGCTACGTGAGCCTGCGCAGCAAGGGGGCCGGCACGCTCACCACGGCTGGGGTCCTGAGCATCGGCACCAACGCGCCGGACTACAACAACATCTCCCCGCTTGTGCCGCTGGCCAACGCTACGACCCTCGGGCTGAACGTGCAGCAGGTGCTCAACAGCCAATCTGTCCCGGCCGGCACGTCGATTTACTACAAAGTCATTACCGCCCAAATCGGCACCGCCGCCACAAGCTGCGACCTGTTTCTGCGGGGCTTTTACCACGTTTTACCTTCTTAATTTTCAACCAGTAAGCTTTTAACATCATGGCCTTAATTGTAGAAGATGGCTTTAATTTCCAGATAGAGCTGGAAGACACAGTTTTCGGCTGTGCGACTACTGTAAAGTTTGGCGCTAGTGTAGAGGACAAAGATGCGACTTGCACAGCAAGCCTCGGGACCAAGGAGTCACGGCCGGGTCAAAAGAGCTACACTCTGAGTGCCGATGCACTGATGCGCGTGGCCACCACTCCAGCCGAAGCTGCTGCCAACGTGACTTCAAAAACAATTGAGCAGTATTTCGAGGACCGCACCATTTTCAATTGGTCGTTCACCACCTCTACGGTAGGCGGCACTAAAAAGAGCGGCACGGCCTATATCAAGAGCTTTGATGAAGGCGGTGGAGCTACGGCCGATGCTACGCTATCGGTAGCCTTCACCGTTACTGGCCCGGTTACTTACGCAGATGTTGTGTAGCGCATGAATACTATCCCTATTGGCGGCCAAGACCGCCCGTTTCACGTCGGCACTAACCAAGGCGATATTTTCTGTCGCCTTCAAGGCCTTTCCCTAGCGCAGTATGCCGCCACGTTCAGCGATATTAATGGCTTAGGGCTAGGCGCCCAACGTGACTTTCTCTATTCCGCCTTGCGGGCGGGCGCTGAAAAAGCTGGGCAGCCAGTAAGCTTTACCGCTACAGAAGTCGGCGACTGGATGGATGAGCCCACCTACAGTGCCACTGACACACTTGCCCCCGTTGTCTCTACGCTTAGCGCACAGTTCACTGCGAAGGCTGCTTATCAGAAGGAGCGCGACGCAAAAAACGCCCCCACCCCGTTGAGCCCGTTGGACACAACGGGGATGGCGGTAGCAGTTTAACCTGGGCTGACCTCTGGGATACACTGCATGGAGGAATCGGTCTCGCGCCCGATGTGGCGCGAGACCTTACTTGGGTGCAGGTAGACTTCTATTTGCACGGGTATGAGGCGCGCCGGCAAAAGGAATTAGCCGGTCACCGGCTAACTGCCTCGCTTGTATACAACGCTTTGGCAGACAAGCCGCTAAAGCCATCAGACTTTCTTTTCCTGCCTGCCATTGACGGGCCCCAGGGCCCCGCACCCGAAGCACTAGATGCACTTAAGCAAATGCGTGCCCGCCTAGAGGCTGAAAACTTTAAAAAACTGGCTGAAAAAGCCGCCTAGTTATGGCCGAACAGATTGGTAGTGCCTACGTAGCCGTTGGGGCCGATGTCTCGGCCTTTGAGGCCGGCATGAACCAGGTGCAGGCCGACCTGGGCAAAGTAGCCGCGGCGGCCGATGCGGCGGCCGGACGGTACACCGATGCGCAGGGGCGGATGCGGGAAGCCAACGGCCGCTTTGTGTCCGCTGCCACCCTTGCTGCTGAGGCTGCCCGTAATGTGGGGGGTAGCCTCGGCAGCTTGGCGGACACGGCCACGCGCACGGGGCAAACTATCAACCAAGGGCTCGTAAGCTCTTTCGGAGCGTTTGACCGCGCCATTAGTCCACTCCAAGCAGGCATTGGGCGGCTAGGCGAGTCACTAAAAAGTATTGGGAGCGGCCTGACTACCTACGTGACGCTGCCGCTGGGCCTGCTGGCAGGCGCCGCCCTATCCTCTTACGGCAAGGTTGACGGGCTTACGCGCGGACTCAATGCGCTAGCCTCACAAGATGTAGCCAGGCAAGGGGCCACTGGCGTAGAGGCCATTGGGCTGGCAGCGAGCGCTACCCAGGCCCGGTTGAAAGAGCTACAGGAAATCGCCAAAGCCCCTGGCATCGGGTTTGAGCAAGCTGTGCAGGGCGATATTCGCCTGCGTGCGGTCGGCATCTCTGCGGAGCAATCGGCCAAGATTCTGCGTGAATTCGCAAATGCTATCGCCTTGACCGGCGGCGGGGCGGGGGAGCTTAATAGCGTCACGGTGCAGCTGGGACAGCTTTCGGCTAAGGGCAAGGTCTTGGCCCAAGACTTGCGGCCCATTATTGAGGCGGCCCCGGCTGTGTCGCAGGCCCTACAGAAGCTCTATGGTACAGTAGACAGCGAGACTATCAGTAAGTCGCTAGAAAAGCAGGGCAAGAGCAGTACTGATTTTGTTGCTACGCTCACTGATGAGTTGGCCAAAATCCCACGCGTGGCCGGCGGCTTTTCAAACGCCCTGGAAAACGCCTTGCAGGGCGGGCAGCAGGATTTGGCGCGTATTGGAGAGTCCATTAATAAGGCCTTCAACCTAGAGGGCATTCTTGAGAGTGTAGGCAGTGCTGTTACCAAGTTAACGGACTACTTTACAAGCCTCTCGCCGGGGGTACAACGCTTTGTGCTGGGTGCAGCAGCGGTCGCTGCCGCGGCCGGGCCGATTGTGTTCGGGCTGGGGGCTATCGCAGCGTCTATCCCCTCGGTGGTGGCGGGGTTAGAGGTAATGGGCCTAGCTAGCACAGCCGCCCTAGGGCCCATCGGTATTGGGGTGGTGGCCATCGCGGGCGCCGCGTCGCTTATTATTAACAACTGGGATAGACTTGTTGCCTATTTCACGGCCGGGGAGGGCGGGCAGCTATTCAGCAACCTAGCCGAATCCATAAGCAATTCTGTTGCCGTTATTTCGGGGGCTTTTGGCGAGCTTAGCACGCAAGGGGACGGCAGCTTTGGCGGACTAATTGCCGCCACGGGGGTGTTGCAAGCCATTTTCCGCGATATTACCGTGGGGCTTACCTCAATAGCCAATGTAGCCAGCGGCACCATTGGCGCAATTGCTGCCCTGCTCAGTGGCGATTTAACCGCGGCGGCTGACCAGGGGAAGCGTGCCCTTTTCGGGCTTGTTGACCCCCTGGCAGCCCTACTTGGCTTTACGGTAAAAGGCAAGGAGGCAGCAGCGGCGGTGCGCGAGGTAGCCGAGGCGGATGCCAGCTTAGTGGACACGCTCACTAGCGTAGGGCTGGAGGCAACGCACACGGCGGGGCTGCTAGAAACGCTACGAGCCAAGCTAAAAGAGCTAAAAGAGCAGCGCGAAAAGGAAACGACGGTAGCCGCCATAGGCGTGGATACGACGCAAATCAAGGCTATCGAGGAGCAGATAAAAAAGCTTGAGGGCGTAGACAAAGCCAGCAAAAAAGCAGCCGATGCAATCGCCAAACTCCGCGAGCAGCTAGCTAACCTCAATAAGCTAGACGGGCTCTTGGGTGACACCCCCAGCCAGGTTCAGGTGTTAGAGCGCCGTATTGCCACTCTTACCACGGGCCTTAAAACGCTTGTAGATGCGGGCGTCTCCACTGGCTCTAAAGCCTTTAAGGGCTTTGTGAGCGACGTAGTAAACTCCCAGCAGGCGCTAGACAAGCTACAGGCCAGTGCAAATCTAGACCTGAAGCCGGCTAGCATCAAGTCGCTCGTGCCCAAAACGCTGGGCGACACCCTGCCCCAGGACGTGGCGCGACTGCTGGGGGATTATGCCAAGAGTGCCGTTCCGATTGAGCTGCAAATTCCCATCAAAGTCAGCCCGCTTATTGGAGGTCTGTCGGATATTCAAAAGACGCTGGCAGATGAAACGTTGCGGGTCAGCCAGGCATTCAGCCTAGCTAGCTCGGATGCGCAACTGTTCGGCGGAGCCTTTGATGATGCCGGGGCTAAAGCATCAGCACTAAAAGACGAGATTCAGAACCTATTGCAGAGCGGACTGCTGCCTACTAGCCCAGCTATTCAGGATATTGTTGAGCAGTATAAAACGTTGGCTCAACAATCTATTGACACGCAAGGCGCCACGTCAGCGGTAAAGGGGGCGATTATGGACCTAGCTAGCGGTATTTCGTCGGCGTTTTCGGATGCGCTTACTGGCACGCAAAGCATCGGGGATGCCCTGCTACAAACGCTACTGCAAACTGTAGGGAAGTTGGCTACAGAACTAGGAGGCATCTTGCTGGCTAGCGGACTAGGCATCGAGGCGCTGAAAGTCAGCTTAGCTACTTTCTCGGGCATTGGGGCTATCGCCGCGGGTATCGGCCTGCTGGCTATTGGCGGCATTGCTAGTGCGGCCGCTTCTAATCTGGGCAAAAGCGCCGGCAGTGGCTCTATCGCCTCAGCTCCTAAAACCAACTATAATAGCTCAGCAGCGAGCACGAATACCCCCACAATTAAGGTGATTGCTGAATTCAGGCTGCGAGGGCAGGACTTGGTGGCCGTGGGCCGCACACAGGACTACCGTGTGCAGCGCACGAACTAACGCTCACGCTTATAACTCAATTGGGCTCCTGGATATAAGGTAGCCACGCGTTGCATTTCGGCCCAAGCAGTGCTTATTGGACTCCCCCCTTGTCCCCTAGCCTCCAGTCGCATCGTGCCTAGTGTTGGGAAGCCAGGCATTAATCCAGTGCCCCTCAGTTCTATTCTTGTCTCGCTAGTGCCAGGGGCTATGGTGAATCGTAAAGCGGCTTGCAAGGCGCGGCTTACCGCAGTAGTGCGGTATTGGGTATTAATATAACCCAACTCTTTGTCAGCTTTCTCAATGGCGTAGCCATCAGCTAAAAGTATGCGAGCAATCTTTGTATAAGCCACAGAAGTACTGTCAGTTGTATGGATTATAAGTACGTTCGCCCGTTTGAATAGTGAGGCGCCCTCGCTGCCTTCGGGCTGCTCAGGCAGCGAGGTAAGGGACGGCGCTCGCTGTGCGAACACTGGACTCGTAAACAAGCCAAGAATGATTAGGCAGTACTTCATGCCCGCCAATATAGCAGCTAGGAGATTCCCAGGCGGCGAGCTTCGTCAAAAGACAACAGCTTGATAAGCGCAGAAACGCTTACGCCTCGCTTTGCTGCCACCTTTTCTATCAAGGCTTTTTCTTCGGCTTCTAGGGCTACAGTTATCTGCGGCTTGCGAGTAGGGGGTGATTTCATGCTACAAATATACATGAAATTTTCCTGCAAACAACTTGCATACATGTAAAAGACATGTATCTTTGTGTTGTCCTAAGCGGGACACTCAGGCAAAAAAGAAGGGCTACCCGGTTGCACCCGGATAGCCCAGAAGAATCTGAGGTTAGTCTACAACCCCCTATTCACAGCCCAAATGTACGGCACTTTCTGGCACGCGGGCAACCCGTGTATGTTACTTTTTCATACCCCAACCGGCGTTAAGTCGGTTACTGGCCCCGCCCTGCCCTTTCATACCCCCGTTACGCCGCCGCCACTGCCCCGCCGCTTGGCCCTTTCTTTGGAGCTAGCTGCCACGCACAGCGACTTAGTAATGACTGCACTAGGGGCTAAAGAGGCTATACAGAAAGGGTTTTGTTTTCAGCGCATTTACGTAAACTAGTTATGCCTAAGAAGCTCAGCCAAGAAGAGTTTATAGCGAAAGCAGTAGCGGTCCACGGTGTGGGCCGCTACGATTATTCGCAAATAGCAGACGCGGCCGCGTGGGATAGGGTATGTATTATCTGCCCCACGCATGGAGAGTTTAAGCAAAATTATAGAAACCACCTCCAAGGAGCCGGGTGCCCCCAGTGTGGGCGCATTAAGATGGGGCCACCTAAGAAAACGCTGCAAGATTTTGTTGAAGAGGCCAACCGTATTCACCAGGATAAATACGATTATTCGCAATCTGAATATTGTGGTTGCGAAAAGACGTTAAAAATAAAATGCCCGACTCACGGTGTATTTGAGCAAAAAGCATCGCATCATCTTCGCGGCAAAGGCTGCCAGCAGTGTGGGCTAAGTATTGTAAAAGCTATTCATGCTGCTCGCACATATTCAACGGAAGATTTTATCGGACTGGCCAATACGGTACATAAAAACTGCTACAACTATTCGCTTGCTGAATACAAGGGCTCTTGCCATAAAGTATCTATAATCTGCCCTACTCACGGCATCTTTAGACAGGTGGCAGCGCGGCACCTTTCGGGCGCGGGGTGCCCATCTTGCGGAATAGCAAAGCTAAAAGGGGTGCGGCGGGGTGCTCACGCGAAGTTTATAGCCAAAGCTACAGAATTGTTTGGGGATAGGTACGACTATTCCAGAGTTGAATACCATGGTAGTAGGCCAAAGGTCAAGATAATATGCAGGCAGCATGGGGAGTTCGAGCAAGAGCCATCTAATCATATAAATGGGCACGGCTGCCCACAGTGTGGGTCGGGGGAGCGGGAATTAACCCGGCAGCAGCAATGGATTAAACGGGCGGCAGGCAAGACTGCCGTTCTGTACTTCCTAAGGGTTTTCTCTGATAGTGAAGAATTTTTCAAAGTAGGGATAACCTGTAATTTACAGAAGAGATTTAGGGGCACAGGAATTGACTTGCTTGGCTATCAATACGAAGTGTTGGCAAAATTTAAATCCAATGATACAGTACGTGTCTTTGATTGGGAGCAGAGTATTATATCCACATTCAGCCACTTGCGATATAGACCAAAAAAAGCTTTCAGTGGCTCAACAGAATGTTTTGTTTCCGCATCAGAAATACTAGCTATATTCCCTCTATAACAGGCCGTTGCGTCGTATATTCGCGTAAGCAAATACGAATCAGATGGCCTATATTAAATTACGCGTCCGAGCAATAGCCACCCCGTCTGGCAACCCCCTGCCCTGGATAAATGAAGGCGCTTATTTTGACACGGTGCTTCGTAAACCTTACTATACACAGGTAGCTAGTGCCACGCCAGAAAACTTTGAGTTAAAGGTTGATGAGTTTGTTTTTGCTTATGAAGTCAAGCCGGGGAAAGTAAAGCAGATTCTGTACAACGGCAACGGCAGCGTCTACACCAAGAACCTAGGCGGGGCTAGCGTTTCTACGCTGGCTGCCAAAGCCGATACTACCACTCCTTTCACGGAGGCCTCCGATAGCGCCGATGCCTCCGTAGACCTTACGGGGCACCTAGGGGTGCCGCCCTACCAAATCACACTCGTGGGCACCATCGGCACGGGCTCAGCAGGCTACCGGCAAACCGGCGTTAGCACGTCGGAAAACTACCCCGTACGCTTTTTCAACATGCCCCAGGGGGAGTACGTGGCGCTTGTGAAGGACGCCCGCGGCAACCTGGCCCCGCTTGATATTCGCGTCGCAGCGGGCACAGGGAAGGCCCGGGGGGCGCTGCTTGGGCAGGCCACGCTACTGAGCCTACACCCGCTCAAAATCTGGCGCTTCAACAACCTGGACGTTAAGTATTACGCGTCCCGGGAAGCGATTGCCCCCAACGACTACCAAATGCCCTACGGGCAGTACGTAGACGGCTTTTTACTGCCCGGCAGCAGTGGCAAAACCTGGCGACAGGTGTACAGCGATGGCAAGGGAGATGTCTACTTCATCGACACGGATACGACCGAAAAGAGCCTGCTGGAACTTGATAACCTCATCCTGTTTCACCCCGACACCCCTACGGGTGTGGGCGGCTTTATCGTGGAAATGAACGCCACGGCTGAGCCGCTCACGTTCACGGTAGCAGGCCAGTCCAACGAAACCGGCCGCTTTGACGGGTTGCCGGCCGGCACGTACCCAGTGCAGGTTTCGGACAGGTTAGGAAATGCGCTCACCGTGTCCGTCACGCTAACCTGCCCGTACGCATTGCGGTGGGAGTTGGACTTTGACGACTTGAACGGTACCCCGCTGCGATTTGAATTGTGGTTACGGGATTACGTGGGCCCGGTAGAAACCCTCTTTGGGGGCGGAGATAACCCGGTAGTCCTCAAGTCGGACGGCCTCAGCAGTTCGCTAGGTGGGCAAGGCGACGTGCCGCCAGTAGTGGGCACGTCCTGTGAGCTATCGCTGCTCATCGAACCCGGCACGTTAGAGAACGTGCTGCTCTCCGATGACCGCGAATGCCGCTGCGATGTGTACCGGGCGGGGCAGCTGGAGTTTCGCGGCTACGTGCAGCCGGACGTTTACTCGGAGCCGTTGCTTGATGGGTTGGTGCAGGTTGAGATGACGGCCACCGATGGGCTGGCCACGCTGAAAGACACGGATTTCTTGGGTCACGTCGGCCAACGCCTGTACGGGCATCGGCCTATCCTCCACAACCTCCTGCACTGCTTGAGTCGCACCGGCATCACGTTGCCGCTCAGCATTTTTGTCAACCGCCGCGACGCGACGATGGCCGACGACGACGCCCCAGAACTAGTGGCCACTACCAACCGCACTGGGTATTGGGATGAGGGCAAAAACGAGCCTGAGACGCAGCGCACGGCAGTAGACGCCCTGGCCCAAGCGCTGGGGGGCACGCTCTGCCAGCGTGGGGGTACTTGGCAGATTCGGTCGGCACTAGAAGCCCTAGCCGATGCCCCCGGCCGGGCCTACCTGCCGGCTGGCACCCCGAATGGGCTGCCAGTTGCCCCCGCCCCCTTCGCTACGGTGACGCCGCCAACCCTTGGGCCGCTGCACTGGGTGCTGGCCAACCAGCGCAAGCAGGTACGGGCGGGATGGAAGTCGCTAACGGGCCAAACGGATGCCTACTGGCTGAAAAATGCCTTCCCGGCCGGGGCGGTGTTTTCGGATAAGTACGCCTGGCTGCCGGACTTCAGTAAGCTTCGGCCAGTAGCGGGCTGGCACCCGGCCCCCGTTTCTACTTTCCCCCTCATCTTCACCCGCGCTGGCGACAAGGGCAGCGACTACACGACTATCTGGCCCCGCAGCCTCAACAGCTCACAGGCCGATGGCCGCTACCTAGAAAGCCCTCTGTTGCCCTTGGCGGCGGGCACGGAAGCGGTCCCCGCCTACCTGACTATCAGCGGCAAGCTCGTGCCCACGGAGTACTACCAAGATGCGGATAACAACGAGGTCATCTCCCCCGAAACCGCCACAAAGGCAATTTTGGCCTACGAGCTGATTATTGACGGGCAAAGCACTGGCCAGCAGTTGGCAGAATTAGCCCAGGTGGCGAGCGCTGCTACCAAGGACGTGACCTTTGAGGCAAAGCTGCCGCCGCTGCCTAGCACGGCCGGCGGTGGGGTGCTGCGGGTGTACACGTGGTGGGCCGCCGACACGGAGTTGCTAAGTAAGGCGGAGCTTATCAACCCCTCTTCCTTCCGTACTTACGACAGGGGGACGGTCGTACGCTACGACTTCGGTACGGGCGCTTATCGCCTGTTTGTGGCCCGCCAAGACAAAGCGCCAGCCTTTGCCTTCAGCTTCCCCACCGTGGACCCTGCCTTGTTCTTTGAGCTGCCAGCTACGGCCATCGCCAGCGGCCAACTGCTACTCAGCAGCGTAGCTGTGCAGCTTCGCCCCCAGCAGGCTACGTGGGAAGGGGAAGATAATTTTCGCGCCGATGGCCCGGCCGGCACCGTCCGGCCTACGGAAGTGCTGAAGGTCTACCACCCCGACCCACCGCTTTCAGCAGGTCTATTTGGAGGCAATCTCTTCGCTTTTGGCCGCGGGGTGGGCCTATCTGATGGCACGCAGCCTACAAGCTGGGCCCGCAAGATTGACCTGAAGCCGACGCCCTTATTCGAGGCCAACGTGCTCGATGGGCTAGCGCTGCGTACGGGGTCCTCGCGCCTGCTAACCGGCACCTTGCGCTGCGAAGCCCCGCCCCGGCTACTCGACTCGCTCGACACCCCATATGATGTACCCGGCCGCCGGTTTTTTGTAGCTAGTGTGGCCTGGGGGATGCGGCCTATTGAGTCTGAGGTGAGCCTAGTCGAAATCGGGCCCGGCGCCGATGCCCCCGACCCCGTGAACGAGCTGCCCGATGGCCCGCGCATCACCCACGAGGTGTACGCCTACGCCCCCGGCAAGTTCACCCCGGTGGTGCG
>Ga0160427_10000147_pt1 | contig 48800 bp, 43 predicted proteins | sample SolpanmetagenomL_FD_108194 | JGI IMG/M metagenome (GOLD analysis project Ga0160427, IMG submission 108194) | Solar panel surface microbial communities from Lawrence Berkeley National Laboratory, California, USA - L | ecosystem: Engineered > Built environment > Solar panel > Unclassified ...
CCAGATGGTCTACGACCACGGCTGGGTGCGCCCGCTCGACTGGTCGGCCTGGCGTGACACGCCTGAGGGCCAACGTCTGCTGCACGACCCGGCGGCCACCGCGACGGCGACCGCCGATGACCTGGTCCGGATCCTGACCACCTGCATCCGCGCCGACCGGTTCTGCGACGGCTACCTTGCGGACGCCTTCGACGCCGGGCTGATCCCGCGCGTGGTCAGGCGGGCCGGGACGCTGCTGGCTTCGCGATATCCCTTGCCGGAGTAGTCTACGGAAGTTGCGATCGCTACAGAGCATATCGACCGCAGGTGAACGGCACCAAGAGTTCAGGGAGTGTAGATTGCAGCCTTCGACTGACAAGATTCGAGACCTGTACGAGGACAAGTTCGCCGTCCTTCTGCAAGGCACATGGTCCGAGTGGCGACGCAACTACATCGACCAGATACGGACCGTGGCCGCTGCCGACGAGGCGACCTGGATGACCGACGTTTTTCAGAAGCGGCTATGGGACGATGCATCCGTCGCGAATATCGGGCCAGGCCAGTCGGTCACGGTGGTGGGCGCGTACACCGACCAGAAGCTCGCCAGGGTGCTGTGGGATGCAAAGGGAGCACTGGACGGATTGCCGCTGGAGCGGCGGGGAGAGCGGCTGCAGGCCCTTTACGACCAGATCCTCTCGCATGTTTACCCGAACTACACGCGTCGGCGACCGAAAGCACGCCTCGTTCGACTTCTGGCTGCGATGTTCCCTGAGGACATGACCTGTCTCATGGAAGGTGGGCGTACCTGGGCACTCCAGCGAACACTTGGCGCCATTCGCTTACCAGGTGATTTCGTGGCCCAGAACCCGTCGCTGCGCGACCGCATACGAGACGCGGTCGGTCCCGCAGTTACCGATGAGGCCAAGGCCGAACAGGCAATGTTCAACTGGTTCCTGTGGGAAGAACTCGTGGACAAACCCGAGACGGGCGCGGTGCCGATACAGCCTCCTCACCGTGTCGTCACCGCCTTGCCAGCCTTGTCGCTCCTCCCGGCAAGCGCACAGCGCCGTGGCCTCGCGTGCCTCAAGGACAATGTCGGCCTTCTCATGGCCATGCTGCGCGAGGCCGAACAGGGCATTGGTCGACCGGAGCTGATCCAGGCGATTCTGTCGGAGGCGCCACAGCTGAACGCCAACTCAGCCGCCACCACGATCTCCCAGGCGATGGGCGGGCTCGGCCTGCTCCGCCTGGATGGTGACAGCTACCGGCCAACCGATCGCGGACGCGATATGCTTGCAGCACCTGATCCAGTGCCGGTGCTCCGGGCCCCGTTGGTCGGCCGCGTGTTCGGCATGGGCCACCTCCTGCTGATGGTGCAGCGTGAACCGGGCAAGCTTCGTACCATCGACGCAGCCGAGCGCCTCATGGCATTGGTCCCGACCTGGACGTCGACCCAGCCTGGCGCCTACATCGTTGCCTGGGCCAAGATCACCGGGTTGGTGCAACTCGAGGACACCGGAGCAGGCAACAGGCTGGAGCTGACCGAGGACGGCGAGGATTACGCCGACGCACTCCCGGACGACTTCGAAAGCGTATGGCGAATCCAGGAAACTGGGCCGCCCCTGTCTAATGTCGGACCGCTCCTCGTTGAGGAGGCGGCGAGCTATGGTGCCGCTCAGATTGCCGCCGAGGGCTGCTTTCTTCCGGTGGAGGAGGTCGAGGCCGCGGTCGCCCTGCTCCGGCGCAGGAAGAACCTGATTCTCCAGGGCCCGCCCGGAACCGGGAAGACCTGGTTGGCGAAGCGGCTGGGCTACGCGCTTATGGGCATGCAGGACCGTGGGCGCCTGACGGCAGTGCAGTTCCAGCCATCGCTGTCCTACGAGGATTTCGTGCGCGGCTGGCGACCGAACGGGACTGGCGGACTTCAGCTTGTCGACGGCATCTTTCTTGAGGCCGTTCACGCCGCCCGCAACGACCCCGGTCGGCCCCACGTGCTGGTCATCGAGGAGATCAACCGCGGCAACCCGGCCCAGATCCTGGGCGAGATGCTCACCCTGATTGAGGACAGCAAGCGCCGGCTCGAGGAAGCGCTGCGCCTCGCCTACGCCAGGGAACCCGACGAGCGCATTTACGTCCCGGACAACCTCCACATCATCGGCACCATGAACCTCGCCGACCGATCTCTGGCGCTGGTGGACCTGGCCCTGCGCCGCCGCTTCGCCTTCCTGTCGCTGTCGCCCCTCCTCAACGAAGCCTGGCGCAGCTGGACCTCGGCCCAAGGCTGCCCGGCTTCGCTGCTCGACGCGATCCAGCACCGCTTCCAGGACCTGAACGCCGCGATCGCCGGTGACAAGACCCTCGGAGAACAGTTCCGGGTCGGGCACAGCTTCGTCACTCCCTTCGTCGCTCCCGGACCGTCCGACACTGACTGGGCGCGCTGGTACCGCGACGTGGTGCGGGCCGAAGTGGCGCCGCTGCTGGAAGAATACTGGTACGACCGGCCGGACGAAGCAAAGGACCAAGTCGCCAGGCTTCTGGCAGGCTTTTAGCACGTGCCCCTCACCCCGAACGGAACTGTGGAGGAGGAACGCGGGGAAACCTGGCACAGTCACGTCGGCATCCCGGTGCGCAATCTATGGATGCTTCTCGCCTACGCGTCCGGCCTGGCACGCTTCCTCGACCCGATCGAGGCCGCCACGGACGAGGACACCGAGCTGCCCGACATCCTGGCGCGCCTGCTGGTCAGCCTGGTAGAGCGTCGGCTCCGCCGCAGCCTGTCGCGCGGCTACCGCACCCGGGAAGCCACCCTGTCCAGGGTGCGCGGCCGCATCGATTGGCTGCGAACGGACACCGGGCTCCTGCTGCAACGGGGGCAGATCGCCTGCCGCTTCGAGGAGCTGACGCATGACACACCGCGCAATCGGCTGGTTCGCGCCGCCCTGGAATCGATGCGGCACAGGGTTGCCGACCAGCAACTCGCGTCCGATTGCGCCCGCCTTGCCCGGGAGCTGTCCCAGGTCGGCGTGTCAGCCGGCCGGCCTTCGCGCGGGGAGATGTCGCGCGACCAGGTTGCCCGGCACGATCACGACGACCGCGTCATGGTGCAGGTGGCCGAACTCGCCCTCGACCTGGTGTTGCCCGGCGAGGCCGCGGGCACCGGCAAGCTGACCCGGCTCGACCGCGATGAGCGCCTGCTTCGACGCATCTTCGAGCAGGCCGTCGCCGGCCTGTACCGTCACGAGCTGCACGGCGTGGATGGTTGGCGCGTGAGACCACAAGCCAGGTTGCACTGGCAGAAGGGCCCTTCCACACCCGGCCTTGCGGCATTGCTGCCATCCATGGCGGCGGATGTCATTCTTCAGCACGGATCGTCGCGGCGCATCGTGCTCGACACCAAGTTCACCACCATCGTGACAGGTCGTCATCATGGCGGGATCGGCTTCAAGAGCGGCCATATCTATCAACTCTACGCCTATCTGCGCTCCCAGATTGGGCTCGGCGACGCTGCTACGGACAATGCGGAGGGCATCCTGCTTTATCCCGCACTGAAGCAGCACATGGACGAGACCGTGATGATCCAGGGGCACAGCTTCCGGTTCGTGACGGTGGACCTTGCGGCACCAAGCTCGAAGCTGCGCTCGGATCTTCTCGACGTCGTCAGGTTGACGGCGCCCGCAACAGGACTGACCTGACCTGTGCGGCAGCCCAACGCTCACCTCAGGCGCTACGCACGCCACGGGCCTTCAGAGCCGCCGCAACGCCACACAAGCCCTTCACGCTGCTGGCCTGCACCCGCTGAGTGATGGAGAGCGTGTTCGCGGCAAAGTGGGAAGCTTGTCTGGCCGTGGCGATAGCTCCAGGCCGCGTTCCTGGACAGGGAGAAACCCTCAGCCACACCGGCGCAGCACTGGGAACTCAGCGCGCGGGCCCTGGCCCGTTCGCAGCCCACCTGGGCTAATCTACCGCCGTGGCACCCACGGCACCCCCCTCCCCCGCTACCGGCCCACCCGCGGAAGCGCTGGCCGGTCTGGTAGAGCGTGTGACGTTCCACAACGCCGAGAGCGGCTTCTGCGTGCTGCGCGTTAAGGCTCGTGGCCAGCGCGACCTGGTCACCGTGGTCGGCCACGCCGCTTCCATCGCCGCCGGCGAGTGGGTGCAGATGAGCGGCACCTGGATCAATGACCGCACCCACGGCCTGCAGTTCAAGGCCGTCTTCCTCAAGGCGAGCCCGCCCACCACCTTGGAGGGTATTGAGCGCTATCTTGGCTCCGGCATGATCCGCGGCATCGGCCCGATTTACGCCAAGAAGCTGGTCGGCGCCTTCGGGGCGGACGTATTCGAGCTGATCGAGCAGCAGCCCGGCCGCCTGCGCGAAGTCACCGGCATCGGCCCCAAGCGCGCCGCGCGCATCGTCGCGGGTTGGGCCGAGCAGAAGGTGATCCGCGAAATCATGCTGTTCCTGCACGCCAACGGCGTCGGCACCAGCCGGGCGGTGCGCATCTACAAGACCTACGGCGCGGAAGCCGTGCAGGTCATCACCGAGAACCCCTACCGGCTCGCCCGCGACATCCGCGGCATCGGCTTCCTGACGGCCGACCGGGTGGCCGAGAAGCTCGGCATCGAGAAGACAGCCAGCATCCGCATCCGCGCCGGGATCAGCTACGCCCTGGCCGAGGCCATGGACGACGGCCACTGCGGCCTGCCCGCGGACGAGCTGGAAGCGCTCACCGTCAAGCTGATCGAGGTGCCGCCCGAGCTGATCGAGGCCGCCCTCCAACTTGAGCTTGAAGCTGGCGAACTGGTGGCCGACACGGTGGAGGACCGCCGCTGCGTGTTCCTGGCCGCCCTGTATCGGGCCGAGCAGGCCATCGCCGAACGGCTGCGTGCCATCGGCTCGGGGTCACTACCCTGGCCCGCCATCGACGCCACCAAGGCGATCGGCTGGGTGGAGGGCAAGACGGGCCTGGTGCTGGCCGACAGCCAGCGCGAGGCAGTGCGGCTGGCGCTCGGGTCCAAGGCGCTGGTGATCACCGGCGGCCCCGGCGTCGGCAAGACCACCTTGGTGAACTCCATCCTGACGGTGCTGCGCGCCAAGGGCGTCGAGGTCGCCCTGTGCGCGCCCACCGGCCGCGCGGCCAAGCGCCTGTCCGAGAGCACGGGATTGGAGGCCCAGACGGTGCACCGGCTACTGGAGGCCGATCCGAAGAACGGCGGGTTCAAGCGCGGCGAGGAGAACCCGCTCCAATGCGACCTGCTGGTGATCGACGAGGCCAGCATGGTGGACGTGCTGCTCATGCGCTCGCTGCTGAAGGCGCTGCCGGACCAGGCAGCGCTGCTGGTGGTGGGCGACGTGGACCAGCTGCCCTCGGTCGGCCCTGGGCAGGTGCTGGGGGACGTGATCGCTTCCGGTGCCGTGCCGGTGGTGCGGCTGACGGAGATCTTCCGGCAGGCGGCGACCAGCCGGGTCATCGTCAACGCGCACCGGATCAACAAGGGGCAGATGCCGGAGCTGGAGGCGGTGCCCGGATCCGACTTCTTCTTCGTAGACGCGCCCGACCCGGAGATCGGCGTTGCGAAGCTGCTGGCCGTGGTCAGGGATCGCATTCCGGCGCGGTTCGGCCTCGACCCGGTGCGGGACGTGCAGGTGCTGTGCCCGATGAACCGCGGTGGGATGGGTGCACGGGCTCTGAACAGCGAGCTGCAGGCGGCGCTGAACCCGCCCGGGGAGCTTCGGGTGGAGCGCTTCGGCTGGACCTATGGGCCCGGCGACAAGGTCATGCAGGTGACGAACAACTACGAGCGGGACGTGTTCAATGGCGACCTGGGCGTGGTCAGCGGCATCGACGCCGAAGAGGGCGAGCTCAGCGTCACGTTCGACGGACGCGAGGTGGTTTACGGCTTCGGAGAGCTGGACGAGCTGGTGCTGGCCTATGCGACGACGATCCACAAGGCGCAGGGGTCGGAGTATCCGGCCGTGGTAATTCCGCTCACGACGCAGCACTACGCCATGCTGGCGCGCAACCTGCTCTACACGGGGGTGACCCGGGGCAAGCGGCTGGTGGTTCTGGTGGGACAGCGGCGGGCGCTGGCGATCGCAGTGCGCAACCAGGGCGGGCGCAGGCGCTGGTCCAAGCTCCGAGAATGGCTGCAACCGTAATACGCAGTGCATACACGGTCAGCTTGATCAGCACTTGGCTTGGTATCAGCTGTCGTGAGAACTAATGCTGTCTCCCGCATAGGATCATCTATGACCGACCAGCCGCAATCGGCACTGCTGCATCACACGGCTGCCGTCGTGTCTGCTCACCTCATGCACAACAAGGTAGCGCCAGAGGCGCTGCCGCAGTTGATCCAGTCGGTTTACCAGGCACTGTCAGGCCTGGGCACCGCACCGGAGACTGCTCCCACCCGGCCGGAGCCGGCAGTAGCGATCCGCCGGTCGGTGTTCCCGGACCACATCGTGTGTCTGGAAGACGGGGCCAAGATGAAGATGCTCAAGCGTTATATCCAGGTGCGTTTTGGGCTCACGCCGGCGGCGTATCGGGAGCGCTGGGGTCTGCCGAGCGACTATCCGATGGTCGCGCCCAACTACGCCGAGAGACGCTCTGCTCTGGCTCGCCAGATCGGCCTTGGACGCAAGCCGGCGGCCGAACTGTCGGCCGAGACAGAGGCGAGTGCACCCGAACCGGACACGGTGGTGAGCGTGCCCGCCAAGCCGCGAACGCGACGTAAGCCCTCGGCGGCTCAGTCCGATGCTTGAGACCGAAGATGCGGCAGCGTTGGACGACGCGGCGTCCACGGAACGTAAAATGCGTCGTGCCCTGGGACTGGATGGGCCGGGACGACAGGGAACCCTGACGATCCAGGCCGGTTCGCCGAAACGAGTCACAGGCGAACTCGCGACGTCACGTCGGTCCCGCCAGGAGCCAGATGCGACGTCGGACGGTGCACACCGGGCGAACAACGGGTCGCCCTTGCAAGCTCGTGTTGAGACGCTGCAGCAGCAGTTTGCCGCCGAGCGGCAGCGGCACGGGGAAGCGCGCCAGCTGCTCGGGCAAGCAGAACTCAAGCTGCGCTCCTTCGAGGAGCGCTTGCGAGAAGGAGTCCTTGCACAGGCGGAGGAGTTGGAAGCGGCGAGGCGGGCTACGGCAAACGCGCAGCGCGCGCTGGACGAGGTGCTGTTCGACACGGCGCGGCAGCGGGAGGTCCAACCGTCCACCAGGGCCAGCAAGCTGGCAGCGCCTCCCGAGGCACTGATGGGTCATGCTCCAAACACACTGGTCACCACCGAGCTTGCCATGGTGGCTACGGCATCGCCGCCGAGCAAGGATCCAGCACTGAAGAAGCGCGGTCGTCCCCGCACCCGGCCAATACCGGAACCGAAGCCGGTGCGCTGGTGGATACCGTCATACAAAGCCAAGGCCAAAGGCTGAAACGTCGCCGGCCATTCGGAGACTGCGCCGTGCCGGAAACGAGCTCAGCTGAAGCGACGCCTGAACCCGTACTTCGGCGCCTGCCTTGGGACCTCCACCACGCGCTGACGGCGGAGCGGCTGCTGGTCTGCGCCCGCCTGCTGGTGCGCGGCCGTACCGAGGCGTTCCGCTTGGCCGACCCCTGGGCCGGGGATGACGCCTGGAGCATCGGCTGCCGCGCCTACTCGTTCAGCCGCAACCAGCTGCGTCAGGCGGCCACGACCGGCCGCTACAACTGGCTCGGCGTGCTGGACGAGACGCACCACTTCGTTTTCCTGGTGGAAGGCGTGCCGGTGCGCTTTTTCCGGGGCGATGCGGCGGAGCCGACCAAGCGGGCGCTGCGGCAGCAGGAGAACGAGGCGCAGCAGCTCGCCTTGGCGCTCGGCTCCGAGGAAGGTGCCGAGGGCCTGATGTTCCGCCTGGCTCTGGAAACGGACGATGCCGGTGCCGTGCAGCGCGTGGTGTTTTTGGCCCTGCGCGGGGAGGAGGGCCAGGTCGAGTGCTTCTGGCCCGTGCCGCTGGAGATCGAGGCCGCCACGCCAACGCAAGGCCAGCTTGCCACGACAAGGAAGGCGCCGCGCCGCGGCTAGGCGACCGCCGCCCTGCTACTCCTCCCCATTGCTCGCGTTGCTCCCTGCCCCAGTAAGCGCCCGTGCGATCGCTGACGGATCCACAGCTGCCAGCGGCCGCGTCACGCCGGATACATCCCTGCGCACCGGCGTCTGCGAGCTGTCGAGGGTGCGAATGCGTGGGAAGGACACGGGCGCCAGCACTCCCTCCCCCGGCGCCCACACCCAGCCCATCCCCCGCTGAAGCTGCGGCAGTGCGCCCAGAATGCGGCGACCTTCGGCTCGATCGGCCTGACCCTCGATCCAGCGACCTACCGCCGCACGGTCTTGCGACGAGGTGAGCTTCATAGACACCAGGATGTCCGCCTGGCTTAGCACGTCCTTGTGGAGCACGGCCGGGCGCTGGGTGATCAGCCACGGCACGAACCCCCTCACCCGACCGCGCCGCACGATCTCTTCCATGCGCCCAAGCAACTCCATGCCGTCCGGCTGCGTGCGCTGCGGCGCCCACAGATCAGCCTCGTCCAGCACCAGGTGCAACGGCTCCGTGTTCGCCTCGTACAGCGCGGCGGTGAACTCGGTCATGAACGCCCGTCGGGCGGCAGCACTGCCGAAGTCGGACACGTCCACCACGCAGGCCATCGTCTCCGTGCCGACCAAGCGGCCCAGGGCGGCACCCCGGCCCTGCTCAAGTGGCACGTCGGCGCGGGCGCCGCCGAACACGGCAACCGGGAAGGGCGGTTCCGTCCCATCCGCTCCCTTGCCCAGCCCCCACCACACGCCGAGCGGGTCCACCACGCAGACCCTGCCGCCGCCAGCCATGACCCGCTCCAACAGCCCCTTGGCAGCGTAGGTCTTGCCCGACCCGGAAGTACCGACGACGGCGAGCCGCGTATCCAGGGCGGCCGGAGACAGGACGCCGACGATCCGGTCACTGGCGACCGTCTCCGCCCCCGAACTCCCAACCGGAGCGCCCTTTGAGCTGTCCGCACGTCGGGCGGCGAGCACTCGGCTGATGGTGGCCTCGCTCACCTTGTAGCGCCGGGCCAGGGAGGCGGCCTTGCTGCGGCCGGACAGCACGGCCTCGATCACCTCGGCCCGCGCCACTGGGGACAGCTTGGGCGGCCGCCCACCAGCACCGCGAGGGCGGGCAGCTGCTACGCCAGGAGCAGCCTGGCCATCGAGAGGCGGCACCTGTTCAGCAGGCAGGAATGCCGAGCGGTCCTGGGCGTTGCCCAAACTGCGAAGGCCGACCTCGCATGCCGCGAGCGATTGCACGCACTCCACGACCTCAGCGAGGCTGCCGCCAAGGCTACGCAGGTGCGGGACGACCAAGGCGTCGCCTTTCTGCAAGCGCTGCAGGAGGCCGTGCAGTTCAGGCTGCGTGCAATCACTCACGGCACCAGGCCGCTCTTCCACGATCTGCTCGCATCCCGCCTCGACCAGCGCTTCGCGGCAAGACACGCCGGCATCGCCGCCAGGCAAAGCTGGCAAGTAGCCGATCAACATCGCGAACGGCTCCCTGTAACGGCGGAGCCGGCATCAGCGGTGCTGAGCGGACCGACATAGGGCAGCGTCGGATGCTCGCCTGGGCTGGACGGGTTGGCTAATCCTGACGTTGACAGCACGGTCATTCCTTGCAGAACGCAAATCTGACAAAACATTGAGGCACGTCATTGTTTATGCTGAGATATTGAGCAACGGAACTTTATGAAGATGGAGAAGGTTCTGCAAGTCTGGCAGATCACTGTGGCTTCTGGAGCGACCCGAGCCTCGTCAAGCTGGAAGGTGACCGTTTGTCATTCTGTCGAACGGACGCTTGTCAATCGGAAATCGACAGTCTGGCGCTGTCGGACGCCCCTTTGTGCATTTCACAGACCGCCAAACGACCGATTGGGTCTGTGATATGGGACGGAGATGGGGCATGTTCACGGGGAACACGGGTCCGAAAAGGACATGACCATCCCATTTCTATCTAGCTTTTTTTTCCTATCAGCTTTGGCGAGGCTGCCGTGAGCACCGCAAGGCTCGGACCGACTGCTCCGGCGGTAACGCAGTTCGTGGCCTATTACCGGGTCAGCACGGACCGACAGGGCAAGAGCGGCCTTGGCCTGCAGGCACAGCGCGATGCGGTGGCCAGTTACGTAGCTGGCGCCGGAGGCGTGGTGACGGCCGAGTTCGAGGAGGTGGAAAGTGGCAAGCGCAATGACCGGCCTCAGCTCGCGGCGGCACTCGCCGCCTGCCGGGCGCGCCGGGCAGCGCTGGTGATCGCCAAGCTCGACCGGTTGGCGCGCAACGCGCGTTTCCTGCTGCACGTGGTCGAGGGCACCGGCGAAGCCGGCGTGGTGTTCTGTGATCTGCCCAGCGTGCCGCCGGGACCCGTCGGCAAGTTCCTGCTGACCCAGATGGCCGCCGTGGCCGAGCTGGAAGCGGGGTTGATCTCGCAGCGGACCAAGGCGGCGCTCGCGGCAGCGAAGGCACGTGGCGTCAGGCTCGGTAATCCACACCTACGCGCCGGATCAGCCGAGCACGCCCGCGCCGCCGCGGCGATCAAAAGCCAGCAGGCCCGTGCGAAAGTAGCTGACGTCTCGCCCTATGTAGAGGCGGCACGCCGGGCCGGCGCGTGCACCCTGGCTGAGTTCGCCGAGGCGCTAACCAACCGTGGCGTACCGACCCCTGCCGGAAAGGCAAGGTGGCGGCCGGAGCAGGTGCGGCGGGTACTAAGATCTCAAGTTTCAGATGGCATGAGGTGACACTGGACCTGAACCACCAAGCCCAAGGGCTTCAATGCAAAGCCGACCTCACGTGATCGGCGGCTGACTTCATCAGGCGCAGCTCACTGCGGCCCGAGGACTTGGGCTGCTGACTGGGCGGGTTGATGCGGGCAAGCTGGGCCTGGCGGTGCAGTTCACGTTCCAGCGCCAGCACGGCCGCTTCTCCGATATCGAGGCGGACGTAGACAACTCGGCAGCCGAGATCCTCGCGCGCATCCGCGCCGGAGACGCGGCGTTCGGCATCACGGTGGTGTCCACGCGCTGCGCGGACCCTGAGGCGTTCACGGTTGTAGAAGCGGTTCATCGGCGTGAACCACCGGCTGACTGGGCGGATGGCGGTTGGGCGAACAGAGTGACGAAAGTGTCGCGCAGCCACTGGTTGGCTGCGTCCTTCTGCAGGCGTTCATGCCAGTACAGCGCCAGCTCGATCCGCGGCACCTCGAATGGTAGCGGGACGCCCACCACCCCAGCGTCCGCACATGCCACTTCCAGGTCGCTCGGCACCGTGACCGATAGGTCGGACCCCGCGACGATCGTTGCGGCCGCCGCGAAATGCGGGATTACCAGTGCAACCCGGCGTTCGCCCCCCAGGGCGGCCAGCGCGGTCGTCACCAGGCCTTCCCGGCTGCCGCGCCGAGATACGGCGATGTGCGACAGGGATAGGTAGCGTTCCAGCGTCAGCGGCGCGTCCAGCACCGGATGCGCGGCGCGCAGCAAGCAGATGAAATGGTCCATGAACAACCGCCGGTGGCGCAGGCTGCTGCGCGGATAGGGCAGGTAGCCCACCGCCAGGTCGGCAAGCCCCGCCTCCAGCGCCTCCGCGTAGTCGCCATGCGCCAGCTGGCGCACCCGTACCCGCACGCCCGGGGCATGGACGTGCAGGTGCGCCATGAGCCTGGGAAGGTAGATCAGCTCCCCCAGGTCGGAAATCAGCAGGTTGAACTCCTCCGTCGAACGGCCGGGGTCGAAGGCCGCGCTGCTGTCCCGCAGGCCCTGGCGGATCAGCCCCATGGCGGCGTCCATGGCATCCAGCACCCGCCTAGCGCGCGGGGTCGCCTCCATGCCGTGGGTGCTGCGGACGAACAGCGGGTCGCCCAGGGCACGCCGCAGCCGGGCGACGGCGTTGCTGACCGCGGGTTGCGACAGGCCCAGGCGCTGGGCCGCGCGGGTTACGCTGCGCTCCTGGTCCACTGCCTGGATCACCCGCAGCAGGTTCAGGTCGATGCTGCCTGCATCCATGACGTGAATACTCCCTATCGGCAGGCCTGATTGGCGGCGCCACGCCTGCTGCGACACGATGCATTGAAACACGGAAGGGGATGCTATGCATTACGAGACGCTGCTGGTGGACATCACGGACGGCGTTGCCGTCATCACATTGAATCGCCCGGCCAAGCGCAACGCGATGAGCCCGCAGCTGCACCAGGACATGACGGATGCACTGGAGTCGCTGCGCTACGATGCTACCGCGCGCTGCCTGGTGATCACCGGGGCCGGCGACGTCTTCTGCGCCGGCATGGACCTGAAGGAGTTCTTCATCGCGCTGAAAGACAAGCCGCAGGAGTACGAGCGGGTCTGGAAGCAGGCCGTGCAGTGGCGCGGGCGCACGCTGCGCAACTACCCAAAGCCGACCATCGCCATGGTCAACGGCTTCTGCTTCGGCGGCGCCTTCTCCATCGTAGAAGGCTGCGACCTGGGCTTGGCAGCAGAGGACGCGACGTTCGGCCTATCGGAGATCAACTTCAAGCTGTTTCCCGGCGGCTCGGTCAGCAAGAGCCTGGCGAACCTGCTGCGCCCGCGCGACGCGCTGTGGTATGGCATGACCGGGCGGCCGTTCGATGGCAAGACTGCCGCCAGCATCGGCTTGATCAACCAGGCCGTGCCGCGCGAATCCTTGCAGGAAGAGACAATGCAGGTGGCGCGGGAGCTGGCGTCCAAGGACCCCCATGCCATGGCGGCCACCAAGCAGGCCTACTACGCTTCCATCGACATGAGCTGGGAAGCCGCGATGGCCTACTCCTTCGCCAAGGAGCAGGAGCTGGTGGTGCGCCAGGGCGATGCCTGGAAGACGGAGGGTATCGGCGACTTCCTGAAGGGCAAGTACAAGCCAGGCCTGGAAAGCCACGGGGCCAAGTCCGACAGCTGATATGACCGGCGGACACCTGGCGGTCTGCCGGGTGCCCGCCATGCCACCCCCGTCACTTCGCGGCTTGGGGCAGCGCTACCATCCAGGACAGGATGGCGGCTTCCACCGCCGCGGGCTGCTCCGGCAGCATGGCGTGGCCGGCGTTCGGGATGACGACGAGGGTCACCCGGGGACCTAGTTCGTTCTGCAGGTCCTTCGAGTACTGGCGCGGGATGATCACGTCGTCCGTACCTTGGATGTCCAGAACCGGCACTTGGCCGCCGGCGGCGATGTAGTCGTCCACCTTGGTGGCGTTAAACGCCTTGAACTGCGCCGCCTGCGTCACCGGGTGCCAGCCGCCCAGCCAGACGGAGGCGTCGTTGCCCGGCGCGAAGTAGCCGGTTGCCAGGTACTTGACCCGCTCGGCATCCGGAATGGACAGGTCGGAGGACCGGGCGATGGTGCGCTTGACCTCGTCGCTCAGCGGTGCGCGGCCGGATGCGGTCACCAGGACCACCCCGCGCACCAAGTCCGGACGGTCGGCCGCGAGGGTGCGGGCCACGGTGTTGCCGTAGGCGTGCCCCAGCACTACCACCGGCCCCGCCCCGGATTTGGCGACGATGGCGGCCACGTCCGCCGCATAGTCGTGCAGCGTCGCCATGGCCGGGGGCGCCGCGCTGTGGCCGATCCCGCGCGGCTCCGGACAGATGATCCGGAAGCCTCTGTCGGACAGGCGGATGGCCAGGTTGTCGAAATCCTCGGCGCCGCATCCCAGCGACGCTACCATCACAATGGCCGGCCTGGTACCGCGCTCGCCGTACTCCAGGGCGGCGCCGTCGCGTTCAGCCATCTGCCGCCGTACGAGAGCGACCTGCGCCGTAGACGACAGGGATGCCACCAGGGCTGCAAGCGCCATGGCCGACAGAGTGCCGGCCAGGTAGCGCACCAGGTTGCGCGATCGAAGCATGTTTCCTCCTGCTGTTTACTTGGTCCGTTGTCGCGCCGTGTCGCGCGCCGCGCGATTGTTGCGGATGCCACGTCCTGCCACCACGCCGCCAACGATCCGGCGGGCTTATTTGCAGTATTCGCCAGTATGATGGGCCATGCCGTTCCCCGCGTTGAGCCGCCCGGCAGCGATGGCTAAGGTTCGGTGAAGAAAACAAAAGGGAGAGACGATGACAAAGGTAACACGCCGGACGATGCTGTCGCTGCCGCTGGCAGCCGCCCTGCCGGCACCTGGCTGGGCGCAGCAAGCTGCCAAGCCGATCCGCATCGGCGTGCTGAACGACCAGTCCAGCGTGTTCTCCGACAGCACGGGCCCTGGTTCCGTTCTGGCGGCGCAGATCGCGGCCGAGGAGATCATGGCCGCCACCAAGTTGAAGGTGGAGATCGTTGCCGCCGACCACCAAAACAAGGCCGATGTCGGCTCCGGCATCGCGCGGGACTGGTTCGACCGCCAGGGCGTTGATGCGGTCGCCGACCTGGGCAACTCCGCGGTGGCGCTAGCGGTCAGCACCATCGCGCGGGAGAAGGACAAGGCCTGCCTGATCTCGGCCGGCGGCACCACGGTGCTGACCGGCGCGCAGTGTTCCCCCAATACGGTGCAATGGACCTACGACACCTATGCCCAGACCACGGCGCTGGCGCAGGCGCTGATGGCCGACAAGCAGGACAGCTGGTTCTTCATCACCGCCGACTACACCTTTGGCCAAAGCTTGCAGGATGAGACGACGCGGGCGCTGACCCGGCTGGGCGGCAAGGTCGCGGGTTCCGTGCGGCACCCGCTGAACACCACCGATTTCTCCTCCTACCTGCTGCAGGCGCAGGCTTCCGATGCCAAAGTGATCGCCCTGGCCAACGGTGGCGATGACACCGGCCGCTGCGCAAAGCAGGCGCGGGAATTCGGCGTATCCGGCAAGCAGACCGTCGTCGGCCTGTCCATGCTGATCACCGATGCCTTCGGCATCGGGCTGGACGCCGCGCAGGGCCTGTTCGTGACCGAGACGTTCTACTGGGACTTAAACGACGGCACGCGCGCCTTCGCCCAGAAATGGTCTGCCCGCAACCGCAACCGGAAGCCGACCATGATGCAGGCCGGCGTCTACGGCGCCGTGATGCACTACCTAAAGGCGGCCAACGCGCTGGGCAGCACCGCCAGCGGTGCCGCTGTGGTGCGGCAGATGAAGGCAATGTCGACCGACGACCCGGCATTCGGCCGCGGCATCATCCGGGCGGACGGCCGCAAGATCCACGACAATTACGTGTTCCGCGTCAAGTCGCCGGACCAGTCACGTGGGCCTTGGGACCTGTACACCCCGGTGCACACCGTGCCCGGCGACCAGGCGTTTCGTCCGATGGCCGAGGGCGGCTGCCCGCTGCTGCCCGAACTGTCCAAGGGTTAGGGACGGTGGCACACCGGCTGGGTTACGCCGACATCGTGCCCGGCGCCCGGTTTAGCAGCACCGGGCGTACGCTGACCGAGACGGACCACGGCCTGTTCATGATGCTGTGCGGGGACTGGCACCCGATCCACGCGGACGAGGAATACGCCCGCACCACGCCCGCCGGCCGCCGCCTGATGCACGGCTCGTTCGGGATCGCGCTCGCGATGGGCATGCAGGCGAGCACGGTGGAGTTCATCGACCCGATCGTCGGCGCGTTGGGCTTCAAGGAATGGAGCTTCCGCCAGCCGATGTTCGTCGGCGACACGGTACGCACAGATATCGAGTTCCTGTCGCGCCGTATCAGCCGGGACGGGGCGCGCTACGTCGTCGAGCGCCGGCTGTACCTGGCACGGCACGACGGCGAGGTGTTGCAGCAGGGCCTGGCCGCCGTGCTGCTGCGGCTGCCGCCGGAGATGGTGGGAACAGCAACGGCTGAGACGGAGGCACCGGAATGAACGAGATGACCCTGCGCGACGTGCTGGAGCGCAACACCAGGCTGTACGGCCCCTTGCCGGCGTTCATCCACGCCGGCGGCACCCTGACCCACGCGGCGTTCGCCGACCGCTCCTACGCCCTGGCCAACGCGCTGCTGGCGTTGGGACTGGGCCGGCAGACCCGGGTGGCGGTGCTGTCGCAGAACCGCGTCGAGTATTTCGAGGCGTTCGCCGGCATCGGCGCCGCCGGGCTGATCACCGTCAATCTGAACTGGCGGCTGGCGCTGCCGGAGCTGTCGCGCATCGTCGCCGATGCCGAGCCGGAGGTGCTGATCTTCGATGCGGAGGGTCAGGCGGTGGTGGAGGCGCTGCGGCACGCGCCGTCCATCCGCCACTGCATCGCCTTCGACGCGGCCCCGGACTGGGCGCGCGGCTACGGGGCGCTGATCGCCGCTGCCCCGTTCACGCGCCCTGCGGTGCCCGTGCTGCCGGAGGATATCGAGAGCCTGGTCTACACCAGCGGCACCACCGGCCAGGCGAAGGGCGTGATGATCAGCCACCGCGCCCTGCTCAGCGCGGCCAGCGTCATCTCGTGGGAAGGCGACGCCCAGCCCGGAGACCGCATGTTGATCGTGATGCCGCTGTTCCACATCGGCGGCAAGATCGAGCAGATGGCGTTCTGGTCCGCCGGCGCCACCACCATCCTGCATCGGGCGTTCGATCCGGCGGACGTGCTGCGCGCCATCGACCGGGACGGCGTGACTGCGGCGCATCTGGCGCCCACCATGGTGTCGCGGCTGCTGGATCACCCGGACCTGGCTAAGACTGACCGCTCGCGCCTGCGGGTCATCCACTACGCCTCCGCCCCGATGGCGGTGCCGCTGCTGCGCCGCGCGATCGAGGCGTTTGGGCCAGTGTTCCTTCAGGTGTATGGGATGACGGAGTGCATCTGCGTCAGTGTGCTGAAGGCCAGGGATCACGTGCTGGACGGGGAGGCCGCCGCAGTGCGCCGGCTGAGTTCTGCGGGACAGCCGTTCTTCGGCATACAGGTGCGCACCGTACGGCCGGACGGCACGGACTGCGACACGGACGAGCCGGGCGAGGTGCTGGTGCTGTCCGCCAGCATGATGAGCGGCTACTGGAACCGTAACGCGTTGACCCTGTCGGTGACCGCGGACGGGTGGTTCCGCACCGGCGACATCGGCTTCCTGGACTCCCGCGGGTTCCTGTTCATCGCCGACCGGCTGAAGGACATGATCATCTCCGGTGGGGAGAACATCTATTCCCGCGAAGTGGAAGACGCGCTGATGAGCCACCCGGCGGTGCACGAGGCCTCGGTGACCGGCGTGGCCGACCCGGAGTGGGGGGAAAGCGTGAAGGCATGGATCGTGCTGCGCGAGGGGCACCGGCCGCCGCCGCAGGAACTGATCGAGCACTGTCGCCGCATGATCGCCAGCTACAAGAAGCCCAAGTTCATCGAGTTCATGGCCGACTTCCCGCGCCTGTTCAACGGCAAGATCGACAAGAAGGCGCTGCGGCTGCGCGATGCGGCCAAGTAATCCCAATCATGGCGACGTTGCAACGCGAAACCCATCGTCGCAAGGGTCATCGCAGGATCCCGTCCGTATCTTTGGAGATGTCTGATCTTTCCCTGCTTCCGCAGAGCCTTCGAAGCAACATTTAAGTCGAAGGCAAGCGATGGCAGAGCAAGCGATAGGGTAGTTGAGGACAGAGATGGTGTAATACCGCCGAGCCCATGAACTGACTCGGATGTGAGTATCCCTGCGTCGTGGTTGCTGATTCGCTCTTCTGGTGGAGCGAGGGGCGACGATGGCGTTGGCAATCTGCGAGGACCGATCTGCGGCTGAGTTGCGTGCCTATGCTCGCCGGGCGCCAAGCCTGCGTGCGGCGGCGCGAGCCTATGCCCTGGCGAACGCACTGGAGGGCATGATCCGGGCGGAGGCGGCGCGCCTGGCGGGCATGGAGCGGCAGGCACTGCGCGACGCCGTTCTGCGCTACAACGCGGAGGGGCTGGCGGGCCTGGAGGACCGGCCCAAGTCGGGCCGCCCACCCGGCCTGAGCGAGGGCGAGCAGGCAGCACTGGCCGCCCTCATCCTGCGCGGTCCCGATCCCGAACGGGACGGCATCAGCGCCTACACCCGCGAGGACCTGGCGCGCCTCATCGCCGCGCGCTTCGGCAGGCAGTATCACCCGTCCAGCCTGAGCGGGGTGCTGCGCCGCATGGGCTTTTCGCGGCAGAAAACCCGGCCCAGCCATCCCCGCACCGACCCGGCCGCCCAGGCGCGCTGGGTAAAAAGGGGCTGCCTGACGCCCTGAACTCGATCGCAACGGTGCATCCTGACAAGCGGATCGCGCTGTGGTTCCAGGATGAGGCGCGCGTGGGCCAGAAAGGCCGCACCTGCCACGCCTGGTGGCTGCGTGGACAGCGACCACCGGGGATCGCCGACAAGCGGTTCAGCTTCGCCTACGTGTTCGCAGCCGTGGAGCCCGCCACAGGCCAGAGCGCCTGCCTGGTGCTACCGGAAGTGTCCACGGCCGCGATGCAGGTGTTCCTGGACAGCTTCTCGGCGACCCTTGCCCCTGACGTGCACGCCGCCCTCGTGGTGGACGGAGCAGGCTGGCACATCAGCCACGACCTGCGGGTGCCGGACAACATGACTTTGGTGCCGCTGCCGCCCTACGCGCCCGAGCTCAACCCGGTGGAGCGAGTCTGGCTTTACCTGCGCGAACGGTTCCTGAGCCATCGCCTGCACGCCGACTACACCGCCGTGCTCGACGCCGCCTGCCACGCCTGGAACCGCCTCACCCCTGAACGCCTCCGGTCCCTCACCAGCTACCCCTGGCTGCCGCAGATCAGTTCATAGGCTCGCCGGTATCAGTGGCCAAACTGTCCAACGAGGCAGGACCACCTCAACCGCGCCTGTGGCACGACCTCCGGGCATTCGCTGGCTGATTCCGGTCAGCCGTCCGCTTCGGCTCCCAGCACCTTGAGCACCCAGCGGAAAGGCGCCGTTGGAAGCGGGAACCCCGGCGTAAACGGCGCATTGGATCAGCAGGGCGCGCAGCTTGTCGGGGGTCACGCCGTTGCGCAGGGCGGGGCGGACGTGGAGCTTGAACTCCTCTTCCCGCCCCAGCGCCACCATCAGCGACAGCGTCACCAGGGAGCGCGTCTTGCGCGGGATGGTCGGGTCGCCCCAGATCTCGCCTCAGGCGACCCGGGTGATGAAGTCCTGCCATGGTTCGGCGAACCGCCCGGCATTAGCCAGGGACCGCTCCACGTGCTCGGCCCCCAGTACCGACTTGCGGTTGAGGAGCCCTTCCGCGAAGGACACGTCGCCGCCGGCCTTCGGCGCGCCTTCGGCGAGGAACAGCAGGAGCTGGCGGTTCACGCGCTCCGCCTGCTCGATGTTCAGGATGTGGGCGGCGCGGGGAAGCACCACCAGCTCGGCCCCCGGGATGCGGGCACGCATGTCCTCGCTCATGGCGGGGGGTGTCGCCGGGTCGTCGGCGCCGGCGATGATGAGGGTGGGCGCGGTGATCGTTCCGATGGCAGGGCGCAGGTCCATGGCGCCGATGGCGAGGCAGCAGGCGGCGTAGCCTTCGGGCGGGTTGGACAGGAAGCGGTCGCGCAGGGCGGCCACGCGCGGGTCTGACTGGAAGGGGGGCGTGAACCAGCGGGCCAGCACGGCGTCCGTGATGGCCCCCATGCCCTTTTCCCGCACCAGAACGGCACGCTCGCTCCAGCCGGACGGCAGGTGGGCGGCGGTGGCCATCAGCACCAGGTGGTCGAGCCGGTCGGGGTGCCGGGTCGCGAAGCACTGCGCCGTCATGCCGCCGAGCGACAGGCCGACCAGGTGGGCGCGACCGATGCCCAGGGCCGCCAGCAGCCCGGCCAGGTCGTCCGCCAGGGTCTCGATCGTCACGGGACCCGGCGCCACGGGGGAACGGCCATGGCCCCGCGTGTCGTAGCGCAGCACGCGGAAGCGGTGGGACAGGGCGCGCTCCTGCTCGTCCCACATCTCCAGGGTGGTGCCGATGGAGTTGGAGAAGGCGACGACGGGCGCGTTCTCCGGCCCGGACAGCTCGTAGAACAGCTGCGTGCCGTTGCTGTCGATCAAGGGCATGGCTCAGTCTCCCAGCAGGGCGAGGACGCGGTCGGATTCCGCCCGGGCGCGGTCCACCCAGCCGGACGCGGCGGCGACGGAAGGGGCAAGGTCGAAGGCCGGGGCGAGGTCCAGCCCCGGCGCCCGCGCTTCCAGCACGGCGCGCAGGTCGGCGCCGGTGTCGCGCACGGTTGTCGCGGCCTGCTCCACCAGCTCGTGCGCCTTGCCGCGGCCCACCGTGCGGCCGAGCAGGGCGGCGGCGGCATCGGCGAAGAGCAGGCCCCGCGTGATGCCGAGGTTGGCGCGCATCCTTGCCGGGTCGACCTCCAGCCCTTCGGCCAGGGTGCGGGCCTCGTGCAGGGCGCCCGACAGCAGGCCGAACAGGGTGGGCAAGGCGAGCCATTCCGCGTGCCACAGGCCCGGCGGACGCTCATGCGGCACGGCCATGCTGCCGAGCAGGCTGGCGGCGTGGCCGGGGGCGGCGGCGTGGGCGGCGAGGATCACGGTGCAGGACACCGGGTTGCGCTTGTGCGGCATGGCGGAGGAGCCGCCGCGGCCGGGCTGGAAGGGTTCCGCGGCCTCGCCCACCTCCGTGGAGCAAAGGTTCGCCACGTCCGTCGCCATCTTGGCCACCGTGCCGATCAGTTCCGCGGCCCAGCAGCCCGTCGCGGCGACCGCGCCCCGCCGCGCGTGCCAGGCGACCGGCGCCGGGCGGAGGCCCAGCTCCGCCGCGAACCGGTCCGCCACGCGCGGCCCATCCTCGCCGAGCCCGGCCAGGGTGCCGACCGGGCCAGCCAGGGAAGCGCGGAGCGCCCGGGCGCGCAGCGCCGGAAGCTGCGCCGCCGTGTCCGCGATCCCGGCGAGCCAGACCGCCACCTTGAAGCCGAAGGTGAGCGGCGCCCCGTGCTGCCCATAGGTCCGGCCGGCGCAGGGCGTGCCGCGGTGCCGGTCCGCCAGGGCGGAAAGTGCGGGCAGGATCGCCCGCAGCTCGGCGGCGACCAGGGCGAGGGCGTCGCGGAGCTGCAGCACCAGGGCGGTGTCCAGGATGTCCTGCGTGGTGGCGGCCTTGTGGAAGCCGCGCTCCAGCTGCGGCGGCAGCAGGGCCTGCACCGCCTTGACGAAGGGGATGGTGGGCACGGCGGACAGGGAGGTGGCCCGGCCGATCGCCGCCGGGTCCAGCCGCTCCGGTCCGATGGCGGCGACCGCGTCCGCCAGGCCGTCTGGCACCAGCCCGGCTTCCGCCCGCGCCAGCGCCGCTTCCGTGGTTAGCATGGCGCCCAGCCGCGCTTCATCGGACCACACGGCGCGCATCGCTGCCGTGGCGAAGAGCGGCCCGGTCAGCGCCGAGTCGAGCGGCGAGAAGCTCACGCCGGGAGGAAGAGTGCGTCGCGGGCTTCCGCCGGGGTGGCGACCCGGCGGCCGTGCCGGACCACGGCCTCGGCCGCCAAGCGCACCAGCTCCGCGTTGGATGCGGCGAGCCGGTCGCGGCTCACCCGGATGTTGTCCTCCAGCCCGGTGCGGACGCCGTCGCCGCCGCGGGCCAGCACCCACTCCATCACCCGGGCCTGGGTGGCGCCGATGCCGGCCGCCGTCCAGGTGGCGTGCGGCAGCTGCCGCCGGATCTCGCCGAGCATGAGGTCGAGCAGGTGTTCCTCGGCGGGCAGGGCGTTCTTCACGCCCATCACCACCTGGACGTGGGGCCGCTCGTCCATCAGTCCGGCCTCGATCAGCCGGCGGGCCCCGTGGATGTGGCTGAGGTCGAACAGCTCGATCTCCGGCCGCACGCCGTTCTGCTGCATCCGGGTGGCGAGGTCCGTCACCAGGGTGGCTGAGTTCTCGTAGATGATGGTTGGGAAGTTGACGGAGCCCGTGGACAGGGACGCCATGTCGGGCCGCAGTTCCAGCGCGTTGCCGCGGGCGGAGGGGTCGCGGCCGCGGCCGCCGGTGGAGAACTGCACGATCATGCCGGGGCAGTGGCGGCGCAGCCCCTCCTGCACCTGCGCGAACAGGGCCGGGTCGGAGGACGGGCTTTCGTCGGGGCTGCGGACGTGGATGTGGGCCAGGGTGGCCCCGGCCTCGAAGGCTTCGTGGGTGCTTTCCACCTGCTCGGCGGGCGTGGTGGGCACCGCCGGGTTGTCCTTCTTGCGCGGGACGGAGCCGGTGATGGCCACGGCGATGACGACCGGCTTTTGCGCGCCTTGCGGCACGACCGGCTTGCTGTTTGCGTCAGACATCGAAGAACACCGTTTCGTTGTCGCCCTGCAGGCGGATGTCGAAGGTATAGACCACGGTTCCGTCGCGCTCGCTCCGTGGCGCCAGCAGCGTTTGGCGGCGGATGGCGGGGTCGATCATGTTCAGCACCGGGTCGGCGGCGTTCAGCGCTTCCTCGTCGGCGAAGTACATCCGGGTGGCGAGGCCGATGTTCATGCCGCGCGCCGCGAACCAGATGTTGACGTGCGGCGCCATGGGCCGGTGCCCGTGGCGGCCGACGACCGAACCGGGCTTGACCGTGTCGAAGGCATACAGGCCGGTGCCGAAATCCGTGCCGGTGCGGCCCCAGCCGCGGAAGGCCGGGTCGATCGCCTTGTCCGCCTGCGGATCGGCCGGACTGTTGTAGCGGCCAACCGCGTTGGCCTGCCAGATTTCCAGCAGCACGTCGCGGCACGGGCTGCCCAGCCCGTCCAGCACGCGGCCCTCGATGCGGATGCGCTCGCCCCGCGTGTCCGGCGCCACCATAGTCGCGCCGAGCGTGGTGGAGAAGATGTCGAGCCCCGCCTGGTGCGGGATCAGCCCGATATGGACGTAGGGCCCGGCGGTCTGCGACGCGGTTTCGGGCGTGTAAGGTAGGAGCGTCATCGTTCAGGCTCCGTGCAGCTTGTTCTCGAACAGCGTCTGCCGCCGGCCGCGCAGCACGATGTCGAAGCGGTAGGCCAGGCTGTCGAGCGGGATGGACGCGTTGAGGTCGAGCCTGGCGACCAGGCGCTCCCGCGCCGCCGGATCCGGGACCGTGCCCAGGATGCTGTCGTGCGGGATCAGCGGGTCGCCTTCGAAATACATCTGGGTGATCAGCCGCTGGCCCCAGCTGGCGCCGAACAGGGAGAAATGGATGTGCGCCGGCCGCCAGGAGTTGAGGTGGTTGCGGAACGGGTAGGCGCCCGGCTTCACCGTGCGGAAGAAGTAGTAGCCGTCCCCGTCCGTGACCACCCGGCCGCAGCCGCCGAAATTCGGGTCGATGGCGCCCAGGTAGGTGTCGTTCTTGTGCCGGTAGCGGCCGGATGCGTTGGCCTGCCACACTTCCACCAGCGTGTTCGGCACCGGGCGCCCGGCGTCGTCACGCACGTGGCCGTGGACGATCGTGCGCTCGCCGATGGCCTCGCCATCCCGGGCGTAGTTGCGCAGCAGGTCGTTGTCGACGGGACCCAGGTCTTCCGCCCCGAACACCGGGCCCGTCACCTCCGAGAGGGAGGAGTTCAGGGACCACAGCGCCAAGCGGGGCGAGCGGAGCACGGAGGTCTTGTAGTCCGGCGTCAGCGGCGGCGGATGGAGGCGCCGGTCACGCTGAAACAGCTCGGCGAAAACGTTGACCGGACCCTCCTTCATCGCGGGCCGCGGAGCAGGTCGGGGATGATGAAGTGCATCAACAGTCATTCTCCTGGTAGGCACCATAGGTTGGCATCAACATGGATTTTGCCCCCACAAGCACAGCAAGAGCCGATGCTTCGAAACTACTGCCAGATCAACTCGCGCAATCTCTGCGCCATGTTTCGGCTGTCAGCTGCTGCGGTGTTCGTCACAACAGCTGAACCCAGGTAACGCTCGGCCACCTCTGGTGCGTGCAGCAGATCGATGGCGCGTCCCTGCATCACGACACGACCACTTTCAATGACGTATGCGCGATCCGAGATGGAAAGGGCTGAGCGGGCGTTCTGCTCGGACAGAAGCACGGCCAGACCTTGCGCCCGCAAGCCGGCGATCAACGAGAACACCTCCTGCACCAGCAATGGTGACAGCCCAAGGGACGGCTCGTCCAGGATCAGGAGCTTGGGTGAGGACATTAGGCCCCGTGCGATGGCCAGCATCTGCTGCTGGCCACCGGAGAAGTTGCCGACGACGTCATTCATCCGCGCCGCCAGAACCGGAAAGCGCTCGCACACGGCCCGGATGCGGCCGTCAATGCCATTCACCCCGAGTTGCTTGCGATGGGCATAGGCGCCCAGGCGCAGGTTTTCCGCGACCGTGAGCCCGGCGAACACCTGCCGGCCTTCCGGGACATGGGCGATGCCAAGTCGGACACGGGCGCCAGGGGAGCGGTTGTCGATCCGCTCCCCTTCATACCGCACCTCGCCCGCCGACGGGGTCAACAGGCCGGACACAGTCTTCACCAGCGTGGACTTGCCAGCCCCGTTGGCGCCGATCAGCGTTACGATCTCACCAGGCCGGACGGTCAGGTCCAGATCCCAGACGACGGGCCCCAAGGCGTAGCCCGCACTGACCCTGCAGAGTTCCAGCATCAGACGGTCTCCGCACCGAGGTAGGCCTGGATCACCCGGGGATCGCGCCGAACCTGCTCCGGCGGTCCCGCCATGATCAGGCGCCCCGCTTCCAATACGAGGACCTCATCCGCGATGCCCATGACCAGCGGCATGTTGTGCTCCACGAGCATCAAGGTGATCCCGCTGTCCCGGATGGCACGCAGCAGGATGGCGAGTTCCGCCGTCTCACTGTCGTTCAGGCCGGCCGCGGGTTCGTCCAGGAGAAGCAGGCTGGGTTGCGCCACGATGGCTCGGATGACCTCCAGCAGCTTCTGGGCGCCCATCGGCAGGTCGGCGGCATGGCTGTCGCGGAACCGGGCAAGCCCCACCATCTCCAGCAGCGCTTCGGCCCGGGTCCTTGCATTCCTTTCCTCGCTGCGCTGGTTCGGCAGCCACATCATCTGCGACAGCAGGCCGCAACGGAGCAGCCGGTGCCGGCCGACCAGCACGTTCTCCAGCACGGTGAGGCCGGGGAACACGCGTGCGGTCTGGAACGTGCGTATCAGCCCCATTCCGGCGATGTGCTTGGACGAGAGCCCCTGGATGGACCGGCCGGCGAACCGTACCTCGCCGGACGATGCCGGAAGCAGGTTGGTGACGAGGTTGAACACGGTGGTCTTGCCGGCGCCGTTCGGCCCGATCATGGCGGTCAGCCGGCCTTCCGGCACCTGGAACGACACGTCGCAGGTGGCGTGCAGGCCGCCGAAATGCTTGTTGAGGCCTTTCACCTCCAGCAGCGGCGCGCTCATGTCGGCCTGCGCCGTGCCAAGGTGGGACTAGGCGATGGCGGCACACGCCGCCGCACGCCGCCGCACAAGCGCACGAGGCCACCGAAGATGCCTTCCGGGAGGTAAAGAAACGACACTACCAGCAACGCACCGTTCGCGAGGGTCTTGTAGACGGACAAGGCCTGGATCATCGTGGGCAGCACCGTCAACAGGGCTGCGCCGAAGATCGGGCCCAGCAGTATGCCTTCTCCGCCGATGATCATCATGGTCACCAGTTCCAGCGACCGGGTGGTGCCCACCATCTCGGGTGCAAGGAAGTTGAAGTCGAAGGCGTAGAGGCTGCCGGCGAGCGAGGCGAACACGGCGCTGATGGCGAAGGCTGCCAGCTTGTACAAGGGCACGTTGATGCCCAGGGCCGCAGCCGCCATCTGGTCGGTTCGTATGGCCTGGAGGATCCGGCCGAAATCGGACCGCAGCGCCCCAGCCAGGAGCACCAGCGAGATCACCACAACGGCGAGCACCAGGTAGTACATCCGCATCGGGCTGTCGAACTCATAGCCGCCCAGGCTGAACGGCGGGATCCCGACCAAACCCGACGGGCCGCCGGTTATGCCATCCAGCCCGACCGCCAGGCTGTCGACGAGGAGACCGAAGGCAAGCGTGGCCAATGCGAGGTAAAGGCCGCGGAGCCGCATGGTGATGAGCGCCAGCCCCAGCGCGCAAACGAGTGAGATGCCGATCCCAGCGAGGGTGCCCAACAAGGGCGGCACGTCGTACTGCACCGCGAGCCAGCCTGCGGTGTAGCCGCCAATCGCCATGAAGCCCGCCTGACCCAGGCTGACCTGGCCGGCGTAGCCCATCAGCACGTTCAGCCCCAGCAGGGCCACGAACAGGATCAGCGTGATCACCAGCGACCCCAGCAACCCGCCCTGCGGCAGCAGCCAGGGCAGCAAGAGGGCCACGCCGAGCGCGATGGTCGACCATGCCCGGACGGCGTTCGAACCGAGGCGGATGATGCGCTTGTGGACCCGCGGCTCTTCCCGTACATCGGAACGGCGGGCGTGACGAGGAGCGAACAAGCCATTCGGCCGCCACAGCAGCACCACCAGCAACAGCCCGAGCGCCAGGGCGTTGCTGAACAGCGAGGACACGTAGGCGGTCGCGAACTGGCTGGCCAGACCCAGGACCAAGCCCCCCGCCACCGCACCCGGGAACGAGCCGACGCCGCCGATCGCCACCGCGATGAAGCCGAAGATGGTGAACAGGGTGCCGGTGTCGAACTGCAGGGACGTGGAGGGCGCCACCACGATCCCGGCGATGGCGCCGATGGCTGCCGAAAGCGAGAACGCGAACAGCGTCATGCCCGGAACGCTGATGCCCATCAGCCGCGCCGCAGCCGGGTTCTCGGCACAGGCGCGCAACGCCCGGCCCAGCCCGGTCCGCTGCAACAGCAACCACAATCCGCCAACCAGCAGGATGGTGGTGCCGAACACCCAGAAGTTCTGGGTCGGGACGAGCACGCCGCCGATCACGACCGGGCGGTCACCGGAAAACGGCGGGAAAGCGTAGGGTTGGCTGCCCCAGATGACCAGCATGCCCCCGCCCAGGACGGCCAGCAGCCCCGCCGTGAGCATCAGCATGTTGCCGTTCGAGATGCGCCGGAGGCCCGGCACGAAGGCCAGCGCCCCCAGCGCGGCGCCTACCAGGGTGGTGACCGCCACGCCCCCGGCCGCGGCCAGGGCCGTCGGCCAGCCCAGGCGCACCTGGAGGCTGTGGGTCAGCAGCGCCCCCAGGATGCAGAAGCCGCCCTGGGCGAGGTTGACCACCCCGGTGACGCGGTAGACGAGCGCGAACCCGACGGCGAGGAGTGCGTAGATGCTTCCCTGCAGCAGGCCGCCCAGCGCGATCTGAATGGCCTCCGTCATGGCACCTCGGCCGCCCGGCCCTTCCGTCTGCCCAAGGTCGTCGGCATGTCGGGTCGATCCTCCGCGTTCTTTCATAAGTGCTAAGTCGCCTTAGCATGTTTGTCCAGCATCCGAGCGGCCCATCGCCATGAAGGGCGTTAGAGATGCCGCCCGCACCGCCGCAACCAAGCTGATAACACTTAGGTGCATAAGTTTCCCGACGATCAGCCCGGGGCTCGCACCGGGAGCAGCGGTCATCTAGACTCGCGCCACATGCCCGACACTCGTCCGTCACCTGAACGCGCCGGCGACCTCCCCCTAGCCGAGAGCCTCGGCTACCAGATCCGCACCACGCACCGGTTGTTCCAGCGTGCCCTGCAAACGGAGCTGGAGAAGGCCGGGGTCACGCTAGGGACATGGTACTTCCTCCGTGTGCTGTGGTCGGAAGACGGGATCACGCAAAGCCAGCTGTCGCAACGCGTCGGGACCATGGAGCCGACCACTCTGTCCGCTATCCGTGACATGGTGCGCAACGGCTGGGTCCGGCGCGTGCCGCATGCGCAGGACCGGCGGAAGATCAACATCTACATGACAGACAAGGGCAGGGCGCTGCGGGACCAGCTGCTTCCGGTCGCCTACGCCGTCATCGCCTCAGCCTCGACCGGGCTGACGGACCGGGAGAAGACGATGCTGATCTCACTGCTCAGGGCGATGCAGGCGAACCTGCAGGAGTGACCAGGCGGCCACAGGCCGGCGGGCCACGGCGGCAGGGAGCCTAGGCGCGCGCCGGCAGTCCGCCCATCCTACTCCGAAGCCGTGGCACCGCTGGCCGCCGCCGCAATGATCGCGACGACGTCCGTTTCGGCGGCCGCCTTGCTCTGGTAGCGCGGTAGGGTGGTGACGAACGGCTGCTCCGCGTCGTGCGGGTTGTAGATCTCCAGGAAGAACTTGTTGGTCGCCGGGTCCAGCATGGGCTCGATGCGAATGAGGCTCATGATCGGTTCTCCAGAATGGCCGGTGCGCCGACCTGGTGGCTGAGCGGGACGTTCTGACCCGTCTCGCTTGATTGCAGAATGGCCAGGCAGATCTCGGCTGTGGCCATGCCCCATCGGCCGGTGTGCAGGGGCGCGCGCCCATCCCTCACGGCGCCGACCAACTCGTCGATCACCTCCGCACGCGGCACGGCCGGCGGCGGCAGCGGCTCGAAGCGACGCTCCAGGTCGGAGTAGATCTCGATGCCGTTGGGCATCGGACGCAGGTCGCCCCGCTCGCAGGACACGACCACGAGGCCGAAATGGTTGTAGGCCGGCGGGGGCGGCCCTTCGCGCACCTCCGCGGCTGAAACCGTCGTGCCGTAGGCGCGCCTGTTCTTCAGGGCCGCTTCCTGCGCTGGGTCGAGCCCGGCAAGTCGGCGCCGGGCGTCGCCGTATCCAGAGCCGTCGCGCTGCTGTCCCATCTCGCCAATCCAGCCGTGCAGCGCGTCGGTGTCGAAATGTCCATGGCCGCTGTAGGTAAGGGTGGCGAACACGCTGTCCTCGAAGGACAGGTGGGCAGCGTAGGCGCCCTCGGTCCGTCGTGCTGGGTCCCAGATCCCCGCCGAGGCCCGGACGCCCGTGGCCCGGCTTCCTGCAAGCAGTCGCACCACCTCGACCTGGTGGGGCGCTTGGCTGAAGATGGCCCCGCCCCCCTCGGCGGTGTCCAGCTCCTCGGGACGGCGGGGCCGGTACAGGTAGTCCGTGAAGTTCATGGCCGTGACCATCCGCACGGCGCCAAACGCGCCAGTCTCGATCAGCGCGCGGGTGCGGAGGTAGGGAAGGTCGTAGCTGTGGCTGTGCCCGACCAGCAGGTGGACGCCGGCCAGCTCCGCCGCCTCGATCATGTGCTCGCAGTCCGCGATCGCCAGCGCCATGGGCTTTTCCACCAGCACATGCTTGCCGTGGGCCGCGGCGAGCCGGACGTGCTCCACGTGGAATTGGTGCGGCGTGGCGATGTAGACGGCCTCCACCGCCGGGTCGGCGCACAACGCCTCGACGGTGGCGTGGGCGGCGGCGGCGAAGTCCCGTGCGAAGCTGTCGCGCGCTTCCGGCCGCGGATCGGCGGCGGCCGTGAGCCGGACCATCGGGTGCCGCACGAGCGTAGGCAGCATGAGCATGAAGGCACGACCCAGCCCGGCCACGCCCAGCCGCAGCGGTTCGGGCATCAAAGGTCCAGCACGAGGACGGGGCTCCTGGCGCGGGACACGCAGATCATCATGCTCGTGGCCTTCTCCGCCTCGGTCAGCACCAGGTCCCGGTGGTCGGCCTCGCCGTCCAGGACGCGGGTCCGGCAGGTGCCGCAGGTGCCGCTTTCACAGCTGCTTGGGCTGATCCGGCCATGTGCCCGAAGGGTTTCGAGGATGGTGGTCCCGACCGGCACCTCCAACTGGGGGCCGGCGCGCCCCAGCTGGACCATGAACGGCGTGTCGTCGGCACGCGGGCGCACCAGGTCGGAGCCGAAATCCTCGAAGTGCACCGCGGTCTCGGACCAGTGCCCCGTCATGTCCCGCACGGCATCCATCAGCGGCCGCGGACCGCAACAGTAGATGTAGGCGCGCGTCGGCTCCTCGAACACGGGCCACAGGTCGAAGGCCTGGTCGGGATCGCCGTTGTCGTGGTGCACCGTCAGGTGTCCGGCGAACTCCGCCAGTTCCGGCAGGAAGGCCGTGCCCGCGGCGTTGCGCGTCAGGTAGTACAGATGGAACGGCTTCTCGCCAACCGCACGCAGGTAGCGGATCATCGACAACACCGGCGTGATGCCGATGCCGCCCGCCACGAAGATGTAGCTCGGCGCCGACGTCACCAGCTCGAACAGGTTGCGAGGCGGCATGACGCCGATGGTGTCGCCGGGCCTGACGCCGTCGACCAGGCTGACGGAGCCGCCGCGGCCGCGCTCGTCCCGCTTCACCGCGATCACATAGCGGTCGCGCTCGTGCGGGTCGTTGCAAAGCGAGTAGTTCCGCATCGCGCCATTCGGCACGCGGATGGCGAGGTGCGAGCCGGGGGCCCAGGCAGGCAGGTCGCTTCCGTCCGGCGCCCGGAACTCAAGGAGCTGGATGCCGTCCGCGACCGGTTCCGCGCGGCTGACACGAAGGGTCAGCAGGGATGCGTCGCTGTCCTGGGCTGCGATGTCGTCCATAGCTGCCATGTGCATCCGTGCCGGGTTCTGGGCAAGAGGTAATCTTAGGGTTCTAAGTTAAAATATGATCTGGTAGCCTGGCCCCGCGCAGATCCCACGTTTTGCTGCATGCGCGAGACAGGAATCATACAGGACCTCCCTTTCCCCTCGACACTGCGTTTCCTAAGCATTATCTCGGCGAGGAAGGATTTGTGGGAGAGGCCAGATGCTGACCGCGCATGAGAACGATCGCCTGTGCCGTGTTGAGGGCGAGGCGCCGATGGGCAAGCTGATGCGCCGGCACTGGGTGCCGGCGGCGCTGTCCGAGCAGGTCGCGGAGCGGGACGGCACGCCCATCCGCATCCGTTTGTTCGGCGAGGACCTTGTCGCCTTCCGCGACACGGACGGGCGCCTGGGCGTCCTCGGCGAGTTCTGCACCCACCGCAAGGCGTCGCTGGTTTTCGGCCGCAACGAGGAATGCGGCCTGCGCTGCCTTTACCACGGCTGGAAGTTCGACGTGGACGGCAACGTGGTGGAGATGCCGTCCGAGCCCAAGGAAAGCGGGTTCGCGGAAAAGGTGAAGCACAAGGCCTACCCGACGCGCGAGGCCGGCGGGTTCATCTGGACGTACATGGGCCCGATCGAGGAGATGCCGGAGTTCGAGCAGCCCGCCTGGGCACCGACCCCGGATGCCAAGGTGTCGACCATCAAGGTCCAGCTGCCGTGCAACTGGGCGCAGGTGATGGAAGGGCAGATCGACTCCGCCCACAGTTCCAGCCTGCACTCCTCCGACATGAAGCCGGCCCGCGTCGCAACGGCCGGGGCCACGGACTCGCACTGGACCCGCCCGTCCACGGACAAGAACCCGCGCATCCAGGTGCAGGTCACGAACTACGGCATGCGCTACGCCGCGATCCGCCGGCCCATCATGAATGCGAAGGACACGGACTACGTCCGGATCACGACGTTTGTCGCCCCGTTCACCGCGCTGATCCCGCCCAACAGCTCCTACAACGTCGCGAGCGTGATCGTGCCGCGGGACGACACGAGCTGCTACTTCCACTTCATCGCCTGGGGCTACGGCGACACCGTGATCTCGCAGGACGCTTGGCGGAAGTTCTGCGTCATGGAGCCCGGCGTCCACGTGGACGCCGACTTCCGTCCGCTGCACCGCCACGCTTCCAACAACTATCTCCAGGACCGGGCGGCGATGAAGGCCGGGGACTTCACCGGCCTGCCGGGCATCCCGAACCAGGACATCGCCATGTGGGAGTCGATGGGCGCGATCGCGGACCGCAGCGCCGAGCGGCTGGGGGCCAGCGACATCGCGGTGATCCAGTTCCGCCGGGTCATGCTGGATGCGATCGCCCGGATGGGGGCGGGAGCCGGCGCCATCGGCCAAGTGCAGCCGCACCTGCCGCAGGCGAAGCTGCGCTCCTACCAGGGGATCGTGCCCAAGACGGAGAACTGGCGCCTGCTCGGGGCGGAGGCCGAGGAGATCGCCTACCTCCAGGGCATGGAGGAGGACGAGACCGACCGCGAGATGTCGCTGGCCGCGGCGGAGTAGGCCATGCGCTTCCGCACGCTCCTGCTCGCCCTTGCGGTCCTTTCCTCGGCCGCGCAGGCGGCCGAGCCCTACGACATCCATGTCGTGCTGCCGCTCACCGGGGCGGCAGCCTTCCTAGGCACCAGCGAGCAACTGGCGCTGCAGCGGGCGGAGCCCGTGCTGAGCCGGGACGGCGGGATCGGCGGCCGCCCGGTTCGGTTCGTGTTCCATGACGACCAGACCAGCCCCCAGGTGGCGGTGCAGCTCGCCAACCAGATCAACGCCGGCAAGCCGGCCGTGGTGCTGGGGTCGGCCACCGTGGCGATGTGCAACGCCATGGCGCCGCTGTCCCGGCGCGGCCCGGTGCTGTTCTGCCTTTCGCCAGGAATATACCCGGCCGCGGGCAGCTTCGCCTTCAGTTCCAGCAACTCGACCCGCGACCTCGCCTCGGCCGTGCTGCGCTACCTCGCCGGACGCGGGCTGACCCGGATCGCCATCATCACCAGCACCGACGCGAGCGGGCAGGACGCGCAGCGGCAGCTGCGCGAGGTGCTCGCGGATCCCGCGAACAAGGGCCTGACGGTTGTGAACGAGACCCGCTTCAACCCGACGGACGTGAGCGCCTCGGCGCAGCTGCAGCGGATCAAGGGATCTAACCCGCAGGCGATCATCGCATGGTCCACCGGTTCGGCCATCGGGACGGTGTTCAAGGCCATGCAGGATGCCGGGATCACCGTGCCGGTGGCGACAACAGACGGCAACATGACCTACGCCACGATGAAGCAGTTCGCTGATGTCCTGCCGGCGGAACTCTATATCCCGTCGCCGGAATGGCTGAAGGTCGCACGTGACGAGATGCCGCCGCCCGTGGTGGCTGCCAAGGAGCAGTTCTTCGCCGCCTTCGAGGGCACAGGCATCCAGCCCGACGCGGCATCGTCCTTCGCCTGGGACCCGGCTCTGCTGGCCGTGTCCGCGTTGCGCTCCATAGGCCCGGACGCGACTGCCGAGCAGGTGAGGGACCACCTCGCGCGCCTGCAAGGCTTCGCAGGGATCAACGGGATCTATGATTTTACCAAGATCCCGCAGCGCGGCCTCGACGATTCGAACGTGGTGGTGACGCTTTGGGACAAGGCAGCCGGCACATGGCGCGTCGTGAGCCATCCCCGCGGCAAGCCGCTCGACTGAGGACCCCACATGGCAAACCTTAGCCTCTCCGTCGCAATCGGCGACTACGACCGCATGCGCCCCCTGGTGGACGGGTCGGTTCAGATCGACGCCGTGGACCCGCAGTTCATGCTGCTGGAACCGGAGGAGATCTTCTTCCGCGCCTTCCGCCACGCGGACTTCGATATCACCGAGCTGTCGATGAGCAGCTACAGCGTCAAGACGGCGGCGGGCACCTCGCCCTACATCGCCGTTCCCGTTTTCCCGTCCCGGGCGTTTCGGCACACGTCGGTCTACGTGCGCACGGACCGGATCAAGGCACCGGCGGACCTGAAGGGCAAGCGCGTCGGCGTGCCGGAGTACCAGCTCACCGCCAACGTCTGGGTGCGGCTGTTCCTGGAGGAGGACCACGGGATCCGCCCGTCCGACGTCATCTGGGTGCGCGGCGGCTACGAGCAACCCGGCCGGGTCGAGAAGATCAGCCTGAGCCTGCCGCCGGACGTCCGCCTGGAATCCGTGCCCGACGGCATGACCATCTCCGGCATGCTGGCTTCGGGCGAGCTGGACGCGGTGATCGGCCCCCGGTCCCCGTCGTGCTTCCGGGCCGGGCACCCGCATGTCGGCTACCTGTACCAGGACCCGCAGAAGGCGGCCGCCGACTGGTTCCGCCGCACCCGCATGTTCCCCATCATGCACCTGCTGGGCATCCGCCGCACGCTGGCCGAAGCGCACCCCTGGCTGCCCTACGCCGTTGTCAAGGCTTTCGAGCGGTCGAAGGAGGTCGCGCTGGAGAAGCTGGGCGACACGTCGGCCACCAAGGTGACGCTGCCGTTCGTCGAGGAGCAGCTCGAGGCGGCTCGGGCGCTGATGGGCGAGGACTTCTGGTCCTATGGCCTGGAGTCCAACCGGCACGTTCTGGAACGCTTCCTGCGCCAGCATCATGCGGAAGGCCTGTCGTCCCGGCTGCTCGCGCCGGAAGAGCTGTTCCACCCGGCCTCCCTGGAGTCGCACCGCATCTGACGCGTCATCTGACGTGTTCCGGCCCAAGGAGGTCCGGAACCCGATCAGCCCGGCGCGCTGTTCAAGGGAGCCCACACCGATGACCGACCAGACGGAGGAAACCGGCGTACTGCCGGACGGCACCGACTACGTGATCCGGGTGCCCCGCATCTGGTCCGGGGTCGTGGTCCGAGACCTCGATGCGGTGAGCCGGTCCGTGGCTCCGGGCTTGGCGCCGATGTACGACGACATGATGGCGCGGGGCTGGGCCGTGGCCGGCACCGTTCGGCACAGGCTGCGCATGTACCAGTACGACCCGCGCCGCGAGATCGCTAACCTGGATCGCGTGCTGGACCGTTTCGACGCGCGGTTCGGCCGGCCGGCCCAGGTGGTCCAGTACGGGTGTTCCGGCGGCGGCCACCTCACCCTGGCGATCGCGGAAGACTTCCACGAACGGGTGACCGCCGCCGTGGCACTGGCGGCGCACACGCCGGTCTGGCTGATGAACAGCTTCCTGGACGGCTGGTTCGCGCTCCAGGTGCTGATCAGCCCCTACCAGGTCGGCGCGGCAGGCGGGACGGCCGGCCCGCTCGCCATCACCGGGCTGGAGAATGACGGGTCGGCCCATCCGTCCGGCCACGGCCGGACAGGCCCGTTGCCCGACGCGTGGCGGACCGCGCTGACGGCGGCCCAAGCCACCCCGGAAGGGCGTGCCCGCATCGCGCTGGCCTTTGCGCTGGGCCAGTGGCCTGCCTGGGTCAGCGACGACGTGCCCAAGCCGGCGCTGGACGACGTTCCCGCCCTGCAGCGGTCCATGTTCGCCGCGACCCTGCGCAACGCTGCCAACCCCGGCGGCGAGGCCCGTGTCATGTTCGAGAACGCGGCGAACGGCCAGCAGCTGTCGGACAACACAAACGTGGACTACACAGCGCTGTTCGAGGCCGCCAACCCGTTCCTCCGGACGGCGGTGCGGCGCCTGTATGAGGATGCCGCCGTCAGCCTGAACGAGGACCTGGCCCGGATCAACGCCGCGCCCCGCATCGCCGCCGCACCCCATGCGATCGAGTTCTGGAGCGCCCGGGGACGAACCACCAGGGGCCTGCCGGCCATCCCGGTGCTCCGCCTGCACATGATCGGCGACTACCAGATCCCGCCGAGTCTGGTGGAGGGCTACGAGGCCCTGGTCCGCACGAACGGGCGCGAGGACCTGTTCCGCTCTGCCTACGTGGACGCAACCGGGCACTGCAACTTCACCGCGGCCGAAAGCACGGCCGCCATCCAGACCGTGCTGGACCGGGTGCGGCAGGGCAGTTGGCCCGACACCTCGCCTGGGGCCATGAACGAGCGGGCCGCTGAGCTCCGAACCGGAACTGAGCCGCGGTTCATCGATTACGGCCCCCACCGGCACCCCCGCTATAACCGGCTCTGGCTGCCCGAGGACCAGGCGCAGGCGCCCGCGCGATGATCACGCGGCGGTCCGCGCTCGCCCTGGCGGCGGGCGGCTCCCTGGCGGCCCCGGCGCTGAGCCAGCCGGCCGGCCGCGTGCTGCGCTTCGTGCCAACCTCGGACCTGTCCAGCCTGGACCCGGTCTGGACCACGGCCAACGTCGTCCGCCACCACGGCTTCATGATCTACGACACGCTGTTCGGCCTGGACGACACCTTCCAGCCCACGCCGCAGATGGCCGAAGGCTACACCGTGGACGACGAAGGCCGGCGCTGCGTGATCACCTTGCGCAAGGGCCTCGCCTTCCACGACGGCACGCCCGTGCTCGCCCGCGACGTGGTCGCCAGCTTGCGCCGCTGGATGCGTCGGAACTCCGGCGGGCAGTTCATCGCCGCCAACCTCGACGAGCTTTCGGCGACCGACGACAGCAGGCTGGAGTTCCGCCTGCGCCGCCCACAGCCGCGGCTGATCGCGCTGCTGGCCTCCATCACCGCCCCCGTGGCCTTCATCATGCCCGAAGCGGTGGCGGCGACCGACCCGTTCACCCAGATCCGGTCGGTGAACGGGTCCGGCCCGTTCCGGTTGCGCCCGGACGAGTTCTCCGCCGGCAACCGGGTGGTCTATGAACGCAATCAGACTTACGTCCCTTCCCCCGGCCCTGGCGGCGAACTGACCTCCGGCCCCAAGCTCGCGCGGTTCGACCGGATCGAATGGCGGATCATCCCCGATCCGGCCACCGCCGCGGCCGCGTTGCAGACCGGCGAGGTAGACTGGTACGAGGCGCCGCCGCCCGAGCTGCTGGAGATGCTGACGCGGAACCGGGGCTTCAGGGTGGAGGCCATGGACCGCAGGCCTGCGCCTGCCGTGCTGCGCTTCAACCACCTCCATCCCCCGTTCAACGACAAGGCCCTGCGCCAGGCCATCCTGCCGGCGCTGGACCAGCGCGACTTCATGGAAGCCTGCGTCGGCGACAACCCGGCGGACTATGTCGCGGAATGCGGGTTCTTCACGCCGGGCACGCCGCTCGCCAATGACGCGGGGCTCGGCGCGCTGACCAAGCCCCGCAGCCTGGATGCAGCCAGGGCGCTCGTGCGGGCCGCTTCAGGCGCTACACTCAGAATGCGCGTGCTGCACCCCACGGACTCGCCGGCTTCGGGAGCGATCGCGCTGGTCGGCGCGGACCTGTTCAAGCGCATGGGGTTCGACGTGGACTTGGTGTCGGCGGATTGGAGCACCGTGGTGCAGCGCCGGGCCAGCCGGGAACCGCTAGAAGCCGGCGGCTGGTCGGTGTTCCCCACCACGGTGAACGCCCCCGACTTCGTGGACCCCGCCATCCACTTCGCCCTGCGCGGCAACGGCCGCGACGCGTGGCTGGGCTGGCCGAGCAGCCCGCGAATCGAAACCCTGCGGGACGAGTGGTTCGCGGCCGTGGACCTTCCCGCCCAGCAGGCCTTGGCGCGGCAGATCCAGGACGTGGCATTCGATGAGATGCCCTACATTCCGGTCGGCGCGTATCGCTCCCGCACCGCGTTGAAGCAGGGCTTGCAGGGCCGCGTGACGGGGTTCCCCATTTTCTGGAACCTGCAGGCGGCGTGATGCCAGCTCCCCCTCACTTCAACTGGTTGAGGGCGACCACCTGGTTCAGCTGCTCCGCCGTCAGTGGCGCCGCCATGAACTTGAAGCGGACGCCATCCGCCATGATCGCGTCCAGACCCTGGATGCGGCCGGTGTCGACGGCCGCCTTCGGGAAGAACTGGTCGCGGGTCTGCCGGGCCACCTCCTCCGGGATGCCGGCGAACGCCGCGTAGCTCTTCAGCAAGGCGTCGTCGGCATACATGGCATCCACCGTTTCGCGGTAGGCCTGCATGAAGGACCGCAGCGCCGCCTTCTTCTGCGCAAGGATGGCGGCGTGGGTCAGGAGCACGCGGATGGTCTGGTCCTCGGCCGCCTTGATGTCGCCGCCCCGGAACACCGTACGGATCTTGCCTTCGCGCAGGGCTTCCACGCCGAACGGGGCGGCGGCCCAGCCCACGTCGATCTGGCCCGACATCGCCTGCGTGAAGGTGACGGGTGGGCTGCCGGTCGCGACCATCCTGAACGCGACGCCGTGCTGCGCCTGCGCCATCCGGCCCACCGTGTCCGTGGAGGAGCCGACGGTCGAGAAGGCGACGGTACGCCCAGCCAGGTCCGCCACCGTCCTGATCGGGGAACTGGCCGGGACATACCAGTAGAGGTCCGCCGCCCCCGTCGTTTCCGCGCCGATGATGCGGACGGGCGCGCCCTTGGCCGCGGCGCCCAGCACGCCCAGCGTGCCGGCGGCGATGCCCACGTCCACCGAACGCGACAACACCGCCTGCTGCGTTTCACCGCCGCCCGCCGTGTAGAGGATCTCCAGATCCAGCCCGTGCTTGCGGAAGATCCCCGCGCGCTGGCCGAGCTCGGCCACGGAGGTGTCCCAGTTTCCACGCTGGCCCACGGCCAGCTTCAGCGTTTCGGCCCGGGCGGACAGCGCCAGCGTCGCGGCGACGATCGTGCCCAGCAGCAGGCGGAACATGCTCATCCGTCATTTCTCCCGTTCGGTGATGGCCGATGTGCATGGCGTGCCGCAGCCCTGGCAGGGTGCCGCATGGTCAACGGTCCCGTCCCGCGGCGACGCCGGCCGCCAAGCGCGTGCCGTGCCCGAGGGCGATGTTGACCGCGGCCGCGAACCCCACGACCAGGATCAGCAGCCCATACATGCGCGGCATGTCGAACCGTGCATAGGCCTGCATCACCGCGAACCCGATGCCCTGGTTCGACAGCTTGGTTTCCGCCAGCAGTACGCCGATCAGCGCCAGCCCGAACCCCAGCCGCACGCCGTTCAGCAGCGGGGCGACGGTGGACGGCAGGTAGATCTTCAGAACTGTCTGCCATGGGCCGCACCGGAACGACCGGGCCACCCGCAACAGCACAGGGTCCACGCCGCGCACCGCCGCGGCCGTGCTCAGCACCATCGGAAAGAAGCAGGACACCGCGCCCATCGCCACCTTGGAACCGGGCCCGACGCCGCAAAGCAGGATCAGCACGGGAAACAGGATGATCTTGGGCGTGGGACCCAGCCAAGTGATCCAGCGTTCAAAAGCCGCCGACATGAAGGCCGACACGCCCAGCAGCAAGCCGACGGCCGCACCCGCCACCCCACCGATCAGCAAGGCCAGGAACAGCTCGGCGCCCGTGACGGCCGCGTTCGCCCAGAAGCCGCCATCGAGCACGACGGCGCCGAGCCCTCCGGCCAGCACCTGCAAGGGCGGCATCACGTCCTGGAACAGCAGCCCAGACATCGCCAGCGCCTGCCACCCGCCCCCGAGCAGCAGGGCCGCCGCCAACCGCGGCCCGGCGGTGCCCGGCCCAGAAGCGAGCCCCCAGGTGGATCGGCCTATCCCCGTTGCCGCAGCCATCGTTCCCCCCCATCCAGCAGAACGAAGAAGGTAACGCTGACCAGCACGACGAAGCCGATCGCCGCCCAGGTGCCGGGCAGGTCGTAGCGCTCGGACAGGTCGTTGATCAGCGCGCCGAGCCCGCCCAGGTTGATCAGGAACTCGACGCCGATGACGTTGATCAGGCCGAACATCAGGGCCAGGCGTAGTCCCGTGAACACGCTCGGCAGTGCTGCGGGCAGCAGCACGTGGCGGAACTCCGACCTTCGCCCAAGGCCGAAGGAGCGGCCCACCGCCAGCAGCACCGGGCGCACGGACGAGAAGCCCGACACCGTTTGCAGCACCACCGGCGGCAGGGCGGACACGAACGCGATCACCACCACGGTGACGGAGGAACGGCCGAACAGCACCAGGAACAGAGGATAGGCCAGGACCAGGGGGGCCGCCGCGAGTACCGCGGCCCAGGGCTCGAACGAACGGCGCAGCAGCGGCCAGCGGAACAGGGCAGCACCCAGCGCAGTGCCGACCACCGTCGCCAGGGCCCCGGCGGCAAACGTTTCCGCGGCGCTCACGAGGAAGCGGGACGCCACATGCTCCTCCCTCACCAGCCGCGGAAGCGCGGCGGCGATCTCCATCGGCCGCGGCACCGTGTACTCGTCGATGAAGCCGGCACCGATCGCGACCTGCACCAACCCGACCAGCCCTGCCACGACCACCAGGCCGAACAAGGCCGCACCCGCCCTCATCCGCCGGCATCCTGCATCCCGCGGGACGCTTCCTCGCGCAGGTCGGCCCACAGGGATGCGACGGCGGCGCCGAACTCCGGGCTGGTCACGGCATCCGCCGTTCGGGGCCGTGGCAGCTCGATGGGCACCAAGCGCTTGAAGCGGCCAGGCCGGTAGGTCATCACCAGTACCCGATCCGAAAGCTGCACGGCCTCGGTGATGCTGTGGGTGATCAGCAGCGTGGTCTGGCGCAGCTGCTGCTGGATCTGCAGCACCTTGTCGCCGAGCAGCAGCCTTGTCTGTTCGTCCAGGGCGGCGAAGGGCTCGTCCATCAGCAGCAGGCGGGGCTGGCCGGCCAGGGTGCGGGCGATGCACACGCGCTGGCGCATCCCGCCCGACAGCTCGGACGGCATGCGCCGTTCGAACCCGCGCAGGCCGACCAAGTCTATGAAGTGCCGGGCCCGCTCGTGCCGCTCGGCCTTGCCCATCCCGGAAAGCTCCAGCGGAAAGGCCACGTTGTCGACCACCGTGCGCCAGGGGAAGCAGGACTCCTCCTGGAACACCGTGCCCACCGCGGCGTGCGGGCCGCGAACCGCCGTCCCCTCCACTATCACCTGCCCCGACGTCGCGGCCTGCAGCCCGGCGATGATGTTGAACAGGGTCGACTTGCCGCAGCCGGACGGCCCGATCACCGAAACGAACTCTCCGGGCCGGATGTCGAACGACACGTCGTCCACGGCCGTGACCCCGTCCGACGCGGTCCCGAACCGCTTGCTGACGCCCTTCACGCTCAGCATGGGCGTTTCGACGGCTGGGAGCGCCTGGGGCAGCGCCAGAGATGGCGCCTGGGCGGCGCTCACTTGTCGTGCCGTGTCAGGGCCGAGGCCATGGCCGGTGTGTAGCCGGGCGCGACGCGCACGTCGACGACCGCGACCCCGCCGGCTTCCACCGCCGCAATGGCCCGGGCGAGCACCTCCGGCAGTTCGGCGACCTCCTTGACGGGGCCGAACCCTTCGGCGCCCTGGGCCCGTGCCAGGCCCGCCAAGTCCAGTTCCGGGTCGGTCATGCGCTGGCCGATCCACTTGTTCTCCACCGGGCGCCCGCGTTCGCGCGCCATGCGCTCCTGGTGCACCTCGTCGTTGAAGAACGACTGGTTGTTGGCGACGACCACCAGGAGCGGGATGCGGTAGTGCGCCGCGGTCCAGAGTGCGGTGACGCCCATGAGGAAGTCGCCATCGCCGCAGATGGCCACGGGCAGCCGTCCGGTCCCGCGCAGCGCCAGCGCGGCGCCTACGGCGATGCCCGGGCCGCCGCCGATGCCGCCCCCGCCATCGGAACCCAGGAAGTCCAGCGGGTGGCGGAACGGCCAGAACCCACCATCCCAGGACAGCGGCAGGTGCAGCAGCGACACGGCGCGGTCCCCAACGGCGGCCAGCAGCGCTGCTGCCAGGTGCGGCACGGCAAGCGGCGCGGCGGGGTCGGGCCAGGGTGCCGCCGATGCTCGGGCGGCGGAGGGCGCGCCGGAAACGGGGGGACCGTCATCGGCCAGGAGGGGAAGAAGGGCCGCGACAACCGCATCCGGGTCGGCGGCCACAAACAGGTCGACCGGCGGCAGGCCCTGGTGATCCCCGCTCCAGCCGTTGTGCAGCACGTGGTCGAGCGAGACCTGGATGACGCGGGATTCGGGCCCGGCGCCGTTCAGGGCCGCGCGCAGGGTGCCGCCCAGGTCCACCCAGTCCAGCGACAGGATCACGTCCGCGTCCCGGATGGCCGCTGCGGTTTCCGGCACGGGGAAGATACCGGGGCTGCCGGCGTGCAGCGGGTGGTCGGTCGGGAAGGCGGCGCCGACTTTGAGGTCGGTGGCCACCCGCGCGCCCAGCGCTTCCGCCAGCCGGACCCGGGCCGCCCAGCCCACCTCGCCACGGCCGACGCGCCCGGCCAGGATCAGCGGCCGGGCCGCCCCGCGCAGCATGCGGGCCGCTTCCTGGGCCACCGCGGGGTCCGGCCCGGCCTGGACGCGCGGCATGAACCGCGCCGGGTCCAGCGGCGGCAACGGCTCGGCGAGAGGCGCTTCCTGCATCGCGGCGTCCAGGTTGACGTACACGGGCCCGCAGGGCGCGGTGCGGGCCAGCCAGGCGGCGCGGAACAGCGCTTCGCGCGCCGCCGCCGCGGAAGCGGGCTGCGCGTCCCACTTGACGTACGGGCGCACGATGGCGCCCTGGTCCTGCGCGGTGTGGATCCAGTCGATCCAGGGGCGGCGCTTGGCGGCGTCCACCGGCCCGGTGGCGCCGAGCACGATAACCGGCATGCGGTCGCACCAGGCGTTGAAGATCGCCATGGTGGCGTGGAACAGGCCGACATTGGAGTGCACGGCGGCGAGCATGGGCGTGCCCGTCACCTTGGCCCAACCCTGGGCGATGGCGACCGCGTGCTCCTCGTGCAGGCACAGCAGCATCTGCGGCGCCGCGTTTCCGAGGTGGTTCACCAGGCTGTCGTGCAGGCCGCGGTAGGAGGCGCCAGGGTTCAGCGCCACGAAGGGGATACGAAGGTCGCGCAAGGCATCCGCGACGGCGTCGCTGCCGAACAGCCGGTTGCCGGCCGAGAAGGAGGCGGGGCGCTCCAAGGCGGAGGCCGGGTCCGCACCCGGCGTGATCGTGTCAGGCATTTCCTCTCCCTGGACGCGCTTGCGGCGTTTCTGATTCTTCGGAGACTAAGTAGATTTGAAGCGAATGTGGATGTTCTTTTCCTGGGTGAAGGCCAATAATTCCTCCAGGCACTCCTCCCGGCCCAGTCCGGACTGCTTGAAGCCGCCGAACGGGCTGCCGAGGAAATGCTTCGAGACCTCGTTGATCCAGATGAACCCGGCTTCCACCGCTGCGGCGGTGCGGTGCGCCCGGTGCAGGTCATTGGTCCAGATGGAGCAGGTCAGCCCGTACTCCGGCCGGTTCACCTGGTCGATCATCGCCGCCTCGTCCGTCCAGCGCATCACGGCCAGCACGGGGCCGAAGATCTCTTCCCGGGCGATCGTCATCTCCGGCGTCACGTTCGCGAAGATGGTGGGCTCGACAAAGAAGCCGTGCCGCAGCCCCTCATCCGCGGGCTGTCCGCCGCCGCACACCAGGTGGGCGCCTTCGGCGCGTGCGGTCTCGATGTAGCGCAGGGTCTTGTCCAGCTGCGCCCGGCTGGCGAGCGCCCCCATGGTGGTGGCCGGGTCGGTCGGGAGGCCAGGGCGGAAGCGGGCGGCCTTTTCCCGCAGCCGCGCCACCACGGCGTCGTGGATGTCCGCGTGCAGGAAGGCGCGGCTGGTTGATCCGCAGGACTGGCCGCACCAGGTGAAGTTCATCCCGCCGACGACCGCGGTCGCCACCTGCTCCGGGTCCGCGTCGGGAAAGGCGATCAGCGCGTTCTTGCCGCCCAGTTCCAGCAGCACGGGCTTGATGGTTTCCGCCGCCGCGCGCATCACCGCCCGCCCGGTGGGCACCGAGCCGATCAGCGCCACCATCGCGACATCTGGATGCTCGGACAGCCGGGCACCCACGTCTCGGCCGCCGGGCAGCACGTTGAAGGCGCCAGGCGGCAGCAGTGGGCCTAGCAGCTCGGCCAGGCGCAGGGCGGACAAAGGCGCCTGCTCCGGCGGCTTCACGATCACGCTGTTGCCGGCGGCGAGCGGCGCTGCCGACTTGCCAGCGCAGAACATGAACGGGTGGTTGAACGGAATAATGCGCGCGACCACGCCGCGCGGCTCGCGCACGGAGAAGTTCACGGCATCCGGCCCTATCGGGACCGAGTTGCCCTTCATCTCGGTCACCAGCCCGGCGAAGAACTCCATCTGCGCCGCCGCGATGGCCACGTCCCCGCCCATCTCCGTCACCGGATTGCCGCCATCGACGGCATCAAGCGCCGCCAGCTCGGGGCCGTTGCGGCGCAGGATGGCGGCGGCTTCCCGCAGAATGCGGCCGCGTTCCAGCGGCGGGACGGCGCGCCACGCCTTGAAGCCGTCGCGCGCGGCGGCCACGGCACGGTCCACGTCCTCGGCACTGCCATCCGCGATGGCGCAGAGCGTTTCGCCCGTTGCCGGGCTGAGCACGTCCACGACGGCGCCGTTGGCCGCGTCGTGCCAGGTCCCGCCGTAGTACAGGCCGCGCGCACGCGGCAGGGCAACCTTGGCCATCTCGTTCATCCTGCTTCCTCCCTGGCCCCTGCGGGACCGCCGCGCCGTGATCCGGCCGCGGCATTATTGTGCAATTGACCGTATACCCTCAATCGGACTAGCGTCAACGCCGCCGTCGGATGCGCCGGGGCGGAGGGCAGGACGTCCTTTGCCGCCGCACCAAGCCGGGGCCGATGAACAAGGACCGTCTCACGAAACGACGGCCAAGGAGAGACGTCATGTGTTCAGCCCATCCCATCGCCGTCCATGCCGAGGACACCGCCAGCGCCGGCGAGGCGCCCGATCCCGCCCTGGTCGCAGACTTGGTGGCCGCCAACCACATCCTGTTCGATCAAGGCGTGGTGGACGCGTTCGGCCACATCAGCGCCCGCCACGACAAGCGCCCTGACCGCTTCCTGCTGGCCCGCAACATGGCGCCGGGCAACGTGACGGCGGCGGACATCGTCGAGTTCGACCTGGACAGCAACCCGGTCAATGCCGGCAACCGGAAGGTCTACCTGGAGCGCTTCATCCACGGCGAGATCTTCCGCGCCCGCCCCGATGTGATGGCTGTGGTGCATTCCCATTCCCACAACATCGTCCCGCTCAGCGTGTCGCAGGACACGCCCCTGCGCGCCATCTTCCACATGGCGGGTTTCATCGGCGAGGCCGCCCCGGTGTTCGAGATCCGTGAAGCCGGGGGCGACGGCACGGACCTGCTGATCAGTGACAACGCGCTGGGCCGGGCGCTGGCCGCGAAGTTCACGGAAGCGGACATCGCGCTCATGCGCGGGCACGGCTCCACCGTGGTGGCGAACTCGGTGCCGCTCGCCGTGTACCGTGCCGTGTACGCGGAGCTGAATGCCCGCTACCAGCTGCAAGCGGGCGGGCTGGGCCGGGTCACCTACCTCACCGCCGCGGAAGGCCGCGCCTGCACCAACCGGATCGAAGGACAGGTGCAGCGCCCGTGGGACCTTTGGAAGGCCGAGGCGGCGAGGCTTCGGGCCGGCTGAGCCATGCAGTATCACCTGAACGGCTACCAGACCGGCGATCCCGCGGTGGCGTCGCCGCGGGCCGGCGCGGACCTGCCGTGCGCCGCCAACGCGCTGCCGGCGGAGGTGGACGTGCTGATCATCGGCTGCGGGCCGACTGGCCTGACGCTGGCGGCCCAGCTCGCCGCCTTTCCCGCCATCACCACGCGGATCGTGGACCAGAAGCCGGGCCCGCTGCTGGTGGGGCAGGCCGACGGCATCGCGTGCCGCACGATGGAGATGTTCAAGGCCTTCGGCTTCGCCGGCCGGGTGCTGCGCGAAGCCTACTGGGTCAACGAGACCACCTTCTGGAAGCCTGCTCCGGCGCCCGGCCAGGGTATCGCCCGGGGTGGGCGGATCCAGGACACGGAAGACGGGCTGTCCGAGTTCCCGCACGTCATCCTGAACCAGGCGCGGGTGCACAGCTTCTTCCTGGACGCCATGCGGAACGGGCCGGCACGGCTGGAACCCAGCTATGCCCGCGGCTTCCTCGGCCTTGCCGTCGAACCTTCTCCCCAGGCCCCGCATCCGGTGACGGTGCGCCTGGAACGGCTCGACGGCCCGCGGCGCGGTGCGATGGAAACGGTGCGGGCCCGCTACGTGGTGGGCTGCGACGGCGCGCGAAGCGGCGTGCGCAAGGCGCTGGGTCGGCCGCTCCAAGGCGAGTCGGCGAACCAGGCTTGGGGGGTGATGGACGTGCTGGCCGTCACCGACTTCCCGGACATCCGGCTGAAGACCGCCATCCATTCGGCGGAGGAAGGCAGCCTGCTGATCATCCCCCGCGAAGGCGGCTACTTGGTGCGCATGTACATCGAGCTCGACAAGCTGGACGCCGATGAGCGCGTCGCCGACCGCAACGTCACGGTGGACCGGCTGATCGCCGCGGCGGGCCGCATCCTTCGCCCCTACACGCTGGACGTGAAGGAGGTAGCCTGGTGGTCTGTTTACGAGATCGGGCAGCGCCTGTGCGACAGGTTCGACGACGTGCCGGCGGCGGAAGCCGGCCTGCGGCCGCCCAGGGTGTTCATCGCCGGCGACGCCTGCCACACGCACAGCCCGAAGGCCGGCCAGGGCATGAACGTGTCGATGCAGGACGCCTTCAACCTGGGCTGGAAACTGGCTTCGGTGCTGGACGGAAGGTGCTCGCCCGAGGTCCTGCACACCTACTCGGCCGAACGCCGGGCCGTGGCCGCCGAACTCATCGAGTTCGACCGCGCCTTCGCCGCCATGTTCAGCGCCCCACCCCGGCGTGACGGCGAGGATGCCGAAACGGGTGTCGACCCGGCGGAGTTCCAGCGCTTCTTCGTCAAGCAGGGCCGCTTCACCGCCGGAACGGCGACACGCTACGCACCCTCGGTCATCACGGGCGCTTCTCGGCACCAGGACCTGGCCCGCGGCTTCCCGATCGGGATGCGCTTCCATTCGGCACCCGTGATCCGCCTGGCAGACGCCAGGCCGATGGAGCTTGGTCACGTCGCCCAAGCCGACGGACGCTGGCGAGTGTTCCTGTTCGCGGACGCGGCCGACCCGGGGAACCCGTCCTCTGCGTTGCACGTGGCCTGCCGGGCGCTCGCCACGTCCGGGCCGGTCGACCGCCACACGCCGGATGGGGCCGACATCGATGCCGTCATCGACGTGCGGGCCGTGGTGCAGCAGGAGCACAGGACCCTGGCGGTCGACGCGCTGCCGCCGCTGCTCCGCCCCGCCAAGGGACGCTTCGGCCTGATCGACTACGAGAAGGCATTCTGCCCCGACCCGAGGCGGGGCGACATCTTCGAGCTCCGCGGCATCGACCGTGCCCGGGGATGTGCCGTCGTCGTCCGCCCCGACCAGCATGTCGCCCATGTCCTGCCGCTCGGCGCCCACGTGGAGATGGCGGCCTTCTTCGCCGCGTTCATGGTGTGACGCAGCGGCCCGGCTTGTTCGCGGACACGCCGGGCCGTTCTGCTACAAGTGTCCATGGACACACTGTACGACATGCCCGGCCACCTGATCCGGCGGGCGCAGCAGATCGCCACCGCGCTGTTCGCGGATGAATGCGCGGCCTTCGACCTGACCTCCGTCCAGTATGCGGCGCTGCACGCCATCGCGGACCACCCGCACGTGGACGCGACCCGGCTTTCGGCGCTGATCGCGTTCGACCGGTCCACCATCGGCGACGTGCTGGAGCGGATGGAAGCAAAGGGATGGATCGAGCGCGCCGCAAGCGGACGGGATCGCAGGATCAAGCAGGTGCGGCTGTCACCGGCCGGGCAGTCCTTGTTGAACGCGGTCGGCCCGGCTGTCGCGCGGGTGCAGCAGCGTCTGCTGGCTCCCCTCGCCGAACCGGACCGGAGCAGCTTTGTCCGGCTGCTGGCACAGCTGGCGGACGTGCACAACGAAGCGACGCCGGCCCCGCTGCGAATGCCCGGCCGGGCTGCGCGGTGATCCGCGGCACGGCAGCCGGCGTGAGGCTGTCATGCCTGGAGCACAAGCCGATCGGAGAGGATCGGCTTGTGCTCCAGGCATCTTTGTTTGACGGGCATCTTTGCCCGATCCGGTGAGCCGAATTGATCGGGCCATGCCCTATTTCTTCACGAAACGCGCATTCGTCCACTGCGCGATGTAGTCGAACAGGTTCTTGACGCTGTTGGAGTAGGCGTTCGGATCGTCCGCGCAGTTCCGGCAGGGCGTGAAGCCGTGCGTGGCACCCTCGATGAAGACCAAGTCCTTGTCCTGGCTGCGGCTCGCCTCGAACTCCTCCTCGGAGTCCCTGATGAACAGGTAGCCGCCCATGCCGGCCACCATCACCGGAACGGAGATGCTGCCGAGCGCGCACACGGTGGAGTTGTTGCTCGAGCAGTGATCGATGCCGTCCAGCGAGTTGGTGGAGCGCACCGCCTGGGTGGTCAGGAACGAGCGCAGCGACAGGAGCTTGGTGCCCCGGTCGAAGCTGCCGGTGGAGTCCTTCGTGTCCAATTCCGGCGGGCTGACGGAGGTGACGACCTGCTCGACAACGGAGCCGTCGTTCTTCAGGAGCCTCCGGGCAACCCGGGTCCTGCGCAGGTCGACTGTCGGGTCGAGGCTGTGAAGTTGCGAGGCGCCGCCCGGGCCTGCCCCGGGGTTGCCGCCGTGCGGGATGAGAACGAGATCGTTGTCGGGGTACGGGCCCTTGCCGTCGCGAATTGAAGCCTGCCGGCTCAGGGCGCTGTCGATCAACGCGTTCATGCGCGCAGACTGCGCCGCAAAGTAGCGCGCCCGGAAATCCGCCGAGTAGGAGGAAGGACCGGATGCGTTGTAGCCGTTGGCAGGCGAGTAGGGGTCGAGCCGGGGATCGAAGCGGCCCGGGGTCTCATCGAGCACCGAGCCATTCAGGCTGCGCAGGAGGATAACGGGCACGCCGGGGTGGGCATCGGTCAGCACCAGGGCGTCCGCCTTGGGCAGCCCGGCCAGGTCGTCCCGGCAGGGAACGAGCTTGCGGGGCTGCTTGCAGAAGGCAAGGCCGTTCTCGGCCACCGCCTCGTAGAAGCTGGTCGTGGGGCCGCCGCCGCTGTGGCCGAGCAGCACCACCTTCTCGATGCCGGGCTGGCCACGGAGGAACTCCATCCCGGCCTTGACGTCGAGCGCGATCCGGTCCCAGTCGACCTGAAACTCGTTGTTGACATAGCGCGTGTTCATGCATAGGGCTGCGAAGCCGCGCCGGGGCAGTTCCTGGCAGCCCAGGTGCGTGGTGTAGTCGGCGGTTCGGTGGACGACAAGGAAGGCGGTGGAAGGCACGACGCCTTCCGGCCGGGCATAGACGGCCCGGACTGGACCAAGCGCGACATACAACCGATCAACCGCCTGGGCCTGGGCGGGGGTGCTTGCCGCCATTCCGCCAACGGTGGCCAGAAGCAACGTGGCCAGTGCGACTCCCGCGCGGAGCATCCATTTCATGGCGTCGTTCCCCTTGGCTGAACCTTCTTGCCGCGTGTTGTCGCGCTTGGCGGCACGGTCGGCATCCAGCGCCGCCGCACCCCCTGCTCCATCGCCCTCGGCCCGGCATGGCCTCTGGCTTTCCTCACGGCTGAGCATGCCACCCCTTCCCTGATTCATGTCCGGTCCGG
>Ga0160427_10000148_pt1 | contig 48675 bp, 51 predicted proteins | sample SolpanmetagenomL_FD_108194 | JGI IMG/M metagenome (GOLD analysis project Ga0160427, IMG submission 108194) | Solar panel surface microbial communities from Lawrence Berkeley National Laboratory, California, USA - L | ecosystem: Engineered > Built environment > Solar panel > Unclassified ...
ACCTTTTATAAGTGAAAAAGTCAGTAATAAAAAGTAATAAGACTTGTACGAATTGGGTGCTTTGTGCCATTTATTACTCTATTAATTAGGCTTTTAAGCTGCTATACCCGTCTTCTAGAATATACCCCCTTCCTCAACTTTGCATGAACTCCAAAAACAACAAGAAGTATGCTTGATAGCAGTAAAAGAGATATCACCAAAAGTTCTCAACCAAACACTGGGGTTAAACCCTGAAGCCAACGGCGTGCGGCCAGAAAAGGAGGCGGCCAAGCTGCTAAGGAAACTGAATGACTGAGCCCACCCGCGCCATGTCTCGGTGCATCAGATCTAGTTACTCGAGAATGATGGGTTGTGATTCATGCACGGCTTTGCCATACACAAATAGATACGGGGTGCCTACGATGCGAATATCTAAATAAGGGGCTTCGCATTTTGCCAGTCGGACAGTATTCAATTCCCACTTAAAATCGAGCGGAGTAGGGGATGCCTGATTAAGCTGGACAAGCTGCTTTTGAATCGACGGTGTAGAAGTACGAACATCTTCTTCAGCATCTTTTAAATGCTTTAAAAAAGCATCCATTTGCTCTACTACTTCTACGCTATCTCCACTGGCCATTGACCCCATACCAGGTTCCACATATACTCTCCCATCAACCATAAAGACAACATTGACATTTACCCGGTGCAGCTGGTCAATTTCAGCATCAGTTAATTCTACTTCCACACCCGTAGCGTCCTTAATACAGTAGGGTTCAAGCAGCTGGGGCCAATTATTCTGGAGAATACGAATGAGGTCCCGACGCGCAAAAACGTTGCCTTCATCGTGGTCGCGGACATCAATGAAATAACAGGTATCCTCCTTAACCAATGCAAAAAGCAAGTGATCGGAGCGGTCGTAAAACTTCTGTGTGGGGTTCCGCTTGGTATTACTCAGGTGCAAATGGTGCACCCGCCAGGCGTTAAGTAAACTATCGTCGTACCGGGCTTTAAGCGAAAGTTTACTTAAATGCGGTGTTATATCTTCCCCGTTTACCAGTTCTTGCTCGATGCCCAGTAAATAGGGCTCCCATCCCTGGCCACTCATGTGCGCCTGTAATTCTTTCGAATAAAGAACGGTGTATGGTTTTGCAGGGATAAGCTTGCGCTGCACATTGAAAAAGTGGATGCACAGGTCTTCTAGCCCATTACTAGCGTAAGGCGCACCGATTTGCGCTAAGTAGTCGGTAAAAATGCTGGTAATGTCTTGTTTAAAGTCCATGAGGCCTTTTTCCTTTTAAGGTGGCGGACCAAGTTATTCCGCAGGTACCGCGTTGATTATACTACTTCACCTGGGTAAACTGCAGTGAAAATGCATCTCGACTTACATGCGCTTTGTAAACCTGGGCATTAGGGTATTTACTGTCTACAATCTGTAGCATCTTTTGCTCAGCGGGTGCCCCCATCTTAGCGCCCATTACAATTTCAGAAACAAGGTCAGGACATTGGGAAAATTCTATACTATTACGTGCTTTGAAAAATGAAACCCGTACTTCCTTCTCGTATTTCCAAATTCTGGATTTGACATTCATTATTGTAGCAATCAAATCCTTCATTTCAAGCTTATTCCCTTTCTCTGGCCACTTTAGTATCGGATACTTATCTTTATAAGCAACATAACCTGTCTGAAATCCACCGTTTTTGAAACATAAGGCATTGAGCTTTACAGCATCAAATCCGATGGCAAAGCCTTCATGGTTTTGAGCGTAATGTGACCACATCAGAATATTGTCTTTCTCAGCACCTAAGCAAAGGACCTTCATCTCGTCTAAGCGATTTTTCATAAACGCACGCGACATCTGGTCATGTTGCTTAGGGTCAAGCAGGGAATCTGTCATCGCTTTCATTCTTGAAAGCACAAGATTTCCGCCTGCAGTCGGTTCTTTATCAAGAATGCTCTGCTTAAGCAACGCATCCCTGAGTTTAGGCTCCATCAAGTCAAATCGCATGAGTAGCTGACCATCAAATGGGTCGTTAAACGCGCTAGGATGTGAAAGCCAAATAGTTTGTTGCTCTAGTATGCCCCAGTCTCTACTCCATAGTTGTTTGGCTTGGTCTCCTATTCCACGATATTTATAGAGCACTCTTTGCTTCGCTAGTTGCTCATCCGTCATTGGTTTATGAGGCCAGTTATCTCTATCAGCACGATGGCGAATAGCAGCATCAAACACAGCCTCTACAATCTCAGGGTCTATGTTCCCCTCTATAGCGGCCTGATAAGTATACCGAAGGTATTTGGGAAGTTGTTTAAGGTCGAGCACAATATTGGTTTTCTGTGGGGTATCTACCAGACCTTTTTCAAACAGTTCTGCACTGTATTTACCGATACATCAGTCATAGCCGCAATCTTTCGACAACTGAGTTTCTGTGTTTAAATGTACTCTATTCTCAACACTGGAAACCAGGGTGGTAGCACTTAGCGTGCTATATATTCCGTTTTCTGAGAAGGCCCCAAGCTACCTAAAAGAAAATGAGCCAGTAAGTAGTAGGAGCCGCGCTAGCGTAGGGACAGTGTCAGTAGCGTACTAAGAGTTAGCTAGTGTGGGGAAATCTTTGTTTCGTTTATTTCGTTTGTAAATTGCACACGATAATTTATCGACTATGGAAGCGATACTAGAGAAACCATCATTGCAAGACCAACGGGCGGCTATCGCCTCACTGCCTTATTTCGACACCTTTCACAAGACGGGGCAAAAGAAGCGCAGCCATCTGGTCGAGCTCCGATTGCAGGAGAACGACGAAGCTGTAACTATTCCCCGTAAGGCATTGGAACTGTTGGAGTTCATTCTGGTCAGCATGGCCGAGGGCAAGGCCGTATCCCTAATTCCCTCCGATTCGGAGCTGAGTACGCAGCAGGCCGCTGATATGCTCAACGTGTCACGCCCCCACTTGGTCAAACTACTGGAGCAAGGGGCTATTCCCTTCAAAAAGGTAGGCAGCCACCGCCGGGTACAGCTAGAGCACCTACTGAGCTACGAGCAACAGCAGTCCCAGCAGCGACAAGCGCATCTGCAGTTTTTAGCTCAACAGGCGCAGGAGCTTAATTTGGGTTACGAATGATTCACTCTCCCCGCTTCGTTGCGGTACTAGATGCGTGCGTACTCTACCCCGCGCCTATTCGGGATTTCCTCCTGCACCTAGCCTCGCTGGGATTGTACACGCCCAAGTGGACGGAAATTATTCATGACGAATGGACGCGGAACCTGCTTAAGAATAGGCAGGACCTCACACCTGAGCAATTGCAAAAGACGAAAGCTGCCATGTGCGGAGCCTTTCCTGATGCTGACGTGCGACACTTTGAGCCGCTGATAGAAGCGCTAGAGTTGCCTGACCCGGACGACCGCCATTTGCTCGCAGCCGCAATTCGGTGCCAGGCTGACGTCATCGTTACGGCCAATCTAAAGGACTTTCCCACGGCTGCGCTTGCTCCATACGATGTGGAGGCCCAGCACCCAGATGCATTCATCGCCAACCTCATCGACTTAAACCCCGAGAAGGCCCTAACAGCCTTCCAGACCCAAGTTTCCTTCCTGAAGAATCCGCCTCGTACGGCCGCTCAGATTCTAGATAATTTTCGGAAGGTGGAGCTGGTAGTCACAGCCGATAAGTTAGCCGCATTGCTGTAGTTATCGCTCGTGGATATAGCGAGCATAACATCGTTACTAAAGGGAAACCCAATGGATTTACTGGACCAGATTCGCTACGAAGGCGAAAACACGGGCTTCGATTTTAAGGCTACAGCTTATAAAAGAGATAGTTCTGAGGACTTGCTGAAGGATATCATGGCTATGGCCAATGCGGACCTGGACCGGGACCGCTTCATTGTAGTGGGGGTGAAGCACCATCCAAACGGCAATAGGGATATATTGGGCGTTGATGACTTTGTCGACGATGCTTCCTACTACCAACTAGTGCACAGCAACATCGAGCCGGATATTCACTTTGAGTACTCTTACTTAGCAATTGACGACAAAACGGTTGGGGTGTTTCGCATTTTTAACTGTGATAACCCGCCATACATGCTGAAGAAGGATGGTAAAACCCTGCGAAAAGGGGATAGCTATATCCGAAAAGGCACGTCACAGATGAAGTTGATGCGCGCCGATATTGACCGAATCTTTGCCAAGCGGCAGATGGTGCCCAACCTGGCGGCGAAGCTGGAGGCAGTCTTCGAGGTGGACGGCCAGCCGAGCAATCGCATGACACCTGAGATGGATACAGGCCTTCCTTCAGCCAGTGCCGCCCGGCGAATTCGGTGGGCTATTGCTGATAAGGAACTGACTGAGGAGCAGCGTGAGGCAAAGCGGCAAGCATTGCTGGATAAGACAAAGAATCCAGCTCACAAGATGTTTAACTTCCTTGATAAACATCCCGCCCTTAAAATGATGAATAGAATGACGGCCTCAGCTTCAGGTCTGAGCATGCCCTACGAAGAGCGCGACCTTGATACGTTGCGAGAGGACCTTGAGAGCGTTCAGAAAACATATCAGGAAGCTGACTTATACTACCTACACGAGGAGAGAGCCCGCAAAATCAACATTCTAGTATCAAACCATGGGGAACAGTACATCGAAGATTGTTCGGTTGAAATCTGTATCAAAAAGGCCTTTGGCCTAATGGTAGCCCCAACCATTTACCGCAAGCCAAAGAACCGCTCACAGTTCATGTCTATTGTTGCTCTCGGACCCGACTACGAGGCGCTAGACTACCCCAAAGTCACGGAGACCGAGGATAGCTACCTTATCAAGGCCCACATGGGGGATTTACGGCACAACCTTATTACCCCAGTGCTAAAAGTGCCGGCACGCTTGACGCTACCAGTAAATACAGCAGGCCAGCAGATAGAGGTGAAGCTGACGCTTTTTGGCAAAAATCTGCCTAAGCCCTACGTCAAGAGTCTACTAGTTGAAGTAGTCTGAACCTAAGCGTGGCACTTGAATAGAAAACCCAGCGTAACATCAATGAGCCAAGGCTTATGATGCAACGAGACTTGCTCTTTGATAAAATTACAACTAGCTTTACAACTAAAATCGCAACTGCTTTTAGTTTTCAATCTGCAACATGATTTACACGGTAGGTGGTATCAAGGGAGGGAGTGGTAAAACGACCATTGCTACTAATCTGACAGTATTCTTGCTTCAGCAGGGACGCGATGTCATTCTTGTTGACGCCGACGACCAAGAGTCAGCAACTGACTTTACTTCATTTCGGCACCAGTCATTAGATAGAGAAATTGGTTATACAGCCGTCAAACTGACTGGTCGAGAACTGCACGCGAGCGTGACGCGGCTGGCTACGAAATACGATGATATTGTCATCGATACTGGTGGCCGGGATACGGTAAGCCAGCGGTCGGCTTTGACCATTTCCCATGCTTACCTCGTGCCTTTTGCACCCCGTTCGTTAGATATCTGGACTCTACGTAAGGTAGAGAACTTGATTGCAGAAGTAACTCCGTTTAATCCCGGTTTGAAGTGCTTGACCTTTATCAATAAAGCTGATGCCCGGGGCACGTACAAAGAGGAAGCTGGCGACCTACTTCGCGAGTCAACTTACTTACAGTTTTTGGATACGGCAGTTGGTAATCGAATCTCTTTCGCTAATGCTGCTGCGACAGGCCTAGGCGTACTAGAAATGAAGCCTGCTGACGAGAAAGCGGTCGCCGAGATAAATGAATTGTGCCGGTGCGTACAGGAAGCGGTATCTGTTGTAAATCAAAACAGTAAGTAGATTGTACAACTTATTTTAGTTGTAAAATTAGTTGTAGAACAGATTGCTTTTTAAGAACTAAAAATGCAACTGATAAAAGTGTCATCAGCATATGAAGAAGCCCAAAATAGGCTTGCCCCCGATGCGTGAGCCAGACACGGCCATGCAAGAAATGATTAACAAGGGAGGCTCAGTTTCTACTGACCCTATAGCTCCTGCAGCGCTACCCGAGGAGGATAAACTCAAATCATTCACCTTTAAGATTTACGAAAGTGAGTTAGCTCAAATCAGGGCGATTCAGGATGCATTGCCGAAGCGCGACCGTATTTCCATCCATGACTTTGTACTGGCTGCAGTGAAGGATAGGATACAAAACGAAAGTAAAAAAGCAACTTAAATTACAACTGTTTTCAGTTGTAATTTAAGTTGCTAGAATGATGGCTAGTGCCTAGTGGAAGTTTAACATTGCAGTCAGTATCCTGTGCTAACTAGCAGTAGTATAGCTGTTATTATGCAGGCAACTCATCGTCTTCCTGATGAAAGGTGGCTTGCATATTAGCCATCAAGCGCAAAGAATCATTCACTGTCTCTATGTTCAGGCGTTGGTTAGGCAACCACTCTAACTTTAGAAGATGAGGATAGACTAATGCGAGGGCTTGTTCTGTCTTTCGCTCTATATGGCCATAAGCGTGTTCTAGCATATAACCAACATGGCGTTCCATTTCCTGACGGTTTTTGGGAGTTAGCAAGCTCATTGAGTAGGAGGTTCAGTGGAATCCTGTTCATCACGTTCCGCGAACGACATTATCGCTAGAGACATGGCGCGCGTACTACTGCCAATAGTGTTTAGGTTGATACGACGGTTTGGTACCAATCTAATAGCCCGAAGACTGTCCAGCATGGAGTTTTGACGAAATTTTAGACGCCCCTGCTGCAATTGCTCCGCTATTAAGTGAGGCTCTCGCTCAAAATTTGCGCGGGTGATGCGACCCTGCGGGAGTTTAGACTGCATAAACGCTGTTAGGAGTGATAAGCCATGATTTCCTGCAACTCGCTCCATCCCTCCTGGTCGGCCCGGCCCATGATAGCTTGATTCAGGGCGTGGCGCACTTTTGCGGCAAAGGGTGGTAGGTATGTCGACGTAGTTTCGAAACTACGCATTACGTAGTTATCAGCACGCAGCTGCTCGGCGCTGGTCAAAGGCTGGCTGTAAATAGCAACCAAACGAGCTAATTCCTGGCAAAAGGCCCCATTTAGTCGGCTAACGTAGTTAAGTTCTTCTAGTTCCCCCTGAATAGATTCAAGGTGAGCCTCTTCTACCAGCGCGATTTCACTCAACTTTCCGATAGTGACAGGTATCGTTGCCCAGATGGTACGATGCAACTCACCAGTCGCGGGCACCTCGGCTTCGGCCTGTTTCAGGGCTTCGAGGAGGTAATGCTGAATCATGAAATGCTGGAGCTGCTGCACCTGCTTGAGCAAATCCGGGTACGCTATCACTATTTCTCCGAACCGTTGTGGGTGTGCCTGGGCGATGACCGGTAGTAAGGCTGCAGCAGCCTCGTGCCAGGCCCCAGTACAAACCAAACGAAGCGCGACTTCTAGCAAACTGGGAATGACTACTTCTGGTAAGTGATTGGCTAGGTCGACCAGCGCAGCCGCAGATTGGTGCCGCCAATTAGCATTCGGGTGCTGTAAGTGCCATACCAGCAATTCAACTACTTGCGCGTCGGCGCTGGCAATAACCGGTTCTTCGAGGAGAAAATCGTATTTGTGTAGAGCCAGTGGGGCCGGCTGAGTAAGATAGCGGAAGTGCTCCTTTACTAAGCCACCTAATGCGTCTTGTTCGGTTGCGCTCACTTTAGAAGCAGTCCACTCAATGAGTTGGCCAGCTACTTCCCATTCGGTGCTACCTGCGATGGGTTGCCGAAGCTCTCGTACCAAGGTAGCCGCCGTATCGGAGTAGGTCACTAACTTGTGCATGACCTGCCCGAGAAGCGGACTGAAGCGCTCAGCCATCCAGATAGTTCCTCCCTGCGTCTGCCATAGTTCGGTGGCGTAAGTTCCCAGCAGACTTGCAGCTCGACGCTCGTTACCCATTTCGGCTTCATCTGCGGCCTTCTGTAGCACTTCCTCGTGCGGGATATCGGAGCCTGAACGTACAGAGTCATCAGCCGACTGCTGCCGGAGCCGATTTAATAGCTCGGGCTGGTCAACCAACAAGGTTTGCAGTTGCGCATGTGCTTCAGCGGTAAGCATCTTGCCAAACTGAGGTAGATAATCTTTGAACTCATATTGCTCAATATGCTCATTAAGAATGTTTTGCCAGGTAGGAAGCAGCAGGAGGATACTGGCGGGCTGTTCTTTGACTAGTCTATTAAAGGTGCGGCCCAGTAGTTTACCGTAAGTATAAGCAGTGCCTTCGATGTCCTGATTGCGGCTAAAAACCTGCCCAGCTACCCAAGCTAAGCGCGGGTCCAGCAGAGGACTAGCTAGTATTGCTGCTAAGGCGGCCGGCTCTGATAGTCCACGAGCTCCTAATGCGTACCCATCACCCGGCCTTACTTGGTCCAGCGGTAAGGTGTTAGCATTGGCGAGTACCACTTCCGACCCGGGAATTGTTTCGAACTGATAATAGCGAATAGCCAAGTCAAGCCGGTTTGCCCGAACTAGTGAGCCCACCAGCGCTGCCTTTTCGCTGCGTACATACCGCTGAAATGTCATTTCAGCCGATGCTAGGTCAATCATCGCGGCCAGCTCAGGTATGTGGGTAGTAGCCGCCGGTAGGTGGCGCACTACAGTGTTGGCTAACGCGAATTGGGCTTCCTTATACCAAGAGGGACCCATGGAAGTAGCTAGCATTTCGCGATATATGGCCTGACTGCGTTCTTCGTTGTGGTTAAGGGCATAAGACGCCATCAACCGTAATAGCTCTCCCGTGCGTTCCCAGCGGTTCTGCACACCATCTAATACGTGAGTGCGCAGGCATTCTAGCACTCGATACGTGGGCATGCGCAAAGATTCGTTGCGGCGCCAAGCATGGACTATTCGGAAACCGGCTTCCCGAAATCCTTCCGAATACAGTCCCCATTGCTCCGGTGCTCGCTGTTGTAAGGAGACCACCCAAGCAGCTATTTCAACAGGAAAAAAGTCTGCATAGATAATAGCTAGGTTCTCCCAGGCAAATGGCCACGCCGCTTCAGGTAAGGCATAACTACGCTGCCAACGGCTGCGCATTAGCAAGGTAAAGTGTAAGGCTTTGTCCAAGCTACGTAGGCGGGGCAACAGCTTGTAATACTCGGCAGCTCGATTATCAGCTCGCAGGCGTAAAAGCTGGCCATGCAAGTAGCCCAAGTACGCTAATACAGAATCTAAATACACATCCCACTCGTCAGTCCAAGGCGAGTGGATGATAGGATATGCTTCATCAAACGGGCCAATATACCCCTGGCACCGGCCCCTTATTAAGGAAACTGGAGCGTAATTAGGGTCTAGGTCCACTCTGTTTTTTGCGCGCAAAGGCTTAGATGGTAGTTCAAGAGCGCATTTGCTAGCCAGTGATTCTACAAGCGTCGAGTCAGAACCATACGAAAGCAGTAAGGATGTTAGCAGGCCTAGGTGTTCATCTAGGTACCCATACTTTTCCACCAGCACCTGTACTTCTTGAATTAAATCGGTAAAAGCAACTGGGATGCGCGCAGCAGGCCTGACTTCTCGAAATTGAAGCGCCGTGCGAGCCAAAGCAGCCCAACTGCCCGCAGCGGTGGACGACAATTGTTGCCCAGCACCCGACTGGTTTTCCATTTCTTGCACTCGTGGCATCGGCTTGTCAAGATGCCACAGGCGGAAGGCGAGGTGGTACCTAGATATTTCCTGCTGTAGGAAGATAATGAATTCCTTTTCTGGGTCGCCCTCTTTCCTTTGCTTTTGTAGCTTGACAAGAAAGCTTGTGCATTGACGAACTACGTCGTGGGCGGTTTCGGCATCTTCGTAGCTAGAAAGGGTGTTGCTGTTTCCTACAAGCGGGAATCCCTGCTTGATGTCCCCTTCTCTTATAAGGCGGTTGCCTAGTCGCTCTAGGTAATCCCGTAGTTGCCGGCCTTCTACTTCTGCTCCGCGCGCGTAGAATTGCTGGACAAAAAGCAAAGCTTCTGCCACTTCCACCTGTAGAATGTCTCCGCGCAGGATGTAACGCAAGGCAGCTTCGAATTCTCCAAGGGCTAAGACGGCAGTCGCTAGCGCAGCTGCATGCGAGCCGATTAATTCGTTGTACCGATAAGCAATGCGCATGTGCAACAAATGCAGCCGAACAACTTCTCCAATTCCACCGGCGTCCACAGCCAATTTCTTGGCCAACTCAATGTCTTCTAAGACAATATCTGCTGCAGTATGTAGCTGAGCACACGCATCGGCCCAATCCTGTGTACAGGCCTGTACGGCTCGCTCGGGCGTGGACGACGATGCCCAGTGGTAAACCCTGTGGACGATAGAAAACGGTTGGGTGAGTTGTTGCGGTGACGTTAAGCGAGTACTGATGAGGTCCTGTACACTGCGTAGCTGCTCGGCAGCGCGCTCCCGTAGAAACTGCCCGAAGGAGGCATGATACAGTTCTACCCGTATAGGACTCTTGAATAGATGTGCTACCCGAGGAAAAGCCGAAGCAAATTCTACTTGTGCCTGGGTGGATACTAGTTCGAAAAACTCGCCTCGAGGGATTGATGCGCGCAAGGCCGCAGCTGTCAATACTAGTTGTAGCCGTGCCGGGTGCGTGGCTAGCTCGGGCCACAGCCGCTCGTAATAGTGCTGGATTTTGCCACCGATACGGGGAATGGCTTCTAACCATTCAGTTGTTTCCTCTGTTGGGATGCCTTGAGTTTCCACTTCCCCAATGAGGTACTGTAGGTACAGCGGGTGGCCTTCGGAACGGTCCGCCAGCAGGTTCAACTGCGTGGCAGACAAAGTAGGCAAGCGACGCTGTAAGTAAGCCTCGCACTGGCCCAGGTCTAGTGGCGGGACGTTGATTGTTCGAGCTGAGTCAATCTGCTCCCGAATGATTGCCGGCAGCACTTCTAGGCTAGTGGCCGCTAATAGAAATGCCAGACCAAGCATTGGCACCGTAGGTAGCACCGCCAAGAATTCCTGCCGCAATGGTTCTGAGATTGTTTCGTCCAAACCATCTAGCACCAACACACCAGTTTGGCCACGTTGCTGAAAATGCTCTGCTAATGCCTGCAGGCGTTCCCAACATTCCTTGAGCCGGTTATCGAATGGTTTCGTGGTGTCGGGAGCAGGGGCGGGTTCGCCCTGTAATCGAATACTGGCCTGGTCATTCAACCATGCTAACAGCGATTCTCGTGAAGCAGCCATGCCTTGTACACCCGCACCCGTGGACCGGCTCAAGTAGTAGCGACCACACACGTCGAATGATTCTCCTTGAGCTGGCTCTAGGGCCGCAACCAGCGTGGACTTGCCCGAGCCGGGGGAGCCTACCAACGCATACCACCCCGCCCCGCCTGCTTCCAGCGTTTCGGATAGGGCATCCAGAGCGACCTCGTTAGGTACTACCTCTACGGTCGCGGCTTCGGGCCTATCTGATACCTCTGATTGCAGTGTAAGTCCGAAACTAGTCAAATCTTCGGCCAGCGAAGCTAAGAGCATGGCTCCTACATCCTCTCCTTGCTGAAGTCGCAGAATACCACAAACTTGTCCTTCTACTACTAAAGGGCTACCCGAAAGACCCATTAGGGCATCCTGAGGGGTCGCCCCATCAACCCTCAAGGTCAGTGGCCAACTTATTATATCGTTTCGCTGCGATATAATTCCCTGGTAAGGGCGGCCGGTAAGGACATGGGACTGGGGAAAGCCCTGAGTTTCCCATTGGGCCCGGAGCCGGGGAGTAGCTGCGCTCAGCGGTAAGAATTCTAGGCCCGTAGGTGGATTCAGCAGGTGCAGCACTGCGATGTCGTCCGTGGGGCTGCCCAATTTTTGCACGGTGGCTCGGGTTTCATAGGGCCCTGATGGTCGTAGAAAAGTAACGACCACCTCTGCAGCATCCTTCACGACGTGGTAGGCTGTTAGCAGCAGGGTAGGAGCAACTAGAAAGCCGGTGCCCTGCTCTGTGCTGCCATCCTCGGTGGTAGCCACTACTTGAGCAATGGCCTGTTGCAGTTGGCCGGGAAAGAGAATAGCGTTCATCTACAGGGAAACTACTAGCGACTGTCCATCAGGAGCAATCGATAAGGTGTACTGATATTGGGCCTGCCAGTCAGCCCGGTCAAATAGCTGAACGTTGGGCGTTAAATAATTGCAGCAGATTCTCCGCACCTGACCAGGGCGGGTCAACGGCCGGGTCACTACCCAGGCGAGGGTGGCGAGGTCAGGATGGTGGTGCTTCCCGCCGTTAGTAGAAAATAGGTAACAGTCGGAGTCAGTAGCTTCCAGCAAATCTGGGCTGTTATTGGCAAAGCTGCCGTGGTGGGACAGTTTAATGCAGTCAAACCACCAGGGCAAAGCTTCAGCATTTAACAGGCGTCGGAGCTCCTGCATGATGATGGAGGGGTGCGCATCTCCGAGCAGCAGCATCCGCCGGCCGTCCGCTTCCAGCAACAGGGCAATAGAACTGCCGTTTGTTACCGAGGTGTCTTCTTTAAAAGGCGTTTGCCGATAGAGCATCGGCGAGGAAGGGGTAGAAGCAGCAATAGGCCGAGTTGGAGTGGCCGAATTGGTTTTCTCAGCTAGCTGCCAAAATTCATAGGCATCGTCAAACAGTGCCCCACTGCGTAGCTGGCTAGCAAATCCTAATTTAGTAAGCTCTCTTTCCCAACTGCTTGCCAGGCGACGTAGGCCGGCAGTCACTGGTGACAATACTTGGCACCGCACCTCTGGGGCCAACTGGACTGCCAAGGGAGCCACAATAGCTCCCTGTCCGGCGTCTGCGTTCCAAACGTAGCGATACTTCAGTAACAGCCCTCCTAGTGCCGACCCCTGGCGGCTGCTGATGGGCCCAAGAGGCTGTGGCTTCCCGCTGGCCAGTGCCGCCGCCCCCCGACTTACTAGACTTCGCAGGATGGCCTTGTCTACAGGCAGTAGGTCTTCTGCCGCCGGCTCGGCTGGCAATGCTAGGTGCCGATAACTGTTGTGCCAAACTTGGTTGATAGGAATGACCTGTGGTTTGTCTGCATCCTGGTTGTCCGGAAACAACCCTTCTACAGCACCGGCAATGTGGTCCTCATCAACGTGCGTAATGATACAGTGACTCAATTGATGACCCGCCGCTGCCAAGGCCTGCAGTAATGGCTTCAGGGATTCTGCATAGGTGGACTTGAATCCGGTATCCAAGAGCAAGTGCAGTGCCGGTCCAGCGCTTACTAGAAAGCAGTCGCCGTTCCGGGCAGGCAGCATATGCACTTGAATGGGTAGGGCCATAGGCTAAAAGTAGAATAATTAGTTTAAGCACCACCATTTCCTGCTCATCTTCCTTGCCGTGGCCACTACCATCTAGCGGTTGAGTCAACCCTGTTACTTGCCGAGCCTAGTATTACTCGACGAAGCGCCGACCCTGTTTACCCCAAATTTTGCCCAGCTACCGGCCACGGTCCGCAGCAACAAAGTGGCCAACGTGTACGCGGTATAGGGCGTGGCCTAGATAGGGACACTGACAAGTCGGCAGGAGCCCGAGATGATATTGACCAGCCTAGGAAATCAGTTTTGGGGCTGCACCACCAACACTGCCACGGCCGAGCAGGTGAGCATAATGTTTGGCAAGGTGGACCGGGAATATCGGTCCACGATGGAGGGCAAAAGCAAGAGTAACTAGGTCAATATTTTCAAGCCGAGCACCCATACTAAGAGCACCAGCGAGTCGGCGGGCATCCAGCTGCGCGACAAGTTGGAGGCCTAGCAAGTGATGCGGTTCGGGATGGGCGAGTTCGCGGGCCTGGTGTTGTAGAGTGGCCGGCCGGAGCTCCGAAGCATCTTCCGCGCCGAGCCGACCAAGGCCGTAAAGATTGCCCCGTTCCAAGAGGTAGGCGACGACCAGATGCGCCAGAACTTCGTGGCTATCGTGGGCATATAGACTAGCTACGCGCAGGAGGTCCGGGCGTTTGCAATTGCAAAAAAGGAGCCCGCTAAACAGCTCACCCAAGACAGTCAGGGTTTTGCAATTGTAAAAAAGCGCTCACTGACTAGGTCCCTAGTAACCCCGCCAGGATGAAGAGGACGATGTAAAATAATGGTAATTTGAACAGGCCAGCATTGACCAGCCGACTAGCTAAAAAAGGTAGGGTTTGGGCAGGTGCTGGCCACCAACCAGAACCCGGTTTAAGTGGGCGGGTGAGTTGGTAGGCGGTGGTGGTAAGTGAGTAGGTAGGTGGGGCAAGAGTCAAATAGGCCTAGCTGAACGAGGGGGTACTTATCCTCTTATTTCCTTTTGTTCTACCTTGCTACCTAAAGCCAAACCAGACGACAATATACAGTGCGACTAGCCCCAGGGTAAGCAACGATTCCGTTCTGGAAGAAGCGAGCAGGAACGCTATTTCGGTCGGCTACGCCTCCCTACATACCGTTCGGCTCGCTAGCAACTAGTTGTTAGATAGTAACTTATGATTTATAATAGTTTGCAAAACAACGTTGAAAAAACTTTTATTTTGTTTAACTTGCTGATAATCAGTATTAATTTAAAGTTAGAAATGACGTCAAAGGTTAAAACGATAGCTGCCGAAGAACATGCGTATGATGCCTTCAGGCAATTAGCCAAAGAGTACCATTTGAGCAATCCCGAGCTACTGGCTGCGATGGTGCAATACTTCCGTGTGACCAAGGCTGACCCTCGCCAGCCTACTGGTCCGGACCTAGCCAGTATCCTAACTACACTGAGCGGCAAGCTCGATACGCTAGACAAGCGCGCTATTGGATTTATTCGGGAACAGGAGAAGCAGTACCTCAAGCCTATTTTGGCTGGGGTGCAAGCCGTACACAGCTGGACTACCGAACCGTTAGAGCTTACCCAACCACAGCTTTCAGATGTGGAGCAGTGGTTGACGGCAGTTATCCGCAAAGCCTTCAAACCAGAATACCGGCATCCGAACCTGCTCTCGACCGCTGCCCCAGCGTACGTTGCCCTGCCTGAACTGGCCTCGTTGCGCAAGGTGCTTACAACGGTACTTGGGCGTGAGCTTAACCCAAGTCAATTTATTCCCCGCGCTACTACCCCAACACCACCAATAGCTCCTACGACGCCTCCTTCATCTCCCAGCCAGCCCGCCTGATGATTGCCAAAATACCCAGCGCCAACAATGGATTGTCGCAACGGTCGGGTAGCTGCGCGGGCCTAGTTGGCTACTTGGAAAAGGAGGTGCAAGGCGAGTGGTTCAGCCTCGACCGAGAGGACGTGCTCGCCGCCGAAGTCACGCTGACAATCGACCGCAACAAGCGTAACCTGAACCGCGATGCTGACAAATACTACCAGGTGATACTTGCCCCAAGCCAGGCTGAATTGCGCCATATTGGCAGCGACCCGGCGAAGTTACGCGAGTACACGCGAGCGGCGATGGAGCAGTACGCGGCCAACTTTGGGAAGGGTATCGAAGGGAAAGACTTGGTGTATTTCGCCAAGGTGGAGCACGAGCGCACGAGTGGGCCGACCGACCGCGCGGTGCAGGTGGGGGAGGTGAAGCGGGGCCAGGCCAAGCAAGGCGAGCAAACGCATATTCATGTCCTGGTGAGTCGGACAGAAAATCTAGCACGCTACAACGAACGCAAGTTGGCTGGCGAGCTAGAGCGGAAAAACCCGTACCACCTGAGCCCATTGACCAACCACAAGAACACCGAGCGCGGGGTGGTAACGGGCGGATTCGAGCGCAAGCAGTATTCGGAACGGGTAGAGCAGGCGTTCGACAAGACATTTGCCTACGAGCGGTCCCTAACTGAAACCTTTCGCTACGCCCACACAATGCAGCACGGCACCGCAGAAGAATGCGCTATCCTGCAGACCCAGGCGTTGCGTGAGCACCACCACCGACAGGCCGTGTTACAAGCCACTGCACAACAGGTATCCGCTGAGCAAAGCCAGCAGCAGTCTGCGTCAGCCCAAGAGCAACAGTCTAGTCAAGCTCCTGCACAGGAACAGCAGCTAGCAACTCCGCAGCTGGAAAGGGAGCCGCCGCGTGTAAATAGACAGGAGCGTAGCAGAGGAATAGGAAGGTAATCGGACTACCTCAGTCCTAGTGTATGATATAAGCCTTGGTTAAAAGCTTGGTTCAAAAGCTAAACGGAGACCGCTAGCGTGTGCTAGGTGAGTTTCTGTTGAGCGGAGCCATAGCCAACAACAACCTCATTTTATCCAATTCACTATCACTATCGGCGAAGTGTAGAAAGCAGCGGTTGTGTTGCTGGGACTTAGCCAGCAAGTCCAGTAGCAAATCCAAGGTGTGGCGTTGTGTAGTCGTCAAGTTTGATACGATACTCTTCAGTTGGGCTAGCTGCGTGGTATTCACAAACTGTGTGAACTTGCCCATCAAGCCGGCAAAAACGTCGGATACCTGGATTAGTGGGGCTTGCTTCGAATCCTCGAAGTAGAAGCGGGCAGGCTCTTCGGAAAGGGCCGCAGTTAACATCGGTTCAATCGACAATTCCCGGTCAAACACATGCGTGGCGTTTGTGAACGTGTAGATATTGTTCATGTAAAAGCCCAGCATCGTGTCAAGCAGCACGCGGCTTTCGCCGTCCTGGACAAAAGGAAGTTCGGCCAAACTCATCCCGCGCGCCAGCAGCTGGGTCAGCTTAGCTAGGCCCAACTCGACGGATGTCGTTGCCGCGTACGGAGCCACTAGGGTTTGCCATGCCTGCACGAACGGCCGCACATCAGCGGCAGCAATATTAGGTGCCTCGTAGCGGTGCAACAATGCGATGACCTGCGGCAGCTCGTTTTTAGCTATATCGTAGAGGTTACTTTTCATCGGGCGGTCATACACGAGGTACCGGCTGCGCTCATCCTCCGGAAGCGCACCGACCAAGGAGTCCACAATGTCTACTAGCACGTAGTAGAGTAGGTTGACGCTCTTCACGTGTACAAACACGTTCTGCTGCAGTAAGAAGGTTAGGAAGGTGGACAGCTTGGGAGACTGCAGGCACTGCAGGAAATCACCGCTGGCCAGGTTCTTTAGCTTGATTTCCTTGACGGAGGCCTGAAGCGATAATAGTTGATGCAACTCGTGCACCGGCGGGGCTGAGCCGGTAAACACCAAGCCGCCGAGGACAAAATTGCCTTCGTGAGCGACGTTGAAACTGGTGGGCCGAACCACAAATTTTCGGTGGTTATTCGTCTCGTCGTAGAAAAACATATATGCCGAGTCGAAGTCGCAGTCGGGGTTCTGGGTGCGTACCAGCTTGCGGAGAAAGGAAAGGCCTTCGTTCATAGTAACGATTGTAATGCAACGGGAGGCAAAGGTGGGCTATTAACACCTCGTGCGGCGGGGACTGGTTTAGTCTTCCGTGTAGGTAGCTGTCCTTCAATTACCTCAGCCGGGGAGAACTTGGGCAAAGTGAGGTATTTCAGTTAAGAGGGACGGTTTAGGACGGCGGTGAAAGCAATTGTTGCGCCCTGTACCACGCAGGTTGGCGGGTTTGACTCACCCCATCTCGACGCGAACCAATAGCCATTCGTTTAACTTTCGAACCGAGCTTTTAACTAAGGCCGGTATAGCGCCAAGCGGTATACAGTTGGCCTATCCGGTCAATTTCAAGCAGGTCGATTACAGGGGAATACCCATCCTGCTGTATCTCTTGTACTGCTCGTTGCACACTCCTGTCTGGTGATGTCTCGGCTAGTTGCGTTTGGTTAGCAATCAGGTAATCATGGAACACCTGTTGCTCGTCCTTGTCGCGGAACTGCAAGAAGGGAGCTTTCGACCCTCTGGATTCCATATCAGGCCGTTCGGCAGTGAGAAAAGCTAGGAAAGCTCCAACCGGCTTGCTCAGGTCGTAATAGTAGTACCATATTTTGCGTCCTAGCAGAACCACCTGCTTCATATCTGGGGCAGGTAATAATAGCCGCATCTCATCCAGCTTTATATACTCCAGCTCAAAAAGCGTAGTAGCCTTGTAGATGAATGAGGCGCTGCCCAGAAACGCGTTCTTATTTAGAAAAGAGTAGTTGTAGGGCTCCCAGAAAGGCTCGGTAGCCGAAAGCTTAATCTGATAGTCTGGGAAAGACTGGTTGTAAGCGTATGCGTCGGGCTTACTGTCGAAGTCAACTACCCAGCCCGCGGGCTCGTGTAGTAGCTGCCGCATTCGCTCCATTGGCAGCAGGTCCAGTCCAAACCGCTGCCGCCACATCTCTTCGACTAGGACGAGGTCGGCAGACTCAGCTATCGGAGTATTGCGGTCCTCTACTCTGGTATAGATGTGTTGTCGCACGCGGCGGTTTCCGTCGACGTAGTCCTTGGTCAGCCAATAGGGTTTAATCGGAACGTCCGCGATAATCAGCACATCTACTTCCAGACCATTCAGAAGTAGCGGCACCAGTTTCACCGCCGGACGATTGCCCCCAGCAAAGTGTTGACTTCCCAAAAAGTCGAGGTAGTCAGCCTGGGTTTTGCGCCCCTTCCCAGCTGGACCCAGCCCCACAATTGCCGCACCGTCCGCTGGGTCATCGACGCCGAAAATCAGGAACCGGTCACCTTTGTGCCGGGAGTTAGCCAGACATAGCAAGTCGTGCAGCAAATCTGCTTTGTTGTCGTGCGGTTTGACTTTGAAGTCCCAGTAGTCACCCTCCTGCTTGGATGCTATCAACTCCCGGATAATTGGCTCCAAATCGGTCAGCTGCATAATTAGGTTGTGCTTGTGTCTGCTAAATATAAGGGTTGCTTATAGCTGATAAAGAATGAGTTAAAATAATTATGCTACGGCTTTCCACTGTAACCAAACCCTTCTAAGATATCGTGGGCAGACTTTAGCAGGATATAATAGGGCAAAGGAATACCACCTATTTTGTAGTCAAGCAAAAACTCTACGGCCTTGTCGTACTTGTGCGTCACGTCGAAAACGCCTTCAGGATGGCTACCACCAAGGTTGTTAGCAACCCGCTTAATTAACATGGAGCGGTTGATAATCTTCTCGTCTATTTTCTGCGTTTTGTCCATAAATCGTACCCGCACTACCTCCGATTCCAGCCACCCCTTGAATGTCGTTTCCTGGGTGCTGAATGCTGTTTTGGGGTCGTAATCGTACCTAATGCGAGACTCGGCGATACCATAGAAGTAAGTAGCTCTTAATCCGCCATCTGCCAGTGGACGCATACCAATAGATATTGTATTTGGCTGACCTCCCAGCGAATAGAGAAACGAGAGCAGCGACTTATCGCTGGCGTAAGTCGTGATGCCCTTTACAAAGTAGGTGACGATATACTTGGCGCCGTGGCAAGCTTTGAGCAGGTCAGGCCGTAGCGTATAGGTACTAAACGTCTGAGCAGGTCGGTACTGCGTTAAATAGTCTTGGACACTGTCTTGCATGTCCACCCATTGCCGTAAGGCATTAGAAAGGTCCAGCAACGAAACCTCATCATACTCCTTAACTGAGAATTGGTAATGTCGATGTAACCGTTCAAGACCGAGTCGAATGTTCTTCTTAACGACTTCTTCGTCCACAACCGGCCGAGTTTGCATCTTCATAAAATAATTAAAAATGGACTGGAACGTGAACAATGGACAATCGCTACATCACTGGAAGCTAACTTAAGCACAATCATGCTTGTGCTTATCGCCATGACTGATGGAATAATTGATATTTTGCCTTTAAAGCAAGTTTGAATATTACATTAATGGCCTTCATTTTTGCACAATGAAAAGTATAAAAACTGTCAATACCAATTCAATAGAGGGCGAGAAAGCTCCTGCAGAGGACTTGGGGTTCAGTCAGAGTGACCTAGATACTATAATGCTTTCCGAGTTGGCGGACTTTCGACACCGTCTTTGGTCTGCCGAAATTCAGTTGGCACCCCTACCTGTTGAGGTAGCGTTCCTATTCTCAGTAGATGGCGTAGAACTTGGTCGTGCTATAGGGACGGCAACACAGGTACGGCTTACCGAGGAACAACGTGAGCTCGTGCGCGGGGGTATCCTGACGCATAATCATCCCGATGGGTCGTTCTTCAGTTGGGAGGATATATACTTGGCTCACGAGCTCAATCTAACAGAGATACGAGCTGTACAGCAAAGTAATCCGATACAAGTACTCAGTATGTCTCGGCCAACTGGCGGATGGGTAAGTGCAGCAGATTTTAAGGTTCTTAAGGAACGCGAGGAAACAGAAAACGCTGCCCGAGTAATGCGCTTGAATAAAATGACTAGGGAGCCGCTACTCCCAGATTCAGAAGAGTTGACGGAGCTAATTGATAAGCAATGGCCTGCTTATTTCCAGGCACGGCTTCCCTATCTCAGTTATCCATACAAATCCATATTACTGCAGGAGCCACCTCAGTAATTTGCACTGTGTTGCCAAAAAATACACTCAGTAGGTGGTAAATTACAGGGTAGCGGGGGCTCCCTATGCTCGACACCAAGCTAATCAAAGCAGCCTCGTCAGGCGACCACACCTACTAGTTCCACGTGCCGCGCCGTAGCGGCTCGCTGGCCTTCTTCAACCAGGCCCTCATCAATGCCTTCCAATAGTTTCCAAGATCGAGCTGTACAAGTCGAAGGCAAACGACTGGAACGACCAACTGAAGGAGAGCTTAAAGACGGGGCAGGAGCCCAAGCAGGAGCAGAGCCGCCGGCGCGGCCCCCGCATGTAGCCTAGCGGAATGACTTGTTAAATGAATCATCAAATTGCTGGTCAGTAGGGTCGGGTAACGGCGTAGTGCTGACTGGGGTAGGCAACCAAGCAACAGCGGTAAGTACTCGCGAGTCTAGTGTTAGCTCGGCCCGACCCAGTTGCCCACCGGTGCCCAGATTCGTTTGATAGAACGCGTTGGGAACTAGGGTGGCCAGCGAAGCAAGGCGACCGGAAATGCCTTCCTGTACCCGTTGAGGCCGCACGCTTTGCACCAGCAGGGCAGGGCCGCTAACCGGTGGCGTACCGACGGGCGTATTCGGCGGAGAGGGGGGAGCGGGGCCTTCCACGGTTGCCTTGAAGGCCACCCGGCCGCGTCGCCAGTAGCGCAGCTGTAGGTTCGTGGCCGATACCTCCCGGTTACCGTTGGGTAGGCGGAACATGGGGTCAGGGGCCAGCAGAGCAATGGCCGAGTCAGGCACCGCGTCGCTATTCAAAACCATCGCGGCTACATCGCCGGATAGCCGACCTATACTCACGGTTGTTTTGTTCGTGCCGGCTTTACTATTCACGCAGCCCCCAATGCCGTAGTCGATGCGTGAGCTGCCCCACCAGAGGCCTCGGCCCAAGTCTTCAGTAACAGCACCAGATATCGTAAGCTCCTCGAAGCGGGGCAAGCTCTGCATGCGGTAACTAAATACCTTGCTCAGAATAGCCCCTTCGAGTGTTTGCAGGTCGACCGTCCCGCCGGCGGCCCGCTGGGTTTCCAAGTAAGCGCGGTGCTCGAATCGTAGCCACCCGGTAGCCGGGTCAATGAACCAGCCGCCATCATACAGCCCTGCCAGGTCAGCCAGGAACTGCTTGAGGCTAATAAGCAGGCGAGTAGCGGCTTCACTAGAACCAAAGCGCTTAATGTCCGAGGCTGCACTGAGCAGTAGCCGCGGCACCTCGTTAGCGTCGCCAGTGTCGCCGGTGGCCGGGTTGGTGGGCAGGCTTAGGAATTGGCTCAGCTGGTCGGCTGTATCCGGCAGCAAGGCCTTTAGTGCGGGCTGCCCGCTGCCGGCGATGGTTTGCTGCAGCAGCGAGTACAACCCATCGCGCAAGGGGAACGATTTACTAAATCTGAAGGCTCCGAAGCGCCAAAATATTGCACGCTGGCTGTCCTCGCCAATCGACGAACGGGCATTAATCGGGCCGGCTGTATCAAATAAACTTACCCACTCGCTATCTGCGTACCCATAATCTGACGGCTTTTTACCGATGTTCAAGCTCAGAAACTCCCCGGTGTAGCTGCCTGATTGCTGGGCTGCGCCCTGGGCATAGGACTTGATGAAGCCGCCATATCCAAAGACGCCGCCAGTATACCCCGCGCTCACCTTCACGGTCGAGCCGTAGGTATAGAGTCCTTTGCCGGGCCCGTCCCCTTCGGTGCGGTAAAAGGGCGTGTTGTCGCCGTAGCCGGTCAGCTTGTAGGCCTTGAAGCCCGCAATCTGGGGTTCTTTTACATAGTCGATAGTAGGGGGTGTTACCGCATGATTGTCTGACGACTCCAAGGGCTTCCATCCGGTGCCGCTACGGTCTAGGCGAGTATGCTGAACGGGGCTTGAGCCTTGCACAACTGCGTAGGGTACAGCTCGCTGCAAGTAGCGAAAGAGTACCACATCGTGGTTGGGCTGAAAGCCAAGTATCGAGTTTTTGAAAATATCACTCGTGTTGTCGTAGAAGACCGCCCAGGCATCTACCCCCACGTAAATAGCCTGCTCATCCCTGTCGATGCGCTTAAACTCAATGATGGTGCCCGGTGCTAGTACAGAAAGCTGCGCCTGAACGCTAACGCGGGTTGTGGGACAGGCTAGCAGGTTCCATTCCTGCTCAAATGCGCTAACGAACAGTCTATAACCATCATCAGCTTCGGGGTTAACACTCGCCTTACAGTTCCCCGTGTCCCAGGTGCAGTCCAGGCAGGTAAATGTACCTCGCCAGCTCTCCCACTCCGCCCCCAGGTAGGCCCGGTGTTCAACCAGCACGTACAGCCGAACACAAGGCGATTCGCTATCATTGATTGCCTTTAACAGCTGATAGTCCGCGCCCCTAAACTCAAGCGTCCCCTGAAGCTTTAGCCGGTAATAGAAGGCGCCAATTTCCGCGCCCTCGCCAGGGTCCAGGGCTAGCTTGAGGCTCTGCGTCCCTGACAGGCGCGCATCGCGCACGGCCGTTTGGTACAGCAGCTTAAAACGAAGTAGGGCGGTATCGGGTCTAGGAACGGGTAAGGGCATCGCAACCCGAAGGTGGCAGCCTACCCTAGCGGGCGGGAAAGACCCGATTTGTAAACCCCGAGATTCCGGGTTTTATGGAAAGCAACCAGCACTCGGCATAGGCCGCTGCCTGTTAAGAACGGTTAAGGTTACGGGCCTTTCGTGGCAGCTATTCTTCAGCGGGCATGTACACCGTTTCGCTTACTTTCCACATGCACTTAATATCGGTTAGCACCACCGACATGGTGCTGCCCCCGTTGTCAGAGGTGAGCGTGATAGCCCCATCCTGATTATTTGTAATCCGCTTTATTACGACCATTCCGCTCTTCAAAACAATGGCGTGCACACCCTGGGCGTACTGCCAGTTGTTCTGCGAAACGGGACGCATCACGTGTTGCGAAGCCTCGGGGTAACGTGGGGCCATGCTATTGCCGCGCATCTCGAGCACCGCCGCATTGTGATAATCTATACCCGGTATTTTCAGTATATAAAAGGTGGTGAAATCATTGAATGGTGCACCTTGACAAATTTCCGCGAAAGCGCTGTACACTGATGGTGTGACAAGCGGCAGGTCTACGTAGTCCATCTGCTCCAGCCGGCTAATTATGCCGACTATATTTTGGTCAACGGTGCCGACGTCAAGAGGGCCCCTGCCTTCTTTTATGTTGCCACTATTGCCGTGCTCAATATACTCTGGGCTGGTACGGTAAATCTTGGATAAGGCAACCAGTACAGGCCGAGCTATCCGTATTTCGGAATCTTTCTCGTAGCGCTGTATGGTCGTATGGCTGCGGCGGGCGCCATCCATTGCCTTGGTCAGCTTCTCAGCGACTTGGTGCAAACTAAGTCCACTCTGCCGGCGCAGGGCAGTAAGGCGGGTGGCTTGGGTCGAGGCGATGCTGGTCATGTGAGAAGAGTAAGGGAACCTTTTTGGTGATGCAAATTTAACGCAAAACAGGAAGTTTAAACAAAAAAAGATAAAAAAAGATAAAAACTTATCATTTAACGCAAAATCCGTTTTACCTTTGGGTCATCAACATTCAAGCACCCTTCTATGACCAAGGATAAGCCTAAAAAGGAAGTTGTCAACGTGCGGGGGCCTGTCACAGCAGAGACTCACAAGGCCTTGAAAATTATGCAGAGTCGGCTCAATATTGAACTTGGCTCACGACCGGGTATGACGGAAGTTGTGTCTCGCGTCCTTAATGACTGGGGTAAGCAGCAAGCGCTTCAGGCTGCGTGATTTTTTTTGCCCTTTTCGTTGCGTTTTTTCCTGGTGTTTAACGCACAGCGTTAAATCAAGAGCGGCACACTAGGCCGCTGAAGTAACCGGACCTGCCTCGCAAGACTGGCTTTTGACCCCTGGCTATGGCACATCCATAGTCAGCTCACTACTCTATTGCCTTTTCTCACCTTCAACCCTTTTAACTGATGAGTAGCAAATCACCGTCACCATCGCCACCTGCAGCAGCCCCGTCACCCTTGGCACGATTGGCTAAAGAGCTCGGCTACCCTTGTAGCATTCACGGAATGCGCCCCAGTGATAGCGGCTACTGGCGCGAGCCAGACCTTACTTGGGGCGTACAGCCGGAGTTTAACAAAGAGCCCGCAAAGGTTAAAGGCGAGTATGTTTTTCAGATGCCAGATAACAGCATGGCGCCGCGGTTTCCCCTCGGCACGGTGGTGATGCTCTGGAAAGTGCCCACCCGCGCCAACCTCGTAATAGGCAAGCCATACGTCTACTCCTACGCCGACACTGAAACCGGTGAGCTACTGCACCAGGTCGGCCGGCTAGAGCACATTGGCGAGGACGCTCTTACAGCCCGAGCCGACAATGCCCCAGCGGCGCTCCTTGTTTGGCCCATTGACCGGGAGAAGGGGTTCGACATGGTTCGCGTGATAGATGCCTATGTAACCTATCCGCCCGACCTGCTGGGCCAATTACCCATGGCTTACTGAGATGGGGCTGAATGAGTACCCACGGTCTATATATCCCCTCAGCTGTGCTGGCTCAAGGAGCCCTCTCGCTGCCGGCCCGTATGGTGCTGGCTGAGATTCTGAACCTGCACAAGCAGAATCAACGAGTATGGGCCAATGACCAGCACTTCACCAACCGACTACCAGGGGTTGCACTACGAACGGTCGGCGGCGCCATCAAAGAGTTGGTTGATGCGGGCTTCATCGTGCGCGTCACGAAACAGAACGCCGACCCTAAACGGACCCTGACCCCAACGGCCTTATGCTACCGACCTCTTGCAGAATCTGCAAGAGGTACTGAGGAGGAGGAGCCGGAGGAGGAGGCCTATGCAGAATCTGCAAGAGCTACCCCCGACCACATGCAGAATCCGCAAGAGCCTCCTGCAAAATCTGCAGCAGACCTATTGCAAGAATTGCAGGAACCTCTTGCAGAATCTGCCGACATAAAGAATCAGTCAAATAATCAGTCAAATACTCTTCCTCCTGCGGAGGGTAAGTCTAAAAAAGGCCAGGGCAATTCTTCTTTCCCTGAAGTTAAAACTCCCAAGAAGGGGGTGCCGAGTTTAGGGGCCGAGCTAGACACCTGGATTGCTGAGAATGCGGCACGAGTACAAAGGATGGACGAGCCCCTGACAGCCAAACAATGGCAAGGTCTGATAGCTGACTGGCCAGAGGAAGTAGTGAAAGAAGTTTTGGCCGCAATGCACAACACTAGGACCCTGCTCAGCAAGTACGTTTCGGCCGGCCGCACTTGCCGCAATTGGTGCGGCAACCGGATGGAAAAAAGAGCGAAGCCAGCACCGAAGCCAAAGGGAGGCGCAGAGCCCGAGGTGAACGAAGCAGAGGTAGCCGCCGCCGCCGCTCGGCAGGCCGCCGCCGCCGCAGAATACCGCCGGCGGATTCGGGAAAGCGAAACAGACACAGTAGCATAAGTACCACCCCATGACAACGCCTACTAGCCCAGCTGAAGAACTAGCAAGCACAGGCCTCGCTCTCCGCAAGGTGCTGCTGCGCCTTGATGGGTGGGCAAAGGCCCGCGTGAAAACCATTAAGGAAGGCCCCTATGCAGAAGGCCAGCGCCGCCACGTCAGCGACATAGACGAGCTGATGGTAGCGGTAAAAGCCTATGGCCAAGCAGTGGAGGCCGCGATGGTGCAGGTCTCACACGAGAGCGTTGACATTTCCCAGATGACCCCAGCAGAGCTGCTGGCCTATCGAGAGACTGACCCTATGTATAAGCTAGGATTTGTGCGCGGCTACAAGCGCGGCGAGAAGCAGGCCACCGAGCCTAGGGAGCAGGCTATTACGCTCTACTCGGAGCACGTTGGCCTACCTCCTCCCGACGATGCCTCGGCACTGGTGCGGCGGGTGCATCTGATTATCGCTTTTCAGAAAGACCCCTCACCATTAACCCCCACCAAGCTAGAAACGCTTCGCGAGAATCTGCAAGCTGCTTCGCGACTAGCTGCTTAATCCCAATTTTGAAATGTCACTGTTCGATGGACTCGGAGGCGCTACGGCAAAGAAAGAGCCTCAAAATACTCCCGACCCCGCAGCCAGTCTGTTGCCTCTGAATGAGGCTGTGTGGGGCCGGATGGTGGAAGCCTATGAAAAGGGCGGCCGCAAGGGTGAGACTACCCACATTAAGGAGCTTGATACGCATTTCAAGTGGATGCCTGGCTATCTCAATGTGTGGACTGGGTGGATGAATGAGGGCAAGACCGAGTGGATATACCAGCTGCTGCTACTTCGGGCGGTGCTGGCTGGCAAGAAGTCGGCAATCTACTCGCCCGAGAATATGCCCGAGGAGGATATCTACGACCAGCTAATTCATTCGCTCACAGGGCAAGACCCTGATAAAGAGACCCCCATAGAACGCCGCCTACCCATGGCGCGCTATGAGCAGGCCCGCAAGTACATTCGCAAGATGTTCATTGTGGTTTACCCAGGCAGAGGCCAGGGCCGCACACCACAGGATATAATTGGCTACTTCGAGGCGGCAATTGCAATACACGGTGGAGCCGACAAAGAGAATGGCATAGCCCACTGTTTGGTTGACCCCTGGAACAAGCAGGACCACTCAGCAATCGCCACTAAGGGCGGTATTGAGCCCTACCTAATGAATACCCTGGCTCAACTTACCGACTGGTCGGCCGAGACAAAGCAATGCCTGATAGTCAATGCCCACCCGCGCCAACTGCCAGACATGAAGCAGGGCCAAGCCCGGCCTGTTCCCGACAGCAGCCACATCAGCGGCGGGCAAATGTGGGAGAACATGGCCCACGTGGTAGCCACCTACTACCGACCTTGGAAGCACCTGGGCAGGACTAACCCGCAGTACAGCGACGTAGCTATCTACATTCACAAGGTTAAGAGTCACAAGAAGGTAGGGTTCCCTGGCAGCATTGGCGAAGGCACCGAGAACCCTGATATACAAATCACTTACGACTTCCGCACCGGCCGCTACTCCATCAACGGGAAGGCTCCGCTTGACTGCATAGAAGCCGAGGAGTGCTACCTGTCGAAGGAAGAATACGATGCGCGCCAGGGCATGCGTGCCGCCACCCCGCCGGCCAAGCCCGCCGCCCCAGCACCCCAGCGCCCGCCAGCCCCACCGATGCCGCCACTCCGCACCGAAGGCAGCAGCAGCTTTGAGGCTGAGGCCACTCCGCTACCCCCAGCCAGTGACGAGTTTCCTGAAGGATGGAGCATCAACGGCCGGATAGTTGGACTGTAAAAAAGATAAAAAAAGTATTTTTTTGTCCTTCTTTTTGCGCTTTTTTGCGTTATTTAACGTTGTGTGTTAAGGAGGCAGCAGATTATAAACCAAGTATTTAACCCCCTCATCCCGCTCCCATGAAAAACGGAACCGCCCTCGCCCACCTTGCCCAGCTTCGCGAGCAAAGCAGCGTCCATGATGCCAATTACGAAGCGCTGAAGCTCCAGCGTCTCCGCGAGACCTACTGCGCTTATTACAGGCGTTTTCAAGACATTCTCCAGGCTGATGAAGAAGGCTACGAGATTATTATCACCGTACGCAGCCTCACGAAAGAGATAACGCTTACGAACGAGGAGGGGCAGGAGAGCTTTGACATTACGGCGCTATTCCAAAAGTGGGGCAACCGGCTCGATGCCTTGCACCAAGAGATTGTTGATACGCTGATTAAGGTTGAAAAGGGGGAGGTGCTCGATGACACGATGAATGGCACCGGCAGTGCGCTAACAGTTCAGGCGCACGCCATCTGCATGCCACAGCACGAGACGCCTACCGAAGTGGCTAACGCCGCCTAATTTTTTGCCCTTTTCGTTGCGTTATTTCCTAATATTTAACGCTGAGCGTTAAGATTCACGGCCTAGGTGCCATCGCTAAGCGCCCAGGCTTTTACTCTCCACTCATTCAAATGAAAGTTTCTGTCGCAAACCTCCAAGACTCTGGCTTTTACGAAGCCTCGCAAGCCATCAACCCGCGTGTGCTGGGCTACGAAAACAACTACTCGCAGAACAACGCCGACCAGTGCCGGGAGGTTTATCTACACTATTTCAAGCTGTTCCGGCAGATAGAATTTGCCCTTAAAATGGGTGTGACCGAAATCACCTTACGCACCTCCACTGGCGTTGTCGCCATCCCAATGCTAGACCAGTCGGTGGCGCTTGGGGTTGGCAATGACTTATTCGAGATGCTGGGCGACAAGATGAGCGAGTTGCAGACCTCTATTCTGGATTTCGAGAAGGAGGCGATTCAGGAGGAAAAGGACCGGCTAGGCGAGAGCGACCGGGCCAAGGCGTTCGCCCACTTCATGCCCATGCGGCAACTCACTGACGAGGAGTTTAATGACATGCCGGCCGAGGCCCAGCGCGCCTACAATCACTATGGCGACAATGCGCGCCTTACGGACGAAGAGGTTGCCCGTCAGTCGAAAGGAGGGCTAGCAGCATGAAAACGCGGGTAAATATCAGTTTTTGGGCCAGAAAGAATAAGGGCGTAGCTGAGCGGCAACCCGACACGCGGGTAACAATTATGTGCCGCATTGCAGTCGGGGGTAAAAAGGGCCCTGCGGAAATTTCGACCGGCCTTGTAACGACTTACGGCAATTGGATGCCAGCAGCCGACATGGGCCACGTAAAGGGCCGCACGCCTGCCGATAAGCACATTAACACACAGCTAACCAAGCTGCGAGATGAGTTGACCGATATATGGGCCGACCTTGAGCGACAAAAGAAGCCTGTAACGGCTAGGGCCATCCTACGGCTGTATAAAAACGATGGGTGTACCCTTAGCCTGCTAGAGCTAATGGAGGCCTTCATAGAAGAGCGTGCGGGCCTTGTGGGGTTAGAAATTAGCCAAGCCTCACATAACCTCATAAAGTGGCGCCAGACCACGCTAACGGAGTTTTTAGAGGCTAAGAAGCTGACTGACCTACGGCCGGAAGAGTTCACGCACAACCTAGCCGACAAGTTTAGCCACTGGGCTTTGCAGGAAAAGGGCCACGGCCGCACCTATGTAAACAAGATGCTGAGTGTATTCAATCAGCTATTGCGTTGGGGAGTGCGCCGGGAGCTTTTCGACAAGAACCCGATGGAGCTTTACAAGTACAAGCCAGCGGCCCCGAAGGAAATAAAGTACCTAACTGTAGGAGAGCTACGCGCTCTTACGGCCGCCGATATGCCCGCGCCCAGCTTTGAGCGAGCCCGCGATTGCTTTGTATTCCAGTGCTGGACAGGGCTAGCCTATGCCGACTTGAAGGCACTTGATATGCGGTCGGCAGAGTATCGGCTAGATGGGCAAGGGGTAATGCGTCGCTTGCTGCGCGTAACCCGCCAAAAAAGCACTATCGGGCACGGCTATGAGTGCGTAATACCGCTGCTGCCCGAAGCTGAGCGCATCCTAGCCAAGTACAACGATGCATTACCAGTGGTGGCAAATGCACTCTACAACTTGCAGCTAAAGCGAGTAGGGGCTACCTGTGGCCTTGCAGCTGACAAAATGACTACCCACGTAGGGCGGAAAACGGCGGGCGTAATGATGCTGAATCTTGGCATTCGCATGGAAACGGTCAGCAAGTTTCTAGGGCATAGCTCGGTGAAAATGACCGAGAAGATATACGCCAAGATTCTGGATAGCACGGTAACAGATGAGTTTGACCGTGTATTCAGCGCCCCACCTGTGGCCCTTGAGGCGCCCGCCCCGCCCCCGTTGCGAGTACTGGAATTACCCGCCCCGACGCCCGCCCCGGCAGCGCAGGAATACCCACGCGATACCCGCTGGCTACGGCCCGCCCCGGTTACGAGCCACGGTAAGAAAGGGGGTGCTACGCCATGAGTATCCTAGTCTACCCCTCCTCGAAGGGCGTGCCCATCACCAACTCGCGCAAGGTGGCCAAGGGCTTCGGCCGCAAGCACAAGAACGTACTGCGGGCCATCGACAAACTAGAATGCGATGCCGGGTTTTCGCGGCTCAATTTTAAGCCATCAACCTACCTCGATGGGCGAGGCAAAGAGCAGCGTGAGGTGCTGATGACGCAGGACGGGTTCACGTTCTTAATCATGGGCTTTACTGGCCAGCGGGCCGCCAAATTCAAGCAGGACTTCATTCGGCAGTTCAACCAGATGCAGGCGCTGTTGTCGGCGCCGCGGTTACCCGCCACGCCGTTGAACGAGTTGACGCAGCCCGCCAAACAGGTGGAGCTCGTGAAGCTGGTAGTGGCTCAGCTCTACAAGTTCGACAGTGACCCGAACGACATCATGCGTCACCACCGCGGCGTAATGAAGTGCCTCACAGCCCGCACCCCTAACCAGTACGTGCGCGACGCCGTGAAAAAGGGCCTCAAGGTGCGCTCCTTTTCCGGCCGGCAACTGCTACGCCGCCTTGAGCCTGCGAAGGCCGCAGCGGCTGCCTTTTTGGACGAGCAGGTGCAGCGCGGCCGCACGCTGGAACAGCTGGCCGAGGCGGGCATTCCCACCGCACTGGCCGCAGCTTTTGAAGCCATGCTGCGCATCGGCATTACACCAGGCGAGCTCCCCGCCACATAGTAAAATCATGGCACAGCTAACGACCTTTGTTTATAATGCCCTGCTTGACAGCCCAGGGCTTATTGCCACCTTTGACGCCCTCCCTGGCTACAGCTACCCAGCGCCGGCCAGGGAGGCGCTATGCCAGCTATACCACGTGTCAGCAGAGGAGTTCGACAGGATGCTTCGGGTCTACTGCACCGGCCGGGAAATCCGGCACCAAGCCCGGTTTGTTCGCGATGGGTGGGACCTGCTGTTTGAGTTTCCCGCGCTGCGGCAGATGCTGGATGACGAGCGGGCCGCGCCGAGGCTTGATGCCCACACTATCTCGCAGCGTAGCAAGCGCTTCAGCCTGAACCGGGCCGAGATGGTCAATTTGCTCAATACCCACGCCGAGGTATGGGCCCGGCCCTGAGCCGAAGAGTAGTGAGTCAGACTTTTGGCTAGTCATAGGAGGCCGCGATTTTCAGGGTTTTCAACTTTGCAACTCTGGCCTCCTATGACTCCTAGCCACGCCCGCCGCCTCGCGCCTTCCCTTGGGTTCACGTCGCACTACACTACCGAGCGCCGATTGTTGCGCCGATATGATGAGCTATTTCGCGCAGCCAGCCAAACCAACGAGGCCCTTGACTGCCTTATTCTGGCCTGCCTGGGCACGCTGACCCGCTCGAAGCGAGAAGCTGCTGACGACCGCCTGCAACATGCCATGCCCGAATTAATCAAGAAGCTACGGCCTGAGCAGCAGGCTATAATAGCGAACTTGCTGCTACGGGATGATGCCGACTTTCCGGCGGCCGTGCGGGAGTTGGTTCGGATGGAAAACGGCATTTGGCGCCGGGATGAAGACCCGCGATTGCGCTCAAATGATGATTGGCGCCTTAAGGTGGCCGGCCTAGGTCGGCTAAGTAAAGAGGAGTACACTGCCCATACACTACCCACGAATCCCTAAGCCCATTGGTGCGCCGCTAACGGCGTAAATTGGGCGCTCACTTTAGCTGCCCATGTCGAACCTAGTTCCAATGAACGCCCTCATGTACCTACGCATTGAGGGCCCTTACGACCGAGAGATACGTGACAAGGCACGGCAGGAATACCTAGCCCTAGCACTTGCTGAGGACGACGAGGTTCCCGCCGAGCAGCGCCGCCGCATCATACTGTACAACTTCAATAAGGCAGACCAGGAGGATGCTCGCGAGGCTGGTGACACAGCGGAGGAGATGCGCCTGATTCTTGAGGCGCAGGAGCTTAGCGGAAGTATTCAGCTCGGAACGTGGGAGCATGCCCTAAAGAAGAACTTTGGCGAGGAGATAGGCGCTAAGCTAGCCAATCATCAAATTGAGGTGGGCATGACGCTGCTCCACCTAACCGCCTCGTTCGGCCCGCCACCAGAGGGCGGCCAGTTGATTAATAATCAGAACGGCCGTATTGTGCTCAAGTACGGCAAGGGGGAGCATGCCAGCTACTTCGAGCTGGATGACAACCATGTTATTACGTACTTGGTGCTGAATGGCGGGGCGGTTCTTCCCCCCGAGCTATACGACCTGCGGACGCACTAAGGCGCTCTTTTTAGTGGTGTCCAAAGTGTCCAATGAAGGAACTACAGTCTTGGGGAGCAATCGCTGAACACCCATGGCGAAGAACTCCTTGCCGCGGCGTGTGCGGTAGCCCGACTGATTGAGGCGCGCAGCAATCTCCCGCAGGCTTAATCCGTTGGCCCGTAGCAGCTCCGCTAGCTGCCCCGCCTGCCGATTGTTCACGTTGTCTTTTGCATTGCGCTGCATGGCCTCCAAGCCACGCTCCCTAGCATCCGGTGTCAGGTTGGCTGGCGTGCCCAGCACGTGGCCGCGAGACTTCTTTGCCTTGAGTGCTTCGCGGGTGCGGGTGGAAATGGCCGTGGCTTCCTTCTGGGCGACCGCTGCTAGAATGTGTAGGGTGAACTCGTCGGCGGTGGGCAGGTCAACTGCTTGGAATTTTACCCGACTTTCCATGAGGGCCGCCAGGAAGGCCACATTGCGCGCCAGGCGGTCAAGCTTGGCCACGAGTAGCACCGCGTCGACTTGGCGGGCCTGGGTGATGGCGGCCTGAAGCTGGGGGCGGCTGTTCTTACGGCCGCTCTCTATTTCGGTGAAGGAAGCCACCAGCTCAGCTCCAGGAGCTAGGAAGCCGCGCACCGCTGCTTGCTGCGCTTCGAGGCCTAGGCCAGATTGCCCTTGGCGGGCGGTGCTCACGCGGTAGTAGGTGACGTAGCGAGGGGGCATAGCAGGAGTAAGGACAGCAGGCAGCGTGGTGTATGCCTTAGGTAGGGTGCAAATGTACACTTGTAACATACCATAAACGGACGTTCAAAGAATGTTACAAAGGGTTATTTTTCCCTCACCTTGCCGTAGTTGGGCAAAAACCTAAGCATTTCTAAGCATTACCCTCCCCAACGGGCGCAAAAGTGGGCATCATTGCTCGGTTCTCGCGGCTCAAAAGTGAGCCACCAAGCCTCCCCGATGCACTGCGCGCGCACCCGCGCCCGCACACGCGAGAGAGTTTCAACATTTCTCAACATTGTGGCCACAAACGCTATCCAGCCCGAAGCCTCGATTAATGCCCTGCCAAGAGGAATGTTAGCTTTTTTTCAAGGCGCTGAGAAAATATTAGCGGCTGTTTCATTTGGCCCAGCAGCCGCTCTTTTGCCCTCGCGCGTCACGCGCGAGGATGCTAACTTTTACATAGTTTGTGGCCACAAAAAGGGGCGAAACCGAACATTCCGCGCACGCACGCGAGCAGACCATAACAAAGCATAACAAGGTGGCGCACACGCACACGCGAGGCAACACTAACATTTACTAACAGCCAGGAGCGGCTCAGCTCATCATCAGGTTTTGTCGCTAGCTTGCCCCATGCCAATTACTAAAGCAGAGTTTGAGGCCGGCCGCACAGCAAAAGGCGGTTTTACCCGCGCTCAGGTAGAAGCCTGGGGAGAGTCTTGGCCCCTGAAGCCTGGATGGGCTGCGCGGCTATTGGGCAAGCCGCCGAAGCCCACTGCACGGCCTAAGTCGGCCTCTATTGGCACTTGGGGTGAGACCAGTTGCCCAGAGCCAGATTCGCCGGAGTTCGATAGCACCAAGCACGGGCTGCTGGCTCCTCCCATCGTTACCTATCGCAAGCTTTACTGAACACCCCCGCTATGTGGGCGCGCGCGGGGACCTCACAAAACCTCACCTTCTCCGCGCACACGCGAGAGAGTTTCAGGTTTTCTCAGGTTTTACGCCACAACGGACACGAAAAAGCCCAACGCAAAATTGCGTCGGGCCTGCTCGGAGTCTGCCTAGGTCTAGGTGCCTACGCCTGGGGGTGGCAGAAGCTAGCCAGCCCTAGCATGATGCCTAGCCGCTCCTTGGGGTCTGTTATCGCCTCTAGGTCGGCCTTCATCTGCTCCGGGCTGTAGACTTCGAGGAGCTGAGCGAATCGGGCTCTTACGGCGCGGGCAGCTGCGTGTGTGCCACCAGGCGGCCGGCCGGCGGGGTTGCCGGACACTCCCTTTTTGAATTTCATAACAATACTACGTTTACATCCAGTTGACTATAGTTTACATCCAGTTGACTATATGCTTGGAGCCAGTTCTTGGGCAGACTCGATGGTATCCGTTGGGCGTTTGGATATAATCCCAGCGGTCGGCCTGGTCGCGCGCCGCATCCTTGAGCTCTAGTATGTGCGACGTATGGCCAGTAACCTTTTGTAGCTCGGCCCGCAATTCAAGCATCTCAAGCCGCAGCGGCTCCATGTTAGCATTCTCGCGAATAAGGACTGCTTGGGCGCGCTCCTGCTTTACCGTCTCAGCCAAGCCCACGTTAGGCAGTAAGACGGTGGCGCTCGGAGGCAGGAGCGCCCGCATTTCAGGCGAATCCCACTTTATGTCTTGCGGGCGGCCTTCGTGTAGTGGTTGAAGCAGGGAGTAGCGGAATTGCTGCGTCACGTCGTGAGGCAGAATGTATTCCTGCTTGTGGTAGGTGTAATCCTTGCGGCCCAGGGCCCGGCTTTCGTCGTGGGGGTTGCCGTCACCTGTGTACCCAGTGGTGCCCACGCCGCCCTTGAAGAAGCCGGCGCCGGTATTGCCAGCTGCCTGGAAGGCTGATATTTTGGCAGCCGCGAAAGCACCCGTCATCAAGGCAATGGCGCCGATGGCGAGCGGAATTCCGAAAACTGGGATAGGAGCGAAAGCAGCAAAGATTTCAGCCGAGGCGGTGATGAGGCTCGAAATCTGGGTGGCAGTCTCCAGCAGGACCTTTTCTTTCGCCGCCGTGCGCTGGTCTTCGAGCGCTTGCCGACGGGCGGCCTTCTCAGCTTCGAGCTGGTCTAAAACGCCACGCACGTTCGAGGCCGACCCGCTCTCCCTCAGGGTTTGCTCGGCCGAGAGCTGGGCGGTGAGGGTCTGGATATTCTGAGTAGCAATCTGAACGCGCTGCTCGGCAGCTTTCTGCTCCGCCTCCAAGGTTTGGGACAAGGTGTTTACAACCGTGTCGATTACCTGCTTGGCAGCCTTCTCGCGCTCCTCAGTGTAGTTCTTGCCGAAGATGTACTTATAGATGTTGAACTCGTTATCCTTCTTTTGCAGGCCCTTTAGCTGGCCGCCGAGGTCGTTGATGACGTTTTGCAGCCTGACTACCTCTGTGCGGGTTTTCTCCGTCCCCTCAGCTTCATTCAGTGCTTCAGCTAGCTCAAGTCGCTTTGCAGCAAACTCAAGCCGCACCGCTAGTATAGCCTCCTGCTTAGCCCGTTCGGCGGTGGCTGGGTCTTGTATCTTCAACTCACGAGCGCCAGCTATGGCGTCCTGGGTAGCCCCAGCCTCGTCCTCATTAATCCGACGGTTAGCCTGGGTATTGAGCAGCCCGCGTAGGTCGCGCTCGTGCTTATCCTTCGCTGCCTGCAGCAAGTCTGCTTGATTCTTGTACTTCTCAAGCTCATCCTGAAAGCGCGCCTCCAACTGGTCTAGCTCCTTCTGGTCGCCATCCTTGGACAGCGCAAGTAGTTGGTCCCGTTTAGTGCGGGAGATGCTCAGGAGGCGGTCAAAAGCTGAATTGTAGGCGTTTTGAATCTGAACACCCTGCATTTCTATCTGAGACTCGTCCAGCGTATTGCCCTGCCCCGCTGCCTTTTTGGCCGCCAATAGCTTGCGGCTAGCCTCGTAGATATTGGTGAGGTCAAGCTGTAGCTGTTTTTCCGAGGCGGCTTTGGCGTCGTCTTCCTGCTGCTCGGCAGCCTTTAGGGTCAGCTCTTTGTAGGTCTGCTGCTCCCGACGGTAAGCCTCGAGCAAACGCTTAGCTCGGTTCTCTTGGGCAATGGCTGACTTGTCCTGCTTGCCCTCCAACTCTTTAATAAGGGCATCGGTCTTGGCTACGTCAGCTTCGAAATCGACTAGCTTCTTCCGGTACTTAGGATTGTCATAATCATCAGTCTCCAACTTGCCTATGTTCTTCAGCACCTCGGCCCGGTGAGCCTTCAGCGCGTCAATCGACTTACCCAAGGCCGCTGTGTTGCCATTTAGGGCTGCCGTGCTGGCCGTGGTCGAAATGCCTAGTAGCTGCAGAAACTCGGCCTTATTGCGCGTCAGGCGGTTGCTCTCATCCTCTTGGTCATTTAGAGTTATCTGAGCCTTTTTGTACTTCTCAACAGCATTGAATAGCTTCTCGTAAGCGGGCGAAACAGTGGATATGGCCACCTTGCGCGCATCTATGAGGTCAAGCGTATTCTGAGCAGCCACATTGAGCGGTAGGCCCTGATTCTCCTGCTTTATATCGACGCCAAGGCCCACGCTACCGTTGTCGTTGCGAGCCCGCACGCCGCGGCTGCTATTCACGTTGTCGTTGCGCTCTTTATAAAGCTGGGCCAGCTGCTTGATAATCTCCTGTTCTGCCTGAAGGCGCTTTAGCTTAGCCTCCGCAGTTTTCTTAGCTTGGTCAGCAATCTTCTCATCTTCCTTCTCAATGAGAATACGGTTCACCAACGCCTCGGAAACCTTATCCACCGCCTTCGATAGCTCTTGGTTGCTAACGGCCTCTGCATCAATGTTGCCTAGCAGCGCTGGGTACTCCCGTTGCAGCTCTTGGATGAGGCGCGTCCGCTCTGCATTGCCCACGTTCAGCGACGTAATAGCAACCAGTGACTCTTCTAGCTTCAGCTGCTCCTCAGCAGTGGATTCCGACGCCCTTTTGGTTGTGCTGACGAAGTTCGCGACTGCTGTAACCGCCGGCGCTAGCAAGGCGCCCACCTTGGCGCTCGTTTCTTGAAAGTAGGTAGTAATACGCCCCATATTGGCCCGCACACTGTCGGCCGCCTCGGTCGTTTTATTGGCGTACTCTTCCTTTAGCGCCCGGCCAAACTTGGGCAGGAAGTCACTGGCCAGAATCTTACCCGCTTCCAGCTGCTTCGTAAACTCGGCCGTGGTGAGGCCAGCCGCGCGGGCGGCCGTGCCGAAGGCACCTGGCAGGGCGTTGCCGAGCTGGAGTTTTAGCTCCTGGCTGCTTACGGTGCCCTTAGAAATCATTTGCTCTACTGCCGTGATGGCCTGCTCGACCTGGGCTTGGCTGCGGCCTAGTACGGTGCCCGCAGCGGTCAGACCCTCGAAAACCTCCCGAGTGGTGGCAATAGAGAAGTTCGATTGCTGGGCCGCCGCGTACAGGCCAGTATAGGCCTTGGCCGTGTTGTTGAGTTCTAGGCCCAGAGCGTTGGCACGCTGCTTTACGAAGTCATACTGCCGTGCACCTTCCCCAGTGCTGCCCGCGATTGCCTTGAAGGTATTCTGAATGCTAGTGGTTTCAGCATAGTCATTCAGCGCCTGCTTGCCCTTGGAGATAATAGCATTAACACTGAGCAGGCCAGCCGCCAATGGGCCCAACTTGCCTAGTAGTGAGCCGAAGAAACCGCCCCCGCCAGCCCCACTGCTAGCGCCGGCGCCGCCGCCCTCGTCTTTGCCAGCTTCCACAGCCTTCTTTACTTCGGCCGCCGCCGCCTTAGCTGCCTGAGCCTCCTCTTTGGTTGCCACGGTCACGTCGCGCACCTGGGCTGCCTCAAGCTTAGCCGCATTCGTGGCCTGCCGGCGAGCCTCGATAGTGTCCTGAATAGCCTGCCGTTCTTTATCGGCCGCATCCTTAGAGTCAAGCACGGCCTGCTTAGCCTCTAAAATCTTCTGCTTATTCTTCTCATACAGCCCCGCCAACCGGGCGACCTCTGAAGGGTCATTAGCTTTTTTCTGGGCCGCCTCAAGCTCGCGCTGCGCCTGCGCTAGGCGTTTTACCTCGTCTTGTGCCGAGCGAATAGCGGCGTTGGTGGCGGCCAGGTCGGCTCGCTGACTAGCCAAGCTATTGGAGAATGCTATCTGGCTCTCGGTTGCCGAGGTGGCAAAGGCCCTGGATACCGCCTCCCTGCTTTTTATCTGTTCTGAGCGCAGGGAGGCATCAGCAGCGGCGATGCGCTCTAACCCGCCCAGCGTGGGCCCAAGGTCGAGCCCAATTACGTTGATTTCAGCCATAAAGCCAAGGGTATTAATAATGTAATAGAAATCTAGCTGAGAAGGGGGGCGAGCAGGAAGCCCGAGCGCCGGTATATTGGTGCGATGAAAGCACCCCTTTTTTGCCTGCTTCTTTGCGCCAGCTGCACCAGTAGCACTCTTTCTGATAGTGAGATAGTTGCCGCCCTGGATGCTACTCAGAAGCCCGGCGAGGGCTATGGGGCCTTTCTATTTGGCCAGCAGCCAACCAGTACCGCGGGCCTAGAGCTACTCACTGACGAAGGCGTGCGCAAGACCTACTCTTGCCCCAAGGATTCGCTAGCGTTTGGCCTGGTGCCCATCCAGGGGGTGCAGTACACCTTCAGAAATGGGGCGTTCACAATGGTTTCTTTTTCCACCGAGGGCTTCAGCAATGGCAACAAGCTGCAAGGATGCCTAGAGCAGCTGTATGGCCCACTAACTAAGACCAGCACCACTGGCTACTTAGGTCGGCGGGGAAAAGCTGAGGTACTGCTGACCAGAGGGTTCAACGGCTCAGCCAGCGCCTTTATCCTAGACCAGGCCCACGCCGGGGAGTAGTTAGCGCGGATTGGTTTTCAGATTGCGGCGGGCGGCCTCTAAAAACTCGTGAAACGGCAGCGTCTTCATTCGCATAAGCGTCGAGAAGTCGCTGCTTCCGCCCTCAGCCAGGGAGTAAGCCAAGTCCTCGTAGAGGTTTTCTAGGCGAGCCACTTCAGCGGCTATTGCGGCTTCGGTGACGGGTCGGAGCTTGGTTGTTCCTCCTGTTGCTCCTGCTCCTCCTGCTGAGCCAATGAGAGCCAAATTTCGCGAAAGCCCCGAACGAATCCGGCTGCTTTCGCGAAGACAAAACCCATGCTCAAGCCACCCGCCTCCCATCGGTTCATCTTGGCAACCAGTGCCTCATGGTTGTAGGTCAGAATATCCTCATCTGCGGTATTATACCATAAGGACAGCACATGTAGCGGGTAAACCTCCTGGCGGTCTACGTTCGCAATGCCCCGGCGCAGGCATTCATTGACGTAGGCAATCTCTGAGATGCTTTTACGCTGGTCGATGGCCTCTTTAATGGCTGTGGTGGCATTCCAGATACCTCCTACTGTGGTCTCAAAGCCGAACTGAAGGTCTAGCTTCTGCATGACCTTGTAGCGCTTAATGCCGATGTCATCGGCCGCATAGTAGGTAATGCCGTCTATCTCAAAGCTGGTCGCATCCATCGCCGGGGTGATAAGCTGCTTAGGGGGCGTCGAGGCACTGGGCGGCTGTTGTGATTCCTGGGCCATTTGTCTGGGTAAATGAGTGGTGATGCTGCTTGTTAGGCGCACTCAAACCTAGCGCTGACACCGGCCCGGCCGGAAACGAGAACAGGGCGTTAATAGGGCGTTAACAGGGCGTTAACAGGCTCAAAACAGTAACTAAAGGGAAGAAAAATACACGCCCTCAAGCTGTTGCGTTCAGCGTTAAGTGATATATAATTAACGTTTTACGTGAAAAATATTTAACATAATACGCAAAACATTTAACGATTATGTTGCTAACTAGCAACGTAAGCCGTATCTTCAGGGTATAGAAAGAGCAACAAAGCGCTTTCGTAACCTGCTCACCAAATGGAAGTTGTTCGCAACAACACCACAGGCAGCGGCTCGGCAAAAGCTACTCCCTACGAGGTTATCACTAACCGCATCTTGGAAAAGATGGAAGGTGGTCAAATTCCCTGGCAGAAGCCCTGGGACTCGCTGGGCCAGCCCCGCAACTTCTTGACCGGCCACGTGTACACCGGCATGAACGCCTTTTTGCTGAACTTCCTCAGCGAGGGCCTGCCGTTGTTCGTGACCTTCAAGCAGGCCAAGAAGTTGGGCGGCTACATTCGCAGCGGCGCCAAAGGTTTCCCCATCATCTTCTATAACGTGATGGAGAAGGCCAAGAAAGGCGGCAAGCCGGGCGAGGTTGAGCGCGTCTCCTTCGCTACCTATTCGACCGTTTTCAACATTGCCGATGTAGAGGGCGCGGCCCTCATCATGCCCGAGGCTATCAGCAGCGAGTTTGAGCCCATCGAAGCCGCCGAAGCCATTGTAATGAGCTGGGCCGACCGCCCCAGCATCAAGCACATGGACCAGCGCGCGTACTATGTGCCCGCTCACGACTATGTGAACATGCCCATTTTCAGCAGCTTCACCAGCGCAGAGGGCTACTATAAGACGCTGTTCCACAAACTGACCCACGACACCGGCCATACGAAGCGCCTGAACCGCGCCGACCTAGCCGATAACATGGCCACCAAGGGAGCCAGCGGCTACGCCCGCGAGGAATTGACGGCCGAGATGGGTGCGGCCTTCCTGTGTGGCGCGGCAGGCCTCAGCCCCGAGGCCACCGACGACAACACCGCCGCCTATCTGCAATTCTGGCTGGGCCAGTTGAAGGCCGACCCCAAGCTGATAGTGCAGGCCGCCAGCCACGCGCAAAAGGCCGCCACGCTCATCTTGGGTATTGAGCCTGACGAGCCCACCGAAGACCCTGAGCCGAAGCCCCTGATCCGCGCACAGTGGGACGAGGTAAGAGAGCTAACCCAGCCAGCCCAAGAGACTAGCAACGTCCTAGCGGCCTAGTCTGGCAGCCCGGCCCGCAGCACGCGGGCCGGGCCTTTGCCGGGCTGTCTTTTTCTTCCCTTTAGTTATTCTTCTTGCCATGTCAGAGAGTCCTATTACCCCGGAAGTGCTGGGCCGATTTATGACGATTGCCCAACAGTACCAGCGGCACTTCTACTGCATACTTTCCCATTCAATCGGCATAGTGCCGCCCAAGACGCAGGCCCCGCCCATATCTGACCGAACGCCTTATTTTTCGGCCAACGTCTTCAGCTATCGGGGGCCTGATGAGTTTGACCCGATGGTGTGCGCGGTGCAGGGCAGCACGCTGAGCGAGCTCGCCAAAAACCTGCACCGCGCCCTAGACGAGGCGGGCGAGGGCCCCAACCCCGCCTCCTACCTGCCAGCGTCAGGCGAGCAAGTGGCGGCAGTGCTAGACCTACTGAAGGACAGTCGCACCTGCGGGCCTACCCGCCTTCACTGCTTCGAGCAACTGGTGCCAATGCTTAACCAGTGGGACGCCAATGAGATGGGCAACATGCTAGTCGACCGCATTACTTCCCGTCAACCCGGTGGCCCTGGCTATGCGGCCATGCACGGCCTGCTTGGCGAGGGCAAAGATTAAAAAACCCCCGCAAGGGAAAATCAAAAAGCACCTGTAGGTACAAATCACTTCAACCCATTTCGCACCCCACTACCATGCGCCAACGCATTTTTGACACCATCGCCCCAGTCGAGGAAGATATGCCTCTCTGCAACTTGGGCCACCTTTTCAATGGATACATGAGCCGCCTCAGCCCCCTGGAGGTGCAGGCCTACCCCATGGAAACCCTGGGTCAGTACCACAAGCTGGCAATCGGGCCGATTAAGAACCTTCCGCCGGCTGACCGCGACAAGGCCCGCGCCCTACGGGCTTGCCAGGAGCGCTACTACTTCCTCTCGGTAGTCAACAACTCGCTGCATGACCTTCATTTGTGCGTGTTGGCGGCCTGCAATGTCTTGGGCGACCTATTCAACCTCTACGATGGCGACCTGCACCGCTACGCCATCCAAAACCGTCTGCGTGCGATTCAGGAGTTTGTGCCAGGCACTGACGAGGAATTGAGCGAGATGCATCCCTCCGACTACGCCGACTATATATCCAACTGGGAACCAGGTGAGCCAGGGCAGCCGTGGAAGCCGATTTACAAGGATGACGCCGAGAGCCTAGCCCCCTACACGCTGGCGGCTGACCTGGCCCACTTCTTTGCGCCTCTGGTGGAAGACCGCACCATTGAACGCATTGGGGCCACGCTACCCGAGGAGTGGGACTTTCTTACTGAAACAGTGCGTAGCGCCTCAGCTGGTCGCATCAAGACTAGCCAGCTCAGCGAAAACGCGGGTGTGTATCGCACGAATGCAGCGGGCGAGGATGAGCAGCAGTCGGTAGCCCAGCGGGTACAGAATGAGGTGAACGACGAGCTAAAAGACGTGCGGGTGGCCTCCTACTTCCAGCAAGTGATGAAGCGCCTACAGTTTGCCTCGGGCCTCTCTGTGATGCTGACGGACGCTGCTAGCTACCGTGAGCTGCTATTGGTGCTGACCTCCATCCGGGACTGCACCGGCTTGCAGGAGCCCGAGCAGGTCTTTGCCGAGTAGGGCCCGCCGGCCAACACTTTGCCCCACCCACCCCGCAGGACATGGCCAAAGCCCCCAAAGTAGCCCCGCCGAGTAAGCAGTACCGCACCAGCGCCTACACCGTGCGCGAGTTCGCGCGGCTCCCCTACGCCGAACGCATGCAGGTAGATGCAATCTGCAACCAGCAGGAGGCCGCCAAGCGGGCCGCCGCTGCTGGTACGGAGGCACAGCGCGGCGGCGTCTGCATGCACCGCCCCACCCCGCCGGCCGACAAGAAGCCCGCCGGCCAGTCATCAACTCCTCCACCTAATCTACAACTCACTATGTTGCTCACTCAGAACGACTTTCAAGACGACCTTACAACGGACGAAGATATTGAGTCCGATGAGCCCGGTTTTGAGCCGATTGATGAGGCAGCCACCCTGCCAGCACCAGCACCGGCGGCCACCGCCCCAACCGATGCTCCACCCTACGCCGCGGACTTACTTACCGTCGTGAGCGAGTTCGTCACTATGTCCGAGCAGGGCGGGGCTAGCGACTGGACGCATTGGGGCCCTAGCCCCTTCGTTGATGGCGGCGCGGTGGATTTCGCAGTAGACACGAAAAGGAACGTGTACAAGTGCTTTATTACGCGCAGTACTGGCGGTATTGTGGCCTTCGTGATGGCGCTCAAGAAGCTCAGCTACCCCCAGGCTATTGAGTGGCTAAGCACCAACTTCCCGTTGCCTTCAGAGCCCGATGACGAGGCACCAGCGGCCGATGCTACTGACTCCGAAATGTCGGACTTTACGGAGGCGGCCCCCACTGCTGCACCTGGTACCGCCGTTGAGGGTGCCACCTACCAGACCAGCGACTACAGCATATTCCACTTGCTGCCAGAGAACCGGCCGGTCGATATGGGTCACGTGCGCAAGCTGGTGGCCATGATTACCAAGAGCAACCTGCTTCACGTGAAGCCCCTTGACGTAACAGCCACGATGGGCGTCATCGACGGGCAGCACCGCCTAGCTGCCGCCCGCCAACTGGGCCTGCCTATCTACTACAAGATTGGGCAACAGCTCAGCCAGGCCGACATTACGACCCTGAACGTAGCGCAGAAGAACTGGGCCGGTTCCGACTACCTGCACTACTGGGCAGTTAAAGGCAAGACCGATTATGCGGCGCTGACGGCCTTCATGAAGCGACACCCGAAGCTGAGCTTCAGCAATGCCAAGATGATGCTAGGCGTCACGACTAAAAGCAACGCGGAGGAGTTTCGTACTGGGCAGTGGAAAGCAGGTGAGGCCTACAAGGCTGAGCAAGTTGCTGATTTTATTGAGCGCGTGTCAGTCGAGGTGCCAACCTTCAAGCAACCAAACCATTCGGGGTTTGTGGCCTACGTGTTTCATTGCGTGTGCGAGGTTGAACGATTCAGCACAAAGACCTGCCTTGAGCGGATACTGAAAACCCCGCTCATGCTTGTGCCGTGTGCGAGCCATAAGCAATTCGCCCAAATGTTCGACGCCTTCTATAACTACCGCGTCAACGCGGAGCACCGGATACACTTCACCTAGATTCAGCATGGAGAAGAAGCTCAGGCCCGCCCGCTACATCGGGCAAACTGCCCAGGAAAACCGCGCTAAGCGCCGCGCAGTCAAAGGGCTGCCCTCAGTAGCTCCTAAGCCAGAGCGCACGCACCAGTGCGAGGATTGTGGCATCTATTGCACCCCGACCGAGTACGAGTACAACGGTGGGCTCTGCGCCAGCTGCGTTGTCGACGACTGAACCCCATCATTAGCGAGTCCTAAAATGCGCTCGGCAGAAGTGGCTCTTTCCAACGGGCCACTTCTGCAGGAGCTCGAAAGCTGGTCATTCCTGTACTTTTCTCGACATTTTTCGACATTCTGCCACCGACAACGCTAGCAAATGTGCGGTTTGTGGCCATGCAGGAACGGTACAAAACAGGTTTTTCAGCAAACAGCAGCCAACTTTGAGCCCTAAAAAGCGCCTTCTACACTTCAAAAACGCCTTGCTTGCCGTGGGGTTTCTTGCAAAAATACTACTCCCATGAATGAGCCAACTACTCCCAGCACCTTCGGCAACCTACTAATCGGTCCCGACCAGTTCACGGTTCGCGAGCTGATGCGGGCGCTGGGCATTGGGCATCCAGCACTAAGGCAACGCTTGGTTGACCCTTCCCTGTTTACGATGCGTGAGCTGCGGTTACTGTCGAAGCTTTTGAGCAGGTCCGAAATGGAGGTAGCGCAGATGGTTTTTGAGGAAATGAGCCGCAACCCGCAGGCTAACGCCGAGTTACAAGAGTCTGCGGAGCAGGTAGTAGGTAGGCAGCGGGCGCCGCGCACTACCAAGCCCTAAATTAGGGCGCACACAACGAGCAATATGACAGCCAGAGCTTTGCCCACTGGCTGCAAAAGCACTACCTTTCACCTACCAAAAAACAAAACGGGACCACCTGCGGCAAACAGGCAGTCCCGTCAAATGAAAGTCGCGGTTCGCATGACAAATATAGAGACTATTTACCTAGACTCTAACATCTGTAGATACCCCCACGAGGTGCGCTAGCTAGGCCCCTACCGTGCACTGGCTATCGACCTGATTGTGTGGGCGGCAAAGGAGACTTTTGTGCCCAGCTTTCGACAGAATCCAGCACTGCTGCTAGACACTCCCGAAATCACTTTTCACGGCTCGGACTTCTACAATTTCTTTGGCCACCACCGTAACTCGTTGATGCGGCCGCTCACCTCGGGCGGGGAGGCCATTTTGCCGACTTTCGTTCACCGGTACTGCCGACTTTCATTCACCTACTCAGTACTGAATAGAAAGAGATCAGAAGATTAAGAATACTACCCCAACGTTCAGCAACGATAGGCTTTTAGAGTGTTGTGGGCGAACCATTGACTCCAAAAGGCTGGTGATTAGCCCACAGCTTACGCCAGTGCGACGAACGCCATATCGTGCGTGAATCTAGTGCACGGAAAAAGTAGGCTCGCTCAGTGGGGCTGAAATGAGGCCAAAAATTGTGGAAGGGGACGGGGAAAGTAGAGGCTTCGCATGCTGGGGCCGGGCGTACTTTCGAGAGCGATTCGCGCGCACGCGTACACGCACGAGACTGGTCTCATAACTCCTCCTCCTTTATCTGCTTAATGGGCAAATGGGTTGAGTGCTGGGAGGACATTAATTGAGCGCAATACCTTATCTTTATGGCAGATAACCTTTTGATTACCAGCATGTGTAAGGTGCCAGTGTTTGCGGACATCACTGTTCTCAGCTTAGGAGGGCGGCCCTCAACCTATTCTCAGGCTACAACTGCTGCTATCTGCACCCACATCAGCAAGGGCAGCAGTCTTCGCAAGGTGTGTCTACTCCCAGGCATGCCCAGTAAAGCCACGGTGATGCGCTGGCTAGCGGCCCACGAGGAGTTTCGGGTACAGTACCAGTTTGCCTGCTGGTGGCGCGCGCAGGAGTTGATAGATGAGATAATGACAATAGCAGACGATGCCAGCCGAGATATTATCTATGATGCTAAGGGGCGACCCCGCCCTAACTGGGTTGTCATCCGACGAGCCCGGCTGCGTATCAGCGTACGGATGTGGCTGTACGCTATCTGGGAGCCGAGAAAGTATAACGCTTTAGCGCTGGTATAGCTGGTGCTCTTACCTATTCAGCCATGACACTACAAGAGGCTTGCCTTGCCGCCGCCGCCGACCTCCGGGCCATCGCCCCTCGCCTGGTTGAGACCGAGGCCCAAACCATTCTAGCTCTATCGACGCTACGGGTTCAGCGCGATGGCCTTTCGGGGCAACGGTACAGCAGCAACCCAGTGCCTGTATTCTTCTTCGCTAAGAAGGCCTTCAATGCCGGCGGCCGAGACTATGTGAAGCAGCAGCAGAAAAAGAAGGGCAAGGGAAAGGGCCTCGGAACGTGGGCGGGCTTTCGAGCTTCATTGGGCTTGCCGACGGGGACTGTCAACCTCACCTTTACCGGCCGCATGTTTCGCAGTCTGACAACCATCTATACTGGCTTCAGTGGCAACGTTTATACCGCTAGCATTGTAGCAGCAGATAGGGAGTCTGCCCAGGTAGTGCAATACAACATCGAGCGATACGGTAACTTTATAGCTCTCACCCCTGCCGAGGCTGCTGATGCCGCCGAGGCCACCAATCGCGAGGTGCGGCGAATTCTTCAGGTTTACTCTTTACTCAACTAATACCAACTCAACTGCCATGCAACACAACGATGTATCCTCAGTGGAGGAAATGATTGACACAGCTGAACTGCTCGATTGCGCCACCTGCAACGACGAGACGCTACACCTGCAGGAAGAAGTAGTATCAGTGGGCGGCGGGGTGACCGAGCTCGTTATGCGTTGCGGTGAATGCCTGACGTGCCGGCCCTGGCTGCTGGTCGAATAGCACTACCCATTATCATGCAAAAGGGCGTCCGGATTACTGGACGCCCTTTGTGGTTTTTATCCAACTGGATAACAAGTATATAATTAGCATCTTATCCTGAATCCTAGTTGCTCCAGCAGAGCGCAAGCCAGCAGGCCGCCCACGAAGGAGAGTAGCAATATCTTGAAGAACACCAAAAAACTAAAGGTGGGGAAAAGCATTCCCTAATAGTAGCGGCGCTTAGGCACAGCTTTACCGATGGCCCCGAAGATGATGAGTACGATGACCACGTTCACCGCGTCCTGGCCCCAGCTGGGCCCGAGGGGGCTATACAGGAAGATGGCCGTAGCCAGGGCGAGAAGGACTTTGCGCATGACTTAAGGCTACGTTCACTTTCTATTTCTTTAACAGCCCTGCCGTTTTCAGAAATAGCCCGCCTGCGTTGGTCGCTGCCTTGATCTTGCCCGTTTTCAGCTTGAAAACGAATCCAAATAAGTCATTCACCAATTCCGCATTGCCCAGAATCCGAACGACCAACTCCGGGTCCTTGATGTCCAACTCTTTTAGGTGCAGTCGAGCCTTCTCCTCGCGCGCCTCGTTAAGCGGCTGCTCAAAAGGCAAGGGTAGCTGCTGAGGAACCTGGGCCTGGATAAAGAAGCGCACCGACTCAAACGCCCGCCCCTTTTTGAGCAGCTCGTAGCGTAGTTTCAAATCGGTGTGCTGGTTGATTTGTTGAACTGCTACGTCAAGCACTTTGCGCTGCAGCATCGACACCTTAGAGTACTGCTCGGGCTCCTTACCATCCGGGTCTTTCAGATTGAGCATGACCTTGAAGTCATGCAGCGAGTACGTGACACTCGGCTTATCCTTCCACTGACTAGCCAGTTGGTACACCCGCTTAGCATATTTGCTACTCAGGTTGAACGCCGCTTGCAGCCGGAAGCTAGTGAAGTTGCGCTTCAAATCAATCAGATAGGGCCGCATCTTCTCCGATATCTCCAACTCGATCACTCCTTGCCCGTGCAGGTATTCGGCGCTGGCCAGCAAGCCCACCTGCAGGGTCCTGCGCTCCTTCTCGTTTTTGATGATATACTCCCGACTCCGCAAGGCACTAGTGGCGTCAAAGAACTGCTGGTAGTTCCACTGTCTACCCGTGAGCTGTTGGAGCTCCGTTACCTTGACCCGATAGAAAGTACCGACGTTGTCTTCCTTCTTCAGCAGAGATAGTAGGTAAAATACGATGTCCATCTCGCAGGCCGTCATCTCGTAACGCGCTGTGGTAATGGCGTTATGCTGACGGATTTCCAGCGCTGTGAGCAGGGGAGTAAGAGAAACCATGCGACGAAAGTAGCATGAAAGGAAACAAAATTTCGTGTGTAGTTTCCTTTCGCTTATAAAAGGTTTCCTTCCCACTTATAAAAGGTTTCCCTCCGCTTATAAAAGGTTTCTTTTGGGCTTATAAAAGGTTTCCTTTCGCTTATAAAAGGTTTCTTTTCGACCGCTAGCGGCCCTTTAAATCAACTAGTTACGGCCCCTTCAAATAGATACAAATAAAAAACAAATACACAAACTTGTGAAGCTTTGTCCAAACAACAGCTTTCAAGGGGTGGGAAGGGGACTCTAATGAGCTAAATAAAGGGCCCAAAGGAAACCTTTTATAAGTGTGGTACCCCTCGTCACAGTGGCTAAAGGAAACCTTTTATAAGTGAAAAAGTCAGTAATAAAAAGTAATAAGACTTGTACGAATTGGGTGCTTTGTGCCATTTATTACTCTATTAATTAGGCTTTTAAGCTGCTATACCCGTCTTCTAGAATAT
>Ga0160427_10000150_pt1 | contig 47799 bp, 44 predicted proteins | sample SolpanmetagenomL_FD_108194 | JGI IMG/M metagenome (GOLD analysis project Ga0160427, IMG submission 108194) | Solar panel surface microbial communities from Lawrence Berkeley National Laboratory, California, USA - L | ecosystem: Engineered > Built environment > Solar panel > Unclassified ...
CCAGCCGCCACGGCTACGCTTGCGCCAGGCGGGCCCACTCGGTGGCGTCGCTTACCTCGGTAGGGGCAGGAATTCGGTTGGTGCTTAGCAGTTCTTCAATGTAAATCATGTCGGCGTCGCGGTCCATGCCGGCCACAGCCGTAATGCAACCCTGCTCGAGGTAGAGAGCTAGAAACTCCTGCTTATCTAGCTGGCCCAGAATGCGGATAGCGTCGGGCTTTCCGGCGTGGCCAGCGTAGCGCAGGCTCTTGCCGTACTGCTGCGTCCAGAAAAACGGAGCGGCCGTGAATTTCTCCTGCCGGCCCAGCATATTGTGGGCGGCGGTGCGGCCGTGCTGCTGGGCCAGCCGCCAGTGCTCGATGCGGGTGGGCTGGCCACCAGCCAGGGCCAAGGGGAAGCGGGCGATGTCGCCGGCCGCGTACACGTTTTCGGCTACGCGCAGGTACTCATCGGTTTGCAGGCCACCATCTTTTTCGAGGGGCAATACGTCCTTCAGGAAATTGGTGGCCGGGCGCACACCCACGCCGAGCACCACTAAGTCAGCAGGCAGGGTCTGGCCGGCTTTCAGCTGCACACCGCGCACCTGGCCGCCTTCGCCCAGCAATTCCGTCACCTCGGCGGCCACCTCAAACTGCACGCCCTGCTCTTCGTGCAGCTGCCGAAACATGGCGCCCACCGCCGGCCCCAGCACGCGCTCGAAGGGTACTTGCTCCTGGGCCACCACCGTCACGCCACGGCCCTCCCCTATCAGGCTGCTCGCGGCCTCCATGCCAATAAAGCTGCTGCCGATGATGACCACCTGCTTGGCTTCCTTGGCGGCGGCCAGCAAAGCGTCGGCGTCGTGGCGGGTACGCAGGGGCCGCACGCCCGCCAGGTCGTGGCCGGGCAGCTTGGGCAGCTGGTTGGGGGTGCTCCCTAGGGCCAGCAGCAGTTGGTCGTAGGGCAGCGGCGGGTGCTTTTCGAAGCTGATTTCCTGCTTCTTCAGGTCGAGGCCCGTGGCTTGCGCATTGCCAATAAAATCAATTTGCTGCGCCTGGTAGAAGTCGTCCTCGCGCAGGGGCAGGCCCTCGGGCTTGGCTTTGCCCGCCAGGTAGCCCTTGCTCAGCTTGGTGCGGTCGTAGGGGGCGTACTCGTCGGCCGACACCAGCACCAGGCGGCCTCGATAGCCTTCGCGGCGCAGAGTTTGGGCGGCGTACTCGCCGGCCGCGCCGCCGCCCAGTATCACGAAGGTGCGGGCGTCGGTGGGCGCAGCCTGGGCAGGGGCGGGCGGGGTGCCGCCAACTTCGGCCGTGGGGGTGCTTTCGGGCTTGTCGGTGCTGGCGGGGGGGCTAGGGGGCACCTGCACCAAGATGCGGCCGTTCTCCTCGCGCACTGCGTAGGTGGGCAGGTCGTCGAGGGCGGGCGGCTCGCAGAGGTGGCCGCTAGCTAGCTCGAAGCAGGCGTGGTGCCAGGGGCAGATTAGCTTGCCATGCAGCACCTTGCCTTTTTCGAGCGGGGCGCCGTAATGGGGGCAATTGGGCGCAAAAGCGTGCACTTGTCCCTGCTGCCGGGTCAGCAGCACCTGGGGGCCGTCGTGGGGGCTAGGGAAGGTTTTGAGGGCGCCTTCGGGCAGGCTGGCGGCGTCGGTGAGGTCGATTTCGGGGAGCATGGCGGGCGAACTAAAGCTGGGCTGCTCAACGCAAGCCCTGGCCGCTGAGTTGGCCCTTACACAAAAAAGCGGCCCTAATGAGCCGCTTTTTTGTGTTCTTTATCAATTACTTAAAACTCCGCCTTCTTGGGGTAGCGGGGGAAGGGAATTACGTCGCGAATGTTGCCCATGCCCGTCACGAACAGCACCAGGCGCTCGAAGCCCAGGCCGAAGCCGGCGTGCGGCACCGTGCCGAAGCGGCGCGTGTCGAGGTACCACCACAGCTCGTCGGTGGGCACGTGCATCTCGGCCATGCGCGCCTCCAGCTTGCCTAGGTCCTCCTCGCGCTGCGAGCCGCCAATGATTTCGCCAATGCCCGGAAACAGCACGTCCATGGCTCGCACGGTGCGCCCGTCCTCGTCGAGCTTCATGTAGAAAGCCTTGATTTCCTTGGGGTAGTTGGTGAGGATAACCGGCTTCTTGAAGTGCTTCTCCACCAGGTAGCGCTCATGCTCGCTTTGCAAGTCGGTGCCCCAATCCACCGGAAACTCGAACTTCTGCTTGGCTACTTTCAGGATTTCCACCGCCTCGGTATAGGCCAGGCGCTGAAACTGGTTATCGACCACAAACTGCAGGCGGCCCAGCAGTTCCTTGTCGTAGGTGTCGTTGAGGAACTGCAGGTCGGCGGCGCAGTGCTGCAGGGCGTAGCGCACCAGGCTTTGCAGGAAGTCCTCGGCCAGGTCCATGTTGTCCTGCAGGTCGTAGAACGCCATTTCGGGCTCTATCATCCAGAACTCGGCCAGGTGGCGGGCGGTGTTGGAGTTCTCGGCCCGGAAGGTAGGCCCGAAGGTGTAGACCTGCCCTAGGGCCATGGCGGCCAGTTCGCCCTCCAGTTGCCCACTCACCGTCAGGTTGGTTTGCTTGCCAAAGAAGTCCTCGGTAAAGTCAACGGCCCCGTCGGCGGTGCGCGGCGGGTGCTCGGGCGCCAGGGTCGTTACGCGGAACATCTGGCCGGCGCCCTCGGCGTCGGAGCCCGTGATGATGGGCGTGTGCACGTAGTAGAAGCCGTGCTCGTTGAAATACTGGTGGATGGCGAAGGCCAGCGCGTGCCGAATGCGCAGCACCGCCCCGAAGGTGTTGGTGCGCGGGCGCAGGTGGGCAATGTCGCGCAGGGCTTCCAGAGAGATACCTTTTTGGTCGCTACCGCGCTTTTGCAGCGGGTAGGTTTCGGGGTCGGCGGTACCGAGCACCGTTATTTCCTCGGCCTGCACCTCCACGGCCTGGCCTTTGCCCTGGCTAGCTACCAGTTGCCCACGCACGGCCACGCTGGCGCCGGTGGTAATATCCCTGAGGCTTTCTTCGGAAAACTTCGTCGCATCGGCTACGATTTGCAGCGTGGCCAAGCACGAGCCATCGTTGAGGGCGATGAACTGCACGTATTTGTTGCCGCGACGGGTGCGCACCCAGCCCTTCACCAGCACTTCGCGGTTGAGGTCGGTGCTCGTCAGCAGGTCGTTAATGCGGGTGCGGCGGAGAGAGTCGGCGGCCATAAGAGATTTCTACTTTTAGTTGCTCGTTTCTGGTTGTTGACGGGCACTTGCTTGCCCACCAGAACCGAAGGAAGGCGCTGGCCAAACAAGCAACCAGAAACAAGAAACTTGTCTGGCCTGCAAAAATAAGGCCGCCTGCCCGGCGCGGGCGCTAACCTCCGCTCGACCTTCGCAGTATTAGGCTAAGTCCGCCGGGTGGGTGGTGCCGTATTTTGCTGTATCGTGGACTCAGCGGGCCCGCGCCCTCGCGGCGGCCTAGCGTCCACGGTACTCCCCGCCCGTCTATCTGCGCTATTCTTTCCTATGCAACGCCTCGACCTTACCCAAAGCCTTTCCCAACGCCTGTCGCCCCAGCAGATTCAGTTTATCAAGCTGCTGCAGATTCCAACGGCCGAGCTGGAAACCCGCATCAAGGAGGAGCTGGAAGTGAACCCGGCCCTGGAGGAGGGCGACAGCGACGAGGCCGAGCGCGATGAGGTAGCCGACGAAGCTCCCGAAGCCAACGAAAATGACCCCAACGACTCGCTCGACAGCGACGACAATACGCTCGACGAAGACTTTGGGGGCGCTGAAGCCGCCGATGATACCCTAGGGGCCGACGACTACGCCGACGAGCGCCCCGAGCCCAGCGCCGAGCCCGAAACGCCCGGCCTCGATACCGAAAACCACGAGCCCGACATCAGCGACTACCTCAACGACGACGAGATAGCTGGCTACAAAATGCAAGGCGACGGCCCCGGCGACGAGGAGGAGCGCGAAATGCCCCTGGCCGACACCAGCGCCAGCCTGCAAGACTCGCTGCTCGACCAGCTGCACTACGCCCAGCTCGATGAGCTAGAGCAAAACATTGGCGAGCAGCTTATTGGCTCGATTGACGGTGACGGCTACATCCGGCGCGACTTGGCTGCCATTGCCAACGACCTGGCTTTTAGCCAAAATATTGAAGCCACCGAGGCCGAGATTGAGAGCGTGCTGCACGTCATTCAAGCCTTTGACCCGGCTGGCATTGCGGCCCGCAGCTTGCCCGAGTGCCTGCTGCTGCAGCTTGAGCGCCGCCCCCAAGACGAGGCCACCCAAAACGCCGAGCGCATCATCACCGAGACGTTTGACGAGTTTACCAAGAAGCACTACCAGCGCATTCAGCAGCGGCTCGACCTAGAGGACGACGAGCTAAAGGACGCCGTAGCGGTGATTCTGAGGCTGAACCCCAAGCCCGGCGGCAGCGGCCCAGTGAGCGGCGGCCGGGGCAGCGCCGGCGGAGCGCAGTACCTGATGCCCGACTTCATCCTGACCAACGACAACGGCGAGCTGAACCTAACGCTGAATGCCCGCAACGCCCCCGAGCTGCGCGTGAGCCGCGACTACCGCGAAATGCTGCAGACCTACGACAAGGCCGCCAAGAAAGACCAGAAAATGAAGGAAGCCGTGAGCTTCGTGAAGCAGAAGCTCGACTCGGCCAAGTGGTTTATCGACGCTATCCGCCAGCGCCAGAACACGCTGCTGCGCACGATGTCGGCCATCGTAGAGCGCCAGCGCGAGTTCTTCCTCACCGGCGACGACTCAAAGCTGCGGCCCATGATTCTCAAGGACATCGCCCAGCAAATTGGCATGGACATCTCGACCGTGAGCCGGGTGGCCAACTCCAAGAGCATTCAAACCGAGCACGGCATCTACCCGCTCAAGTTTTTCTTCTCCGAGGGCATTGCCACCGACAGCGGCGAGGACGCCAGCAGCCGTGAGGTGAAAAGCATCCTCAAAGACCTCATCGGCAACGAGAAAAAGGACCACCCGCTGAGCGACGACAAGTTGGAAAAGATGCTCAACGCCCGCGGCTACAACATCGCCCGCCGCACCGTGGCCAAGTACCGCGAGCAGCTCAATATCCCGGTGGCCCGCCTGCGCAAGGAGCTGTAAATAAACAGTAATTTATTTGCGCAATATTTCTAACACCTTATTAGTCGCTTCATCATCTAAGCCAACCATGGGCTTGGTAAGTACTAATCTAGCCTTAATTGAAGCTGGCAAATCATTTACAGATAAATCGTCATCAATAATTACGAAATCAGTATTATTGCTTTGCTTGTTTATCCATTCCTGAATTTCAATCGCTCGGCTTGGCATACTGCTTATATTCTCTCTATCATTGACTTTCGAGATTTCAACCGAATATATTCCTCGTGTTTGCAAAATAGTTTGCCATTCAGCAACAGAGTAATTAATTCGATGAGTGGTTGTCAAGACTATCGATGCTTTAGTTTGGTCAACGATACGCGCCAAGTTTTTTGCAGCTCGCTCGTTAAATTTCATAAAACCATCCGTGTGCAGTTCTACTGCTCGCCATGATGGGACAGTAACCAATACACCATCTATATCTAATAGTATTTTCATTCGCGGTGTAATGTAAACGCAATATTTATTTGACGTTTTCTAAACACATTTATACGGTACGGATAGCCTATAAGCTTAAGGCAGTTGCCAGCAAATTGTTACGTAGTCTGTTAGCCTACTCTTTCCACAATACCTCTGCCTGTCGCCCGTCTATCTGCGGACATTACTCCCTATCCAAATGCCCCAACGCATTATTCTCACCGGCGCTACCGGCATGGTAGGCGAAGGCGTGCTGCTCAGCCTCCTGGGCCGGCCCAACGTTGAAGCGGTGCTTAGCATCAGCCGCCGGCCCAGCGGCCACCGCCACCCCAAGCTGCGCGAGCTGCTGGTGCCCGACTTTTTCAACCTGGAAAGCATTGAGCCCGAGCTGGCGGGCTACACGGCGTGCTTTTTCTGCGCGGGCGTGTCGTCGGTGGGCATGGACGAGGCCACCTATGGGCACCTCACCTACGACCTCACGTTGAATTTTGCCCGCACAATGCTGCGTTACTCGCCCGAAGCTACGTTCTGCTACGTGTCGGGTGCGGGCACCGGTGGGTCGCAGATGTGGGCTAAAGTGAAGCGCCGCACCGAGAACGACCTGTTGGCCCTAGGCTTCCGGGCGGCTTACATGTTCCGGCCGGGCGGCTTGCAGCCGGTACCGCACCAACTGCACGTGCTACCGCTCTACCGCTGGTTTAAGTGGCTAGTGCCCGTGGCGCGGCAGTTCAACTACGCCAGCACCCTGTTCGAGCTGGGTATGGCTATGCTGCACGTAGCCGAAAAAGGCGCCCCCAAGCGTGTGCTAGAAGTAAAAGACATCAACCAGCTGGCCCAGCAGCCCTAGGGCCGCTAGCTATTGGCCAGCCACAGCAAGGTCTCGTAGTAGGGCCTACCCTGCACGCGCGCTTTCAGCCAGGCATAAAAGCTAAGCACCTGCAAGTCTTCGCGCTCGAACGATACGAAGGCCGGAATGGCTGCCACTTGCGCCGCAAACTCGGGCCGATGCACCACGTCAGGGTTTTCAATGACGGCGTGCACGCACTCGAGGTAGCGCAGCACTGGCTGGTAGCGGCCCCCTAGGGTCACGGCGGGCACCTCGGCCGTGCCGGCTACAGCCGGAAACTGCTCGTGCAGGCGGCGCTCTACGGCCCGCAGGCGGGTCAGGGCCAGGTCAGGATTGCCCAGCTCTAGCTGAATAAGCAGTTCGCCGATGTTGTGATTTATCAGCCACTCCAGTCCCAGGTTTTGCTCCAGCCAATGGTCAGTACGGTCAAGGCTGATGAGGACTTGGTTGGCCTTGGCGAAGCTGCCCGCCGCAAAGTAGTGGAAGCTCAACTGGAAGCGGGCGGTCAACTCGTCGGCAAGCTGCAGCGGCACTTTGGACTTTAGCAGCGCCTCCAGCATGGCAATACTTTCGGCGTTGCGGCTTTGGAAGGCGTAGTTAGCCGCCAGCAGCAGCGTGAAGCGCGGCTCTAGCTCAGCCAGGCGCGGTCCGGTAGCCGCCAGCACCGCCTTGGCCTGCTCCAGGTAGCCCACCGACTCGGCGAAGTACCGCGCCCGGTACAGCGCGTGGGCCAGCATGTACAGCAGCCGCAACTGGTGGCCCCGGTGGGCGGGCGCAAAGCCGTGGCGGCGCTCCATCAGCCGGTAGCAGCGCTCCAAAAAGGCGGCAAAGGTGGCGTAGTCGCCGCGCACCAGCATGGCGCTGCGCGCAATGCTCATGAGGCGCACCAGCAGCGCCGGCGAGCGGGCAAAGGCTTCCTGCAAGTCGTACTCTTTCAGGATGCTTTGCAAAATCTCGTCGGCTGGCACGGCGCGGCCGTGCACGCGGGCTTGGCGCAGGCGCAAACGCAGCAGGCTGTCGGCAATGCTGGCGCGCTCCTCCTCGTCGGCAAATTTCTTGTTGCGGTTGCGGCGCGCCACTATCTCTTCCAGCGGCTCGGCGTGGGGCAGGTGCGCGTACTGAATCTGCAGGTTGTACACCGCGTTCAGCGACTCGTACTGCTCGTTTTCGTGGGCCAGCTTTTCGGCCTTGCGCAGCAGGTTCCAAGCCAGGCGGGGCACGCTGGCTTCGAAGAGATAGCGGGCCAGCGAGAGCTGCCCGCGCACCGAGGTGGCCGCCGTGGCATCGAGCTGGCGCTGGCGCAAGAGCAGAAAATCGGTGAGGTGGCGCAGCAGCCGCTTGCGCAGGGCGTAGTAAGCCGTGGGGTTGGGCTCGTCCGGGTACAGCTTTTTAATGAGCACCTCGGAGGCGTACTCCTGCGGCCGCAACAGCAGGTCGAGCAGGCGCAGGTCTTGGCGGCCGGTGGCCTTGCGGCGCTGCCACTGAATAAACTGCGCGAAATCGCGGCGGTCGTCGGGCGTGAGGGTTTGCAGCGTCAGGCGAAGGTCATCCATGGAAAAGGCAGTAGCGCGCCCGAAAATAGACCCCTGCCGTTAACCTTCGTTAAACGCTACCGTAGAAAGATGCACAATTGCTTTGTCACACCCCCCACCCTTACCCATTTTTTCAGCCATGGACGTTAACAATAATAACATCAACGACAATACCGAGCTGCGCGCTCGCGGCAACTGGAACGAGGTAAAAGGCGCTGCCAAGCAGAAGTGGGGCCAACTCACCGATGATGATTTGACCTACGACGAAGGCAAGCAGGACGAGTGGTTCGGCCGCTTGCAAGAGAAAACCGGCCACGCCATCGACGACATCAAGGATTGGTTCTCGAAAACCTTCAGCGGCACCGACGACGACCCCAACCGCCCTTCCAACCAATACCGCAGCTAGGCTTTCACGCTGCCATTGGCCCTAGGCCCCGCTTTTACAAAAAGGCGGGGCCTTTTTCGTGCTTAATGACTAGCGCTTAGTGAATGGAGCCAATGAATCGTTAAGCACTAATCGTTAAGCACTATCCCCACAGGTCGGCAGCTACGCGGTAAGTATTGGCGTGGGCCTCCACAATGTCGGCGATGCGCTCGGAGTAGCCACCGCCCATGCATACTACTGTGGGCAGCCCGCGTTGGTGCAAGGCCCGCAGCACCAGCTCGTCGCGCTGGCGGCACCCTAGGCGGCTTAGGGCCAGGTGGCCAAGCTTGTCGGTGGCCAGCACATCGACGCCACTGAGGTAAAACACAAAATCGGGCCGCACCCGCACGTCGAGCAGCTCAGGCAAGACATCAGCCAATAGGGCCAGGTACTCGGCGTCGCCGGTGCCATCAGGCAAGGCAATATCCAAATCTGACTGCTCTTTGCGGCCCGGAAAGTTGCGCGCCCCGTGCATCGAAAACGTAAACACGCGGGGCTCGTGGTGAAACAACGCCGCCGTGCCGTTGCCTTGGTGCACATCCAGGTCGATTATCAGCACCTGGCGCACCCTAGGGGCCTCGTGCGCCAGCAGCCAGTTGGCGGCCACCGCCTGGTCGTTGAGTAAGCAAAACCCCTCGGGCCGGCCGGCAAAGGCGTGGTGCGTACCCCCCGCAATATTGAGCGCCACGCCCGCGTTTGCTAAAGCGCGCCGGGCGCATTCGATGGTGCCACCCAGCAGCACTAGTTCGCGGTGCGCCAGGGCGGGGCTCCACGGAAAGCCGCTGGCCCGCTCTTCCTGCCGGGTCAGTTGCCCATGCAGCAGGCGGTGCACGTAGTCGGCTTCGTGCGTCAGCAGTACGTCGGCCAATGGCGGCGGCTCGGGCGCAAAAAAATCGCTGGCCGTCGCCGTGCCTTCGTGTAGCAACTGCTGAGGCAATAACTCATACTTGAGCATCGGAAACCGATGGCCTGGCGGCAGCGGCAACACGTAGCTTGGCGCAAACGAAATAGTCAACAGACAATGCTTGAGGTTATAAGTAGATAATACAACTTTTATAGTTCAAATTGTTTTTATTATACGCTGACTTATTAGCACAATTCATCAAATCTAACTTGGCTACATCTTACGTATATTTGGCGTTACAACTACCTAGTTCTTATTAGTTATTCGTTATTTTCTGCTCACCTCCTTATGGCCTCCCCCACTCATCCATCCCACCCTGCTTCTCACGCCAGCTATTTGCCGCGCTATCGCCGCTCGTCTTTTAATGGTGCTAAACAGCTAAATGCGTTCCAGGCTCCCGGCCGCCGAATGCTGCTGGTGATAGGGCTGCTAGCGATGACGCTGCTGGCCACCGTGGGCGTTATTGTTTTCCACGTTGCCGCTGGTTAATAAGTTCTATTATTCGTCGAATAGGCCGCCCACTAGCCCGCCCAGCACCGAGCCGCTTTCTTTCTTAGCATTGCCGCCCCAGGGGGCTAACGCCTGAATAAGCTTTTTGACGGGCATCGATTGCAGCCAAACGCGGCCGGTGCCGCGCAATGTGGCTAGTAGCAGGCCCTCACCCCCGAATATCATCGACTTCAGTCCGCCGGCCCGGGCCACGCTAAAATCAATGCCGGGCTCGAAGGCCACAATGCACCCCGTATCGACGCGTAGCAGCTCGTTATGGAGGCGCTTTTCGATAATTGTGCCGCCAGCATGCACAAACGCCTTACCGTCGCCGGTAAGCTTTTGCAGCATAAAGCCCTCGCCACCGAAGAAGCCTGCCCCCAGTTTTTGGTTGAAGTGCAAGCTGATAGTGGTGCCCTTGGCCGCCGCCAGAAACCCATCTTTCTGCACGATGAGGCCGGCCGGTAGCGTGGCCAAATCAACCGGAATGATGGTGCCCGGATAAGGCGCCGAAAAGCCCACCCGGCTACGCCCATACTGGCCTTGGTTGGTGAAGTGGGTCAAGAACAAGCTTTCGCCGGTTATCAGCCGCGTGCCAGCCTGAAAGAGCTTGCCTAGCACACTCTGGTTGGGAGCCGAGCCATCACCCATCTTCGTTTCAAAGGCGATGGCTTCGTCCATGTACACCATGGCGCCGGCTTCAGCAATCACGGTTTCCTGGGGGTCTAGCTCGATTTCAAGCAACTGAATATCGGTACCAACAATGCGGTAATCAACGTCGTGTGAGCGCATGAGCCTGAGTGAAGAGAGGACGTGAAGATGGGCAGAATATTTCGCTCGCCGCCCTCAAGCATTACAACGCTACCCACCCTTCACGCTTCCGCGTCTTGCATATTTCGCCTGTGCACTGCGCTATTCCGATAATTCCGCGCGCGTTTCAGCCGCCTCGTCGGCGTCGCTGGCTACATCTTTCTTGCGCTTGGTTTCGCGGCTAGTCCGCTTCATAAATTCCTCGTCCGATTCTTCGGGCTCTTCCGCCTCCGCAGCGTCAAGGCCGTCTTCGTCGTCTGGCACAGTAGCGGCGGCTTCAGCGGCAGCCCGGGCCTGGGCCTGAGCTTCTTCACCGTAATTGCCTTCGCGGTGCACGATTTTCTTGTCGCGCACGTGGCGCCCCAGAAATTCGTTTATCTGCTCAATAGAGTAATTAGACGTAATTTCGCCTAGCGGATTTACGCCAATCTCAAAACCTTCCAGTTCTTTGTGCACCCGGGCTTTTTTCTCCGGCTCGGTGGGATTTTGCTTGGGTTTGGTGGGTTTCTTAGCCATTGTGGAAATAGAAATCTGAACGAAGCCATTCACAAAAATTCTAGTACGCAAAAAGCCGCGTCGTGGGGTACACAACGTGGCTTTTTGCGTATTTGGTCGCTCGCTTTTAGGCTAGCCTAGCGGGGGCTCAGCTGTACCACCTACTGCTGATTGCCCTGGCGCACAGCTAAGAAATACACCAGCGGGCAGCGCAACAGGCAGTGCTGGGGAGCACTTTTTGAGTGGCCATTGTTTGGCCAAGCACGTTGCGGAGGGTCAGCACTACGGCTTCGGTGCTGGTTGGCTGCAGCTGCATGGTTGGTGCTTCGTAGTAGGGTTAGGGAATACGGTAGCTTGCCGTACTAGGCAAGTGCTTGTGGTGGCGCCGGGGCCCGTAGCTGGCGCCCAGCTGTAGGTGGCAGCTAGCTTAGCGGAAGCCGCACTAAGAGTGACAGCATTACTGGGCCGCCGGCCCCTGCGCTTGGCGTCACCCCTAGGCCCCTCAAAGAGCATCAGCATTATGACACAAAAAACCCCTTAGCTCGCGGCTAAGGGGCTTTCGCTACTGCTAAAAATAGGGGATGCTTATCCGAGGCGCTCGACAGCCGCCCGCAGGCGCTGCGCCACCTCACCCGTGCCCAGAATAGCGAGCGTTTCGAAGAGGTCGGGGCCCGCGCCAGCACCCGTCACGGCCACGCGCAATGCTTGAAGCACCTGGCCCGGCTTGAGGCCTTCAGCCTCCATGGTAGCGTTAAAGATGCTTTTCAGTACTTCGGCGTTGGCGCTGGGCTCCGAGTCGGCGGGCAAGGCGTCGGCGTAGGCCCCTAGGGCTGCGCTCACCTGCGGGTTCCATTTCTTACTGGTAACCGCTTGGTCGTACTCGGTTGGCGCCTCAAAGAAGTACCTGGCTTCCTGCCAGAAATCCTGCGGGAAGCTCACGCGCTCTTTCATTACGCCCACCACCTGCTCGGCCTTTTCCGGCGTGCACGCAATACCGTGCTCGGCCAGCTGCGTCAGCAGGTAGGGCGCCAGCTCGGCGTTGGACTTGGCACGCAGGTAATGTTCGTTGAACCACTTAATCTTGGCCTGGTCGAACTTGGCGGGCGATTTGCTCACCCGCTCAATCGAGAAGGCTTCAATTAGCTCGGGCATCGAGAAAATCTCCTGGCTCGTGCCGGGATTCCACCCTAGGAAGGCCAAGAAGTTGACCAGCGCCTCGGGCAGGTAGCCATCTTCGCGGTAGCCACGGCTCACGGTGGGCTGGCCGGTTTCGGCGTCGGTGCCGTGCCACTCCAGCGCAAACACCGGGAACCCTAGGCGGTCGCCGTCGCGCTTGCTGAGCTTGCCGGTGCCATCGGGCTTGAGTAGCAGCGGCAGGTGAGCAAACTGCGGCATCGTTTTTTCCCAGCCCAAATAGCGGTACAGCAGCACGTGCAGCGGCGCCGAGGGCAGCCACTCCTCGCCCCGGATAACGTGCGAGATGTCCATCAGGTGGTCATCCACGATGTTGGCCAAGTGGTAAGTCGGCATCCCGTCCGATTTCATCAGCACCTTGTCGTCGATGCTGCTCGAGTGCACCACTACCCAGCCCCGGATGAGGTCTTGAAAGCGGACTTCCTCTTTGCGCGGCACCTTCAGGCGGATTACGTAGGGCACGCCGCTGTCGAGCAACTGCTGCACTTCGTTTTCGGGCAGGGTCAGCGAGTTGCGCATCTGCGTGCGCGTAATGCTGTTATACTGCGGGTTGGGCACCTTGGCGGCCGTGAGGCGCTCGCGCATGGCGTCTAGCTCCTCGGGCGTGTCGAAGGCGTAGTAGGCGTAGCCGTCGCGGATGAGCTGGTCGGCATACTGGCGGTACATGGGCTTGCGCTCGCTCTGGCGGTAGGGCGCGTGGGGGCCGCCTACCCAGGGGCTTTCGTCCAGCTCAATGCCTACCCATTCCAAGCTCTGGCGGATATAGTCTTCGGCGCCGGGCACAAACCGATTCTGGTCGGTGTCCTCGATGCGCAATATCATGGTGCCGCCCAGCTTGCGAGCCAGCAGGTAGTTATACAACGCCGTGCGTACGCCGCCAATGTGCAGCGGCCCCGTCGGCGAGGGTGCAAAGCGCACCCGAACAGGTCTTTCACTCATAATACCACAAAGGTACGGGGGCCAATGGGTGAATGGCTGAATGCGTGAATGGGTGAATGAATCCGGTTGAAATTATTCACCCATTCACGCATTCAGCCATTCACCCATTGGTTGCTACCGCGATGCAGGAAATCTCGACTTGCACGTCGCGCGGCAGGCGGGCTACCTCCACGGTTTCGCGAGCGGGCGCCGCGGCTTCGCCAAAGTACGAGCCATATATCTGGTTGATGGTAGCAAAGTTGCCTAGGTCTTTCACGAAGATGGAGCACTTCACGACGTCGGCGAGCCCTAGGCCGGCGGCGGCCAATACAGCCGTCAGGTTGCGAAGCACCTGGTGGGTTTGGGCGGCTACGTCACCTTCGCCCACCAGCTCGCCCTGGGCTGAGAGCGGAATCTGGCCCGAAACGTACACGGTGTTGCCCGCGCGCACGGCTTGCGAGTAAGGACCAATGGGCGCCGGCGCTTGGTCGGTCAGGATGATGTGGTGAGGCATTTTTTAGAACGTGAAAATGGGAGGAATGTGGGAGATGTAAAAATGGTGCGGCAGGTCATAAAAAAGGAATGTGGAAGATGAGAAATTGGTCCGGTACAAGTCTGGACATTTTCACATCTCCCACATTCCTCCCATTTTCACAGTTACTACTCTATTCCACCGTCACTGACTTAGCCAGGTTACGGGGCTGGTCGACGTTGCACCCGCGTAGCACGGCAATGTGGTAGCTTAGTAGTTGCAGCGGCACCACCGATACCAGCGGCATCAATACCTCGGCCGTATTGGGCACTTCAATAACAAATTCGGCCATCTGCGGGATTACCGTATCGCCCTCGGTCACTACGGCGATAATGCGGCCCTTGCGTGCCTTCACCTCCTGAATGTTGCTCACCACTTTTTCGTACGAGCTGTCGCGCGTGGCAATAACCACTACCGGCATATTCTCGTCGATAAGGGCAATGGGGCCGTGCTTCATCTCGGCGGCCGGGTAGCCTTCGGCGTGGATGTAGCTGATTTCCTTAAGCTTGAGCGCGCCCTCCAGGGCTACCGGGAAGTTGTAGCCGCGGCCCAGGTACAGGAAGTTGGGCACGTCCTTAAAGATTTCCGAAATCTGCCGAATTTCGGTATCCAGTTGCAAGGCCTTCTCTACTTTGCTCGGAACTAGGTGCAGCTCGGCCATCAGTTCGCGCAGCTTGCCGTCGGAGATGGTGCCGCGGCGTTGCCCAATGCACATGGCTAGCAAGGCCAGCACCGTTACCTGGGCAGTGAACGCCTTGGTCGAAGCTACGCCAATCTCGGGGCCGGCGTGGGTGTACGCGCCAGCGTCGGTAGCGCGGGCAATGCTGCTGCCCACTACGTTGCAAATGCCAAAAATGGTAGCGCCTTTGCTCTTCGCCAGCTCCAGGGCGGCTAGGGTATCAGCCGTTTCGCCGCTCTGCGAGATGGCAATCACAATGTCGCGCTCCGTGATAACCGGGTTGCGGTAGCGAAACTCAGAAGCATACTCTACCTCAACCGGCACCCGGGCCAGGTCTTCAATCAAGTATTCGGCCACTAGGCCAGCATGCCAGCTCGTGCCACAGGCCACGATGATAATGCGCTGAGCATTTACAAACTTCTGCTCGTAGGCCCGGAAGCCAGCCATGTTTAGGTGGCTGCCATTCATTTCGAGGCGCCCGCGCATGGAATCGAGAATCGAGCGGGGCTGCTCAAAAATCTCCTTCAGCATGAAGTGCTCGTAACCACCCTTCTCGATGCTATCTAGCTCTAGCTCGAGGCGCTGTATATAAGGAGTTTGCGTAATGTCTTCGCGCGAACGAATAGTTAGTTGCCCGTCCTTGATAACGGCCAGTTCGTAGTCGTTTACATACACTACCTCGTTGGTATACTCGATGATGGGCGTTGCATCAGAGGCCACGAAAAACTCGCCTTCGCCAATGCCAATTACCAGCGGCGACCCTTTGCGAGCGGCAATCAATTGGTTAGGCGCATCCTTGCTGAGTACCACAATGGCGTAAGCGCCTACTACTTCGTGCAGGGCTAGGCGCACAGCCTCTTCCAGCGAGCATTCATTCTGCTTTTGAATTTCTTCAATAAGATTGACGAATACTTCCGTGTCAGTATCGGAATGAAACACGTGTCCCTGCTGCTGCAAGTGCGTTTTTAGGGCAGCGTAGTTCTCGATGATGCCATTGTGAATAATAGCGATGCGCTCGGAAGTACTATAATGCGGGTGGGCATTAACATCGTTGGGTTCGCCGTGGGTAGCCCAGCGGGTATGCCCCATGCCTACCGTGGCGTGCGTGTCTTTGGCTGCTAGGTAGTTCTCCAGCTCGGCTACCTTACCTTTTTTCTTATAAACATTGAGGCTGCCATTGAGCAAGGCGACACCGGCCGAGTCGTAGCCGCGGTATTCGAGGCGATGGAGACCTTTTAAAATAATGGGGCAGGCCTCACGGTAGCCCAGATACGCGACAATGCCACACATGGCAGTAGGACAAAAAAAGGTTAAAGAATAAGTATAACTGGCAGCAAATAGCCTGTCACCCGGTAATTGGCAAATTTACGTGGTAGCAGTTAGAAATAGGAAATATCCTAGGTAGACCGAAACGGTTCCGGCCGCTGAACCCGCATCATGCGAGGCCAGCGGCCGGAAAAAACAACATATTTATATGCCTGTCAATGAATCTACTGCGCTTAGCTAGTGACTAGCTTGCCAACTCGTTATAGAGCGCTTGATAAGAAGAAAGCAAGTTTTCGTCGGTAGCTACTTGGCTCAAGCGCTTGCGCGAGGAATACTCGGTAAAAAGGCCATTAAGGTTGTCCGAGAAATTCTCGTCCGAGCGCACCACTGTGTCGGCGTACTCCATGCCCATTTTTACGAAGCCCGAGAAATCGGCCGACTGCAGAGCGGTGAGCATCTGGTCGTCGATGTCAAGCATCTTGGCTTTTTCTACAATGTTGCCCTCGAATTTATCGCTGAACTCGTTGTTGTACACCGTGAATACCGACTTGGCATCCTTGAAAACCGGGTCTTTTTTGTAGGTAGTCTTCAGGTACAGCGGGATAAGCGAGGTCATCCAGTCGTTGCAGTGCACGATATCGGGCTGCCAGCCAAGCTTCTTCACGGTTTCGAGTACGCCTTTGCAAAAGAAAATGGCGCGCTCGTCGTTGTCGGTGTGAAACTTGTCGTTTTTATCAACCAGCGCCGACTTACGGTGGAAGTAATCTTCGTTGTCGATGAAATAAACTTGTAGCTTCGCGGTCGGAATGGAGGCTACTTTGATAACTAGCGGCTTTTCGTCGTCGCCCACTGCGATGTTGATGCCCGAGAGGCGCACTACTTCGTGCAGGCGGTTCTTACGCTCGTTGATGATGCCAAAGCGCGGCACGAAGATGCGAACCTCGGCACCACTCTCCTGCATGGCGGCCGGCAAGCGGCGGAGCAATTCCGCTACTTTCGTAGTATGCAGGAAGGGGTCAATCTCGGTGGCCGCGTATAGGATGCGCAACTTCGACATGGGAACTGGCTAATAAGGTTGGAGACAGGCCATAGTTTGGCTCCACAAAATTACGCAATTTTTCGCGAATTTTCAATAAAATTCGCTTAACCCTGCCCTTTTGCGGCTATTTTGAACATGCGCATTTTCGCATCTGCCACCGAGTGGCGGAGTTACACTGAAGCAGCCCGCCAAGCTGGCCGCCGGCTAGCCTTGATACCGACGATGGGCGCGCTGCACGAAGGGCACCTGCAGCTAGTGCGTTCTGCAGCGACTAGCAGCGACGAGGTGCTGGTAAGCATATTCGTCAACCCTACTCAGTTCAACAACGCCGACGACCTGCGCCTTTACCCTAGGGTGCCCGAACAGGATATTGCCTTGCTAGAGCCAGCGGGCTGCACGGCGTTGTTTATGCCTACTGTGGAAGAGATGTACCCGCAGCCGACAGCGCTCCACTTTGACTTTGGGCTGCTAGAGCGGGTAATGGAGGGCGCCCACCGGCCAGGCCACTTTAACGGCGTGGCCACGGTGGTGAGTAAGCTCTTTCACCAGGCACGGCCCCACGTGGCCTATTTTGGGCAGAAGGACTTTCAGCAGGTAGCTATCGTGCGGCAGCTTGTGGCTGACCTCAGCTTCGACCTTGAACTGGTGGTGTACCCCACAGTGCGCGAGGCCGATGGACTGGCAATGTCGTCGCGCAACCGCCGCCTTGCCCCCGCGGCGCGCGCCCTAGGGCCGCTGCTATACCAAGTGCTGCAAGCCGCCGCCACGCAGGTGCGGCAAGGGGTAGCGCCCGCCGAAGTGCAGCAGATGGCCTTGACTACTCTAGGGGCCGAGCCAGCTTTCACCCCCGAGTACTTTGAAGTGGCCGATGCGCAAACTCTGCAGCCACTAACCAGCTACTTGCCTGGCCGGGCGGTGGTCTTGTGCGTAGCTGCGCACCTCAGTGGCGTGCGGCTGATTGATAATGTGGTAGTAGCGAATGGGTAAATGTGCGGATGAGAAAATGTGCTGATGAAATCAGTCCAATCTATTTGCTCATCTATTCATCCACACATTTTCTCATCTGCGCATTCGCACATTTGCCCGTTGCTGTTACTTGCTTTGCTGGTAGTCGATATCGGTATTGTCGCCTAGGTTGAGGCTGTGGTTGAGGCCGCGGAACGAGGCGTCGGAGCCTACAATGCAGTCGCTCATCACGGCGGAGCTTAGCTCGGAGTAAGAGCCAATAATACTGTCGCTAACGATGGTGTGCCGGATGATGGTGCGGTCGCCGATGGCTACGTGGGGGCCGATGATGGAGTGCTCGATGCGGCAGCCTTCGCCAATGCTTACGGGCGGGATGATGACCGTATTGGGATAGTTGGTAGTAGAATTCGGCACCGTGCGAAACTCTGGGGCGTCAAGCAAGCGGGCATTAGCTTCGAGTAGGGTTTCCTTACGGCCGCAATCAAACCAATTGTCGACGGGCGTGGTGTGCATGGGCTCACCCTCCTCAATCATGTGCATGAGGGCGTCGGTGAGCTGATACTCCTCGTGGGTGCGGGTGCCGCTGGCAATCAGCCACTCCAGAGCTTCGGCCAGCTTTTCAGCGTTCGCAATTTTGTAGAGGCCCACCAGCGCAAAATTGCTTTTAGGGATGCGCGGCTTCTCTACCACCCGGCTTACCTGGCCGGCGGCATCGGTTTCGACTAAGCCGAAGAGGCTGGGGGTTTTCACTTCTTTCACGGCTAGCACGGTGCCTAGTTGGCGCAGCAGGGCCGGTAGGTCCACGTCCACGATGGTGTCGCCCAAAAGAATCAGCACCCCATCGCGGTCCTGGCGAAACTCGTCGCGGGCCATATAAAGGGCGTGCCCTAGGCCCTCGCGGGGCTCTTGCACCACGAAGGTGGCGTCGAGGTCGGGGTAGTGCAGGCGCACGTAGCTCTCAATCTTCTCGCCCAGGTAGCCAATTACGAAAATGAACTCGGTGAGACCCGCTTCCCGCAGGCGGTCGATGATGTGGCCTAAAATGGTATTACCGGCCACCGGCACCAGGCTTTTGGGCTGTGTGTGGGTGTGCGGCCGCAGGCGCGAACCGATGCCAGCAACAGGAATTATGGCTTTCACAAGAACAATTATTTACAAACGAAACGCGAGCGATGCAGCCAAGCTACTCAACCGCGCGGGGTTGTCTACGTATTTTGCGCCAACTCGCCCTCGGATTAACACAAGTTCGCGGCGCGAAGTTGGCTCACAATCACCTAATTTCTTTCCCCTGGCTCATGAAACGCCTTCTTCTCTACTTCGCTGCCCTTCTAACGCTGCTCTCGCAGTCGTCGTGTGGCTACAACGGCATGGTGCAACGCGACCAAGCCGTCAAAACCCAGTGGGCCAACGTACAAAGTGCTTACCAGCGCCGCTCTGACCTGATTCCAAACCTCGTGAACACGGTAAAAGGTGCTGCTAATTTCGAGAAATCGACCCTAGAGGGCGTTGTGGAAGCACGCGCTAAAGCTACCAGCGTAAATATTTCGGCCGACAACCTGACGCCCGAGAACCTGCAGAAATTTCAGCAGGCGCAGGGCCAGCTGAGCCAAGGCCTAGGCCGCCTGCTAGCCGTGGCCGAAAATTATCCTCAACTGCGCGCAAACGAAAATTTTCAGGAGCTGCAGGCCCAGATTGAGGGCACCGAGAACCGCATCAACGTAGCTCGTAACGATTTTAACCAGTCGGTAAACGACTACAACACGTTCACGCGCTCGTTCCCGAACAACCTGTTTGCGGGCATGTTTGGCTTCCCGCCCAAAGGCTACTTCGAGGCCGACCCCAATGCGCAGAAGGCCCCCACGGTAGACTTTGGCGATGCTAACAGCGCACCCAGTGGCACTACCACGGCCCCTGGAGCTACCTCCTCGCCGTCCATGCCGGGCGCCAAGTAATTTTTTGGTAAGACGGGCGATGCAGCCGGAGGTGGCTGGTAAGGGCCCTAGGGTATCTTTTCACCTTGTCAGTCACCTAAGCTGCATTGCCCATCTTTTCACGCTACTCCCATGAACCACCCGCTCACTCCGGCGCAGGAGGCTACGATAGACGCCGCCATCAAGCAGGCCGAGCGGCAAACCTCGGGCGAAATCCGGCTGCACATCGAGGAGCGCTGCCCTACGCCTGAGCCGCTCGACCGGGCCGCCCAGGTGTTTGCCGACTTGAAAATGCACCAGACGCAGCAACGCAACGGGGTGCTTTTTTACCTGGCTTGGCACACGCGGCAGTTTGCCGTCATCGGCGACGCGGGCATTAACGCCACGGTGCCCGATGAGTTTTGGGAGCTGGTGAAGGAGCGGGTGCTCGACGATTTCCGGCAGGGGCGCTACGTAGCTGGGCTAGAGCACGGCATCCGGCTGGTGGGCGAGCAACTGCGCCAGATTTACCCCTACAACGCCGCTACCGACGTAAACGAGCTGCCCGACGACATCTCGTATGGCGCCGACATTTCCTAGCCCCCTCTTCGCGCTTATGAGCCACGCGCTGCGCTTTCTGGTTTCCGCCCGCCGCTCTGGCGCTCTGGCCCTAGGGCTGCTAGCCTTGCTGTTAGGCCTACTGTTGCCCGCTTCCCTGCTGGCCCAGCAAGTACCCGCCCGCCCCACCCCGCCCCGGCTGGTGAGCGACCTAGCGGGCGTTCTGCAGCCCGACCAAGTGCAGGCCCTGGAGCAAAAGCTGTTAGCTTACAACGATAGTACCTCCTCGCAAATAGCCATTGTGACGGTGCCCACCCTAAACGGCAGCGATATTTTCAGCTACTCCCAGAAGCTGTTTCAGGAGTGGGGCATCGGGCAGAAAGACAAGGACAACGGCATTTTGCTGCTGGTGGCGCTAGAGGACCGGCAGGCCCGTATTCAAACTGGCCGAGGTATGGAAGGCGCCGTACCCGACGCCCTGGCCAAGCGCATCATCAATTACCGCCTGATTCCGGCCTTCCGGCAACAGGAGTATTACCAAGGCCTCGACCAGGCCACCGACGACCTATTTAAGCTGCTGAAAGGCGAGTATAAAGCTGACCCAGAGCAGTCCCGCGGCCGTCGCGATACGTCAGGCTCGGGTATCGGCTTTTGGATAATTATCGGCGTGCTGGTGCTAATTTTTCTGTTTCGGGCCCGCGGGGGCGGCGGCCGGGGTGGGCGCGGCGGCATTGGTGGCGGCTTTGTGCCGCCCATCATCTTCGGCGATTTCTCAGGTGGCCGCGGCGTGTTTGGCGGCGGGGGCGGCTGGGGAGGTGGCGGCGGAGGCGGGGGTGGCTTCGGCGGCTTTGGCGGTGGCAGCAGCGGTGGCGGCGGGGCCAGCGGCAGCTGGTAGGCTCCTAGGGCCTAGGGCCAGGGAACGCTTCATACCCTCAAAAAAAGGGGGCCGGCTAGTTGGCCGGCACCCTTTTTTGCGCTTATGCCAACGCTTCGCTTGCAAGCGCTTAGCGCAGGCGGTAGGCTAGGCCGCCGCCGATAAGACTATTCTGGCCGCCCTTTTTGAGGTCAAAGAATTTTGCGTTGACCCGTAGCAGTAGCTTGGGCGTGAGTGCTAGCTCGTACTCGGTCAGCACGTTGAGACCGTATGTAAGCTCGGCCACGGGACTCCAACTCACATCGCGCAAGAGCAGTTGGCCCTGCGAATCGATGGTGAAGCGCGCCCCTTCGAACCGCTCTTCGCGGCGATACCACAGGCAGGGGCCAGCACCTACTCGTAGCGCGTGGCGCGGGTGCTTGAGCAGGTCGAAGGCCGCCGTTACGTCAAGGGTGAAGCGCTGCCGGGTCCGACCCTCCACGTACCAGTCATTAACGCCCAGGTACCTGCGGTTGTCGGCCCACCCGTACCCAGCGTTGGCTAGCAGTAGCACGCGGTCGTGGGCCCAGTGACGCGCCACGCCCACCAGACAGCGCAGGCCGGAACCATCGGGCGCATCCAGGCCCATACGCTCCACGCCCGCCCCCACCGAATAGCGAAATGGCACCTGCTGAGCGCGGGCGCTTACGGCCAGCAGCGAGCCAGCCAGCATCCCTAATAGGAAGCATTTCACAGAACAAGGAATGTAATGGTGGCTGGCCTACGGAATGAAAGTGCGGTCCTGCAAGATGAAGCTTACCTGGGCAGTGCGGTCACGCACCGGCCAGCCGCCAAGCATCTCGCCTTCCAAGTCTATTCGGTTCAGCGGAAAGAATGAGGCGTGATTTACATTCTGCTGGCGAATCAATTCGTCATCCGACTTTACTATTTTCTCAAAGCCAATAGTACCTACTGCCTGATTGCCTGATGTAGACTCTTTGAGCGTGGTACTTATTGAACTCGTAATTTTGAGTTGATTGCGATTGTCTTCTTCAAAAATCGCTAGATTCTGGTTTAGGTTCGCCACCTCCCAGTCGCCATCCCATTCCGAGTTATAAGCGTAAAAACTCTCGTTTCTGATGTGCCAGCGGGTGATAGTAGCATCACCACTTATGAACGCATCAGGCACAATATGGCCATCAGTGAACTTTGAGAATCCATCGGCCCGCGTGAAGCGTATCTCCGAGCCGCCGCCGTTGCCCGTGAAGCTGATTAACGCATCATATTGCTTCCTGCAACGCACGTCACCAACATAAACTTGTTGTATTGTACGGGTAGCTCCTGGCAGAGTGGTTGGTGGTGCCGGCACAAAGTTCGGCATTTGGGTGGGGTTCAATTCTCCGTAGGGCTCAATACCATTGACCCCTACAATGTGAGTCGGATTATTATAGGCGAACTCGTCGTTCACCAGTACTTGCCGGTAGCCGGACTCCCCAGCAGTAGTGCTATACGGCTGGTTGCCCCAGGCCACGTCAGCATCCGCCGTAGCTGTGACTAGACTGGTAACCTGGCCATAGGATACGTCCCCGCCACCGCCACCCTCATCCAGCGTAGGCATGAACTGCTGATTGTAGGGGAAATAAATCGACACTGGCTCGCCTGAATCAGTCGTGAGGTTCTTACTGGAGACAGCTGTTTTAGTGTGCGAGCTTATCAGACTGGGAATAGATACCGGACCCGTGCGCACGCCAGCCAGGAAAGTGTTGAATTCCGCGTCGTTACGACTATTGACTATTATCCAGAATTTTTGGGCGAAATTCGGTAAGCTCAGGTTCTGACGCCTAGCATATTTTTGAAAAGCAGGCGTCTGGGCTACTCGTCCTTTATCCGGATAAATCAGGTCGCCGAGTAGCACCGATTCGTCGGTATAAGCGTGCGACTTAATAGCCGCATTGACCACGTTCACGTTGATTCTATCCCGGTAAAGCTCTTGTAGCACCGCAGTTACTTTGCCCAGGTTTTCAACGAGCTTAATTTCGGCAGACGTAGTAGGCTTGTAGTACACTTTGGCGGGGTTTAGACCTGTAGTCGCTGGCTGCTCAGCTTACGGGGCTATGCTTATCTCGTTCTTGTTGCAGCCCGCGAGCGCGATACCAATTGCCACAGGAGCTAATAGGTGGTAGCGTATTTTCCTTCTAGTAAAATCTTAATGGTGAAAAAATGATGAAGTACAGTTCAAACGTACCAAATAATACCCGGAAAACAATATATTCTATATAAAAAATTTAAGATTATTTTGCACTGACTATACCGCTGAAAAATCATTGCACACCATTACGACGCATTTAATACTATACCGGCCACAGTAGCTGCGAGTGCTGAAAATCCAAGCTCTTATTACCAAGGTAGTGCGCGAGCGGCCTAAGCAGCATTAGCTGGCGCGTCTACTGAGAGCTTACCTACCTCTGGCTGTCCTAGGCCCGCGCACGGACCCGCTGCCTGGGGCGGCGCGACCGTTGGTCCGTCTACTTATCCAGCCCCCTCATTTTATAGGCGGGGTGCTCGTAGAACGGCCGCAGGAGGCGCACTACTTCTAGGGCATCGGCTAGGGCCTGATGGGCTACGTGGGGCTCGGCAGTACCCGAGCGGGCCTGACAGATGAGCATGGTGGGCAGGCGCGAATCCTTGTGCCAGTTAAGGTAGAAGGCAGCTGGGTCGAGCACGGCGGGCTCGGCCTGCACCAGCGTACCCCAGCCAGGCAACTGGCGCAGAAATAGCAGGTCGAAGGTGGCGAAGTTCTTACCGGCCATCACCACGCTCAGGCAGTCGCGCTTGTTGGGCCGGAAGCCGTTGGCCAACAGAAACTCGCGCAGCTGAGGCAGCAGCTCATCGGGCCGGCAGATGTCGGGGGCGTCGCGCTTGGTTTTGTCGGCCAGTTCTACCAGCAGCCCGGCATTAAGGGCCAGGGCCCCGGCCGTACCGCAGATTTCGGGGTGGCGCACGGCGCGCCGGAAGGCAGGCAGCTCCCCTAGGGGCAGCTGGGCCGTCTGGTTGGGATTCTCTACCACGGCGGCCAGCTCCAGCACCTGGTGGCGCAGGGGGTCGGGCCCACTCATTTCAAGGTCTATAGAAACGTAACGCAAGGCAAAATGCGTGAAGGAGTGAATGGGCGAATGCGTGAATGACTTCTTTTCCGCATAGCCACGTACCGTAGTACGGCTACTTATCTATCAGGATTGAAAAGAAGTCATTCACGCATTCGCCCATTCACTCCTTCACGCATTGAACCAGCGCAGGTCCATTAGGCGGAGCTGCAGGGTGCGGCTGCCGCGGAACTCGTTCATTTCGACTTGGTAGCACGCCTCAATGGGTGCCTCGGGCTGGTCGAGCAAGCGGGGCAGGTAGTGCCCTAGGCCAAAGCCGATGGCCTCGACCACCACGCCCGGCGACTGCTGGGGCTGGGTGAGGCGCACCTTTAGGTGGCCCGCCACGCCCACCGGCCGCGCCGAGCCGGGCACTACTTGCAAGCCAGTGCTGGCGAAGATGGGCTGCGGATTGCCTGGGCCATAGGGCTCTAGCTGACTGATTTCCAGCAGGAAATTTTCCGTCAGCTGCCGCAGGTCAATCCAGCCATCCACGTCGATGGGGCGCTGGGGGCGCTCACCACTAGGCTGCCGAGCCTCTACTTCACGCATAAACTGCTCGCGGAAGGCCGGCACGTTCTCGATGGGCAGGGCTAGGCCAGCGGCGGCTTTGTGGCCTCCAAATTGCCGCAGCAGCGGGGCGCAGGCCTCTAGCACCTCGTGCACGTCGAAGCCAGCCACCGAGCGGGCCGAACCAGTGGCCAGGCCATCGCGCTCGGTGAGGATGACGGTGGGGCGGTAGTACTGGTCGAGGCAGCGCGAGGCTACGATGCCCAACACTCCCTGCGGCCAGTGCGGCTGGTAGAGCACGGTGGCCGGAGAAATAGCCCCTAGGGGGTCGGCCTCAATCATAGCCAAGGCCTCCTGAGTGGTGCGCGCGTCGGAGAGGCGGCGCTCCTGGTTCATGTGGTCGACTACCTCGGCGGTGTAGCGCGCTTCCTGCTGGGTGCTGGCCAGCAGCATGTTCACGGCGCGGTGCGCATCGCCCATGCGTCCGGCCGCGTTGATGCGCGGCGCAAACCCAAACACGATAGAGCTGAGGCTAAGTGGGCCCTGCCGGGGCGAAGCCAGCTCGTGCAGCGCGGCCAGGCCAGGGCGCAAGCCGTCGGCCGTAGCGGGCACGTGGTGCAGCGGGGCCGGCCCGTCGGGGGTGTCGGCGGCGATGTAAGCCTGGGGCTCGCTCGGGGCAAAGGCTGCATTTTGCGTCACGTTGAAGCGGCGCAGACCGTAGGTAGCCAGAATGCGGTTTTCGCCGGTCACGGGCACCACGTCGGCGGCAATGCTCACCGTCACGAGGTCGAGCTGGGCGTAGAGGGGCTCTAGGGGCAAGCCGGCCTTCTCGGTGGACGCCTGCAGCAGCTTGAAGCCCACGCCACAGCCCGAGAGCTCGGGGTACGGGTAGTGGCAGTCGAGGCGCTTGGGGTCGAGCACAGCCACGGCAGCCGGCAGTTCCTCGCCAGGTAGGTGGTGGTCGCAGATGATGAAGTCTACGCCTATTTCGTTGGCGTAGGCCACTTGCTCCAGCGCCTTCACGCCGCAGTCGAGGGCCACCACTAGGCTAAAGCCACTTTCGCGGGCAAAGTCCACGGCCTGCAGCGAGATGCCGTAGCCCTCGCGGTGCCGGTCAGGGATATAGGGCTGCAGGCGGCTCAGTTCCTCGGGAGTATTGGAGGCATCGGCTAGGGGGCGCAGGTAGCTTACCACTAGCGCCACTGAGGTAATGCCGTCGACGTCATAGTCGCCCAGAATCAGGATTTTTTCGCCGCCATCGAGGGCGCGGCGTAGGCGGGCTACCGCCAGCTCCATGTCGCACATGAGCCAAGGCGAAGGTAGGTCGGCTAGTTGAGGCTCGAAAAACCGCTGGGCCGCCTCAGCCGACGCGATGCCGCGCTGAGCCAGCAGGCGGGCCAATACCGGGCCGATGGGCAGGGTCCGCGTCAGCTCGGCCACAACCTCGGGGGCGGGGTCGGGGGCAAACACCCAACGCTTAAGCGGTATAACAGACATGGATAGGTTTAATAAAGGTAATAGAGTCAAAATTACGGCAGAATTACCTGCCGTACCTTTGCGCCGCCTTTACATCCCCCCTATGCGCCGCCTGCGAGAGTTCTATCAGCGTTACGGTCAGTACATTTCCACTGATGCGCTGATTTATATAGTATTCGCCGTGGTGCTGGCATTGCTGTTCATCTTCTTCCGGTAAGCAACCAGGTAAGGGCTAGGCAGCTTGAAAGAGGCCGGGCGGAACCGGCCACGGTCTTAGCTTTTTCAGCCAAGCGCTCCCTAGGGCTGCGCTTACTGCACCGCGTCGCCGCGCAGGTGGCGGAAGCGCTTGCGGGCCTCAGCCACGTAAATGCTGCCGGGGTACTTGGTGAGCACCTGCTGGTAGTGCTCCTGCGCCTTGGCCTTGTCGCCGAGGTTCTGCTCCTCAATCTCAGCTAGCAGAAACAGCGCGTCGTCGCTCAATACGTCGTACTTAGGGTTGCTGGTAATTTGGGCGAGGGTGGCAGTAGCAGCCGGGTAGTTGCCCATGCGGCGCTGTAAGCGGGCCTTTAGCAGCAGGGCATCATCGGAGATGGTGTGGCCGGGATAGCGGGCCAGCAGCGCATCGAGGCCAGCCACGGCTTGCGGCAGCTGGCTGCGAAACACCAGTTCCTCCACGGCGGCGTAGTCTTTCAGGGCCAGCCCTAGGGTATCTACGGCTAGCCCTTCTTGGATGAGCAGCGAGAGCTGCATGGCGTCATTGGCAATTTCGCGGGTGGTAGCCTCTTTCAGAATATCCAGGTGGCTCTTGGCCAGCTTGAAATTGCCGGCGAAGTAGTTGAGGCGAGCATTGCGCAGCTTGGCTTCCTGACCCACCTGCGCCTCAGGGTTAGACTTCTCTACTTGCGAGTACAGCAGGGTAGCTTCCCAGGGCTCGCCTTTCAGCAGGTCGATGTCCCCTAGGGCCAGCTTGGCGTCGGCTACGGCCTCGGGCGCAGCGCGGGGCATGTCAATCACCTGCTGCAGCAGTGGAATTGCCTTGGGTTGGTTGTCGAGCTGAAAGGCGTAGAGTTTGGCCAGGCGGTTCATCGCCGGGGCTGCGTCGGCCGTTGGGCCCAGCTCTTTCAGCAGGGCTTCGTAGTCGGTGGCCAGGGCCCGCACCTGGTTCAGGTCGACGGGGTAGGTGTCGCGCACCTGGGCTTCGCGGGACTGCAGCAGTTGCTGGCGGGCAATGGCGTAGTAAGGGCCAGTGCGGTACTCGCGCAGCACGTATTCGGAGGCCGCCACGGCGGTGGCGTAGTCGCGGTTGCGCTCGGCAATGCCGGCCAGCATCAGCACGCGGGCACCTTGGGCATTGGCGCGGCGGTCGAGGGCGCGGGCCTGCACCAGCGCCCCCGCAAAGTCGTGCCGCTGAATCTGGAGCCACAGCAGCAGCTCGCTGTAGCCCTGCTGCTCGGGCTGGGCCTGCACCTTCGCTACCAACAGCTTCTCTAGAGTGTCGAAGTCTTTTTCTTCGCGCAGGGCATTTTGCAGCATGTTGCGCACGAAGGGCAGCTGCTGCGGGTCGCGCTCTACGAGGCGCAGGGTTTCATCGAGCAGATTTTCCTGCTGCTGGCCCTGGGTATAAAGCTGGATGAGCTGCGCGGCGTACTCGGTATTATTGCGGGCCAATTCACGGCCGCGTAGGTAAGTTTTCTCGACCCACTGGGGCAGCTCGCGCCGCTGAAACTCGGCGGCTACGCTAGCTACCTGCGGCGCCGTTAGCTGGCTGATGACGCGCTGGTATTGCTTGTCGGCCGCTGCTTGGTCGCCACTGCTGGCGTAGACGGCCCCTAGGGCCACCCCGTAGCCGCCTTCCTCCGGGTACTGGCGTTGGCCCCGCTTCAGCAGCTTTTCGGCGTCCTTATAGCGCTTTAGCGCCTGCAGAGCCGTCAGGTAGTCGGGCAGCAGGGCCGGGCTAGTTTGCTGCTCGGCCTTGAGTTTTTCAAACAGAAAAACTGCTTTCTCGTACTCGCCGCGCTTGGTGTACTCGCGGGCCAGGGTGGCGCCATCTACCGGGGCCCAGGCCCCAGGGCGCGGCGGCCCGCTTTGCATAAACTGGGCTTGGGCGGGCGCGGCCAGCCCTAGGGCGGCGGCCAGTAGGTAAAGCGTTGGGCGGGGCATAGTCTTCACGGCGATTCCAGCGGTGTCCAGCCTTAACGCCGGGGCGCCGCCAGATTGTTCAGGACTCCCGAAAGTACCTGCTGGCGCGGCAACTGCGCCTACAGCAGTATCATCGTGCCCACGAGGGTAGCCGAGGCTGCCAGCTCATTTTTCATAGCCGACCACGGCTTTTGCCACACGTAGCTACCCAGCAAGTTGGCGCCGCCCGCAGCGAGCAGTTGCGCAAACCAATACATCGGCTGTTTTACATCTCCCGACCAGGCGCTGGAGTTGCGAAATACGAAGCACAGACCTATACCCAGAAATATGCACAGCAGGCCAGGCAAGCCGCGCTGTTGAAAGGAAATTGCGAGTTTTGGCTGCATAGCGCTTGGTGATAAGTTGCTCGCAGCAAGGTAGTACTAAAATATCTTCCGCACCCCTAGGGCCCATTATGCAAAAAGCCGCACCAAGTGGCGCGGCTTTTTATGTTGGGTGATTTTACGGCCTAGAAGAACTTCGAGCGGTTGTCTACCACTTTAGCGTTGGCCTTCAGCGCTTCAAAAATCAGGTTGTCTTGGCGCTGCTGGCGCTGCTGGGTGAGTTGCTGGCGCAGGGCTTTCACGTCGGCGGTAGCAGTAGGCGCGGCTACGGCCAGGCCTTCTACTACCAGCACACCCTGCTCACCCTGGATAGGGGCCGACTTCTGGCCCGGCTTGAGGGCAAAGGCGCGGCCTACAGCGTCGGGCTCGAAGCCTACGTTGGGGATGGTGCCTTGGCCGGCGGCTACGCCATCAGCGGTTTGCACCACGGCGCCGTTACCAGCGACTTTGGCCATGTCTTCGAGCGTACCGGTTTTACCTTGCAGCTTTTCCATAAGCTGCTTGGCCTTTAGCTCGTTGCGCACCTGGGCGGTTAGCTCGGGGCGCAGGCTCTCGATGGTAGCCGTGCCCTTGGTGCGGGTGTCGGTAACCGCCGCGATGATGTGCTGGTCGCCGATGTCAAACTTCTTCACGTCGCCCACTTTGGTTTCGCCATCGGGGGTGTCGCCGTAGGCCCAGCGCACAATCTCGCGGGCACCCGAGATATTGTTGATGTTCTGGGCGTCGCGGGTTACGTACTTGGCTTCCTGCTTTTGCAGGGTCTTGTCTTTGCTGGGCAGGGCACGGAAGGCCTCCAGACTGGTAGCATCGGCCTGCAGCTGCTCGGCCCTGGTGTAGGCGGCATCGCGGGTGGCGTCGCTGGGCTGCACCGACTTCACTACGCCGGCCAGCTGGTAGGTCTTGGTGGTTTTGGGGGCCGTTACCTTGATGATGTGGTAGCCGAAGCTGGTTTCCACGAGGTTAGGCAGCAGACCAGGGCTGCTAGCCGCAAACACGGCCTTGCTGAACTCGGGTACCATGCGGCCTTCCTCAAACCAGCCGAGGTCGCCCCCCTGGTCCTTGGTGCCGTCCGAGCCAAACTGGCGAGCCATCGCCCCAAAGTCGGCACCAGCCTTGATTTTGTTCAGGATGTCCTGGGCCTTGGCTTTAGCGGCGGCTTTCGCCTCGGGCGTCTGGGCGTCGGGCTTGATGAGGATGTGGCTGGCGCGAGCTGCGGGCTTAGTGCCGGCCTTCTCCCCCGTCACCTTGAAGAGGGCTAGGGTACTGCCGTTTACGAAAGGCCCGTACACCTGGCCCGCCGTGAGGGGCAACTGCTTGCGCAACTGCTCGGGGAAGCTAGGGTCGCCGGGCGAGACGTAAGCGCGGTTGTAGGGCTGGTCGGAGTTGGCGCGTACAAACAGCGAGTCGTTGGTCGAGGTGCGGAACTGGTCGGCCAGGCCGGCCACGCTCTGGCGCAAGGCAGCGCTGTCTTCCTTCGAGGCCACTTCGGGCACCACGATGTACTCGATGGTGCGGCCGTCCTCTACTTTGTAGCGGCCCTTGTGGCGGTCAAGGTAGTCTTGCAGCTGAGCATCGGTTGGCTTGAAGGCCGAATCCGATACGCTGGTGTAGGGTACGAAGAGGTAGCGGAAGTTCGCCTTGCTGTTTTGGGCTTTATCAAACGCCTTGGCCTCGGCCGTGGTCACGTACACCGAGTTTTTCAGCAGCTCGTTAAATTTCGTAACGGGCCCTTGGAAGGTGCGCAGGTCGCTTTCGAACTGGGTGAAAGCGGCTTCCTGCTGCGGGTTCTTGTTCAGGTTCCGCAGGAAATTCAGCAGCGCGTCTTTGCTGAACTGGCCGGTTTTAGGGTCGGTGAACGACTGCTTGAGCGAGGGATTGATGTTATCGCCCTGCACCATATCCACCAGTTCTTCGTCGCTCACGCCTAGGCCTAGCTTATCGATTTCGGGCTGATAGGCGTACTTATAGAGTAGCTGGTTCCACACTTGGTCGCGCAGGTAGCCAGTCGTTTGCTCGTCGGGCTGGCGGCCCTGCTGGTTGGCAAAGTTTTGCTTGGCCTGCTCCAGAGAGCTAGTAAACTCGGGTAGCTCAATCTTATCGCCATTCACGGTGCCCACCACTTGGCCGTCGCGGCCAAAGAGGCGGTTACGGCCTCCAATCAGGTCGCCGCCCACAATAAAGAGCAGCATGCCCACGGCCACAGCCCCAACGGCTACCCCCGACTTTTCCCGAATCGTGTTAATTCATGCCATTTAACAAAAAAGATAATTCCGTGGGCCGTAGCCAAATGAGGTGCAAAATAACCACCGCCCGGCCATACTTTCAAGCTGGGCGGCCCGAGGGTTTGTGTAGCAGCCACTAGTGCTAGCGACGGCGAGCCTTTTTGCTGCCCTTAGCCGGCTTATTTAGGGCAGCCACTTGGCGCGCTACTTCCGCTTCTTTGGCTCGGCGAGCCTCCTGCAGGCGCCAGTAGTTGAGGGGCAACCAGCAAGCCAGCGAAATCATAAAAATCCAGTAGTTGCGGCCCAGGTCTTTTTGCAGAATGGTCTGGTACACGCCGATAACGAATGACACGACGCCGAACGCTACCAGCACCGTGCGCACAAGGGATTTATCAATTTTCATAGATTGGGCAAAGGTACGGCGGCTCCGAACGCCCAAGGGCCCCTAGGGCTACTGCCCCCCTACCCCGCCGCTGCCGCCAGTAGCCGGGGCAACACCTGGAACTCGCAGGTTGGTTTCAAAGAGCTTGAGCACGCGCTTGTACTCGTCAGTCCACGACGAAGCTTCCACGAAGCCGTGGTCCTCCACCGGGTACACGGCCAGCTCCCAGTTCTCTTTGTGCAGTTCAATGAGACGCTGACTCAGGCGCACAATATCTTGGAAGTGCACATTGGTATCGACCATACCGTGGCACATGAGCAGCGCCCCGCGCAGCCCCGCCGCGTAGTTGATGGGCGACGAGCGAGCGTAAGCCACGCTGTCGGCGTAGGGTTCGTTGAGGATGTTGTCGGTGTAGCCGTGGTTGTAGTGCGCCCAGTCCGTTACGGACCGCAGCGCAGCCCCGGCCCGGAACACGTCGGGCTGCGTGAACAAACCCATCAGGGTGATGAAGCCGCCGTAGGAGCCGCCGTAGAGGCCCACGCGGCGCGCATCCACCCCGTACTTTTCTGTTAGCAGCTTGGCGCCGTCCACTTGGTCGGTCAGGTCCTTGCCGCCCATGTAGCGGTAGATGCCCGTGCGCCAGGCCCGCCCGTAGCCCGCCGAGCCGCGATAGTCAATATCGAGCACCGTGTAGCCGCGGTCGGCCAGCAGGTTGTTGAACATGTACTCGTGCTGGTAGCTGCTCCACCACTTGTGGGCGTTTTGCAGGTAGCCCGCGCCGTGCACAAATATTACGGCCGGCCGCGTGGGGTCGGGGTGAGCCGGGCGGTAGAGACGGGCGTACACCGGCGCCCCGTCGCGGGCCGGAAAGCTGATAAGCTCGGGGTCGCGCCAAGCGTAGCTGGCAAACTCGGCGGTGGTGGAATGCGTGAGCTGGCGCATGGGCGCGCCGGACCGGTTGGGCATCACAAATAGCTCCCAGGGCTTGTTGGCGTAGCTGTAGCGTACTAGCAAACTTTTCTCATCGGGCGACACGCTGACTTCGTAGCCGCCCGGCTGGGTCGTGAGTTGCACCAGCTGGCCGCCCGCCACCGGCAGGCGGTAGAACTGCTGCTCGCCGGGGTGGTTTTTATTGGCCGTCAGGTACCAGCTTTTCTTGTCGCGCGCCAGCTGCACTTGCTGCACCTCGAAGTTGCCACTAGTCAGGGCTTTTTTCTCGCTTGTCGTCACGTCCACGGTGTAGAGGTGCGAGTAGCCGGTGGCCTCGCTCTGAAACCACACGTGGCGGTTGTCGGGCAGCCAGCCCACGCTGCCGCCCCCACCACCAATGCCGGGCCCGCTTATCCAGGCGTCGTCGTGCTGGCGGTCGAGCAGCTTTATTTTTTGGGTTTCGGGGTCCAGGGCCAGCAGCCAGCGGTCTTTGTTGTCGGCGGCGCGCACCACTAGCAAGGCGTGCTGGCCATCGGCGCTCCAGTAGGGCCCGAAGGGCTGCACGCGGCGCAGCTCGGTGGCGGGCTTGGCTTTGGGCGCGTCAGTGGCCCTAGGGGTCTTGTCGCCGGCAGCGGGCACGGGGGCTTTAGCTTTCAGGGCGTACTCCTGGCGGTAGGCGGGCTGCTCGTCCAGGCCCTGCAGGTCTTTGTAGCCCAGCACAAACGTAGTGTCGCGCCCCACGTCGTAGATGCCCAGCTCGTACGCCCGCTGGGCGGCGCCCACCTTGCCGCGGGTATTCAGGTCCTCCGTAAAGCCCGAGGCCGTGACGAAGCTCGGCACAATGGCCACTTTGTCGGTACTGGGCTGCACTAGCGTGTAGGTCACGAAGCGGCCATCGGGCGAGAGCTGCAGGTTTTCCACCGTTTGCGCCCCTAGGTAAATGGCCTTAGGCTGCAGCCGGGTCAGGGCCTTCTGCTGGCGCTCACGGGCGCGGCGGTCCTGGTCGCGGGCCCGAATGACCTCGAACAGCGCCAGCTGCTCCTGGCGCAGGTATTGCTGCTGGGGATTGGCGGCGGCCTTGGGCGGGGGCGGCCCCTGGCGGAAGTCGGTGCGCTGCACAGTTTCGCCGGTGGCCGGGTCCCAGGTGAAAAGGTTGCCAGCGCGGGTGTAGCTCACCAACCGCTCGCTTAGCGCAAAGCCGGGGTTGCTTTCGCGCTCGGCTGTGTTCGTCACGCGCCGGCTGCGGCTGGTCTTCAGCTCCAGCAAATAAATATCACCGTTCAGCTCGTACACCTTGCGGGTGTAGTTCTGGTCGTACTCGCCGCGCAGGGGCGGCAACTGGCGCTGGGCGGCCAGCGGTACTTTGCGCGGGGTGCCGCCAGCGGGCGTGGTTTCGTAGAGCGAGTCGTGGCGGGCCCGGCTCGGGTTCCACTGAAAATAAATGCGCTTGCCGTCCTCGCTCCAGTACGCCTCCGAGGGCAGGCCGCCCATCCACTCGGCCGGCTCGCGCATTATTTTCTCAACCGTGAGGGAACCTAGGGCACCGGCGGGCGCCGAGGCCGGCCCGGCTGATGAGGCAGCAGTTTGAGCCAGGGTGGCTAGCGGCAACAGCCCGCCCGCCAGAAACAGCGTAGAAATTTGCATGTAGCAGAAAGCCAAGTACTGCCCAAGGTAGCAGTTGGCGCGGCTTCGCTGCATGGCACCCGCTTAGTTACCCTATACTTCCGTGCTGATGTAGCGAATGTGGGCGCCCCCTAGGCCCCCGCTACTGCGCCGAGCCGCTGGCATCGAGCTTGCCGCTGAGGCGCAGCACGGTGTAACGCGAAAAATCTTGGGCTGCCTCCAGGCCGTAGCCCGTGAGCGAGTCGACGGGCGTTTGCACCCGCACAAACATCTTAGGATTGGTGTAGATACGCTGCTTAAGGCGGTCGTAAAACAGCTCCTCGGTAAAAAGCCGCTGCTGCTTGGGCACGTTGACTACGCGCACGTCTTTGCGCAAGATGTAGAGCTGCTTATTGCTTTCGTACTTTACCCACTGTGCCTCAATGGTGTTTACCACCGTGCGGCCAGGCTTGTCATAAAACAGCACCGTGGCGCCCTTCGGATACAGCCGGTCGCCGCTTTCAAAGTCTTGCTCCAGTGGGGCACTGAGGCGGATATGGGTTTTAGCCGAGTCGCTTAGGATGATGCGCACGTTCTCGGTTTGCATCAGCGGGCCGGTGTAAGGCGCCAGCCGGGGAGCTTCTTCCTTTTCCTCGCAGCCGGCCAGCAAGGCCATTGCTAGCCCCCACCCCAACGCCAGTGCCCTAGGTTTCATTACTGCAGGCGCCGCTTGATGAACCAGCGGTTGCTGAGCGTAGCGGCCAGCTGCACGCGCAGGTAGCTCTCGCGCACATTGCTACCCGCCAAGTTGCCCCGCACGTAGTCGGTATTGCCGCGCACGCCATACACGAAGCCTAGGCTGATGAGCGTCGACTCGAGCGGGGTGCCGGTGGGCAGCGGCAGCGCGAAGCCCCAGTGCACAGCCCGGTCGTAGAGGTAATCGCCCTTCGGCGCGTAGGGCATTTGCGCAGTGCTCAGGCCAACGCGGTAGGTAACGCGCTTGAAGTAGCTGTCGACCGAGCCGGGGTCGGGCGTGAACTCACCGCCGGCCGCCACGCGCCACGTATCGACGAGCGCCTGCGGCGAAAGCAGGCTGAACGAGTTGAACTGCGACCAGCGCTGGTACGAGCCATCGGCGCTTACCGACCAGTTGCGCGAGTTGTCGATTGATAGGCCGGCCTGCGCCTGGCCTGGCACGTAGCTAGAGCCTACGTCATTCGAGAGCTGGGTGACGGCGCTAATTACCGCGCCACGCTGGTCGCGCTGGTCTTCGGTGCGCGTGCGCGTGGTGTGCACGTTTATGGGGAAGCTATACACGCCGCCCAAGTTCACGTTCAGGTCTTTGGTAATCTTGTGCCGGTAGTGGGCCGAAGCCCGGAATAGGAAGTCCGAGTAACGCAGCTGCTCCTCCGACACCACCACCTGGGGCGAAGACGTGAGGATGGTAGTACCGATGCTTTGGTTGACGGTGCCAAACAGGTAGGAGGCACTGCCGCCGATGTTCAAATCGCGCAGCACGTGCAGGCCCGAGCCAATGTAGGCTTCCGATAGCCCGCCGGTACCGCTGTACTGCGTTTGCACCAGCGAGGTAGCATCGCCGCTCACGCTACCGTTTACTACCGAGTTGTAAGCCACGGTGCTGTAGGGCTTCAGGCCAATGGCAGCGGCCCAGCGGCGGCTTAGGGGCACGGCTAGCGCCAGGTACCCTAGGGTGCCGCTGCCCGTGCGGTTGAAGGCCGTAGCGGTGCGCAGCGTCTTTACTTCCCCAGTGAAGCCAGCCTCCCAAGTAGTGCGAGCCGTGTAGGTAAGCAGCGCTGGGTTTAGCTCGTTCACGTTGCCCGTGTTGGGCGCCGCAATGCCCACGCCGCCCATGCCCAACTGGCGCACGCCACCTAGGTTGCCGGCGTATTCGCCCAGCCCGATGCGCGAGTAGGGCGAATTAGGCTGGCCCTGGCTTTGAGCCAGAGCGGGCCCGGCCGCTAGTAAGGTCACTGCCAGCAGCGCCCCGGTAACTTGTTTAGAACTCAACATTATAGCGCAAAATCATTTCCAGGCCCAGCAGCACCAGTTCTGGCACCGCAAAGATACGCCCCGCTGCCGCCCCCGCGAGAGCCGCGTGCAGGTACGGGGCATCGCCGCCCGTGAGCACTACGCCCAGGCCAGGATAGCGCCGCTCGTAGTCGGCTACCAGCCCCGTTACCTCGGCCGCAGCTCCGCGCAGCACCCCGCTCAGCATAGCAGAGGCCGTGCTATCACCAATTAGTTGCACGGCCTCGCCAGCGGGCGGCAGGGCCAGTAACGGTAAGCGGCCCGTAAACGTGTGTAGCGCCTGCAAGCGCATTTGTAGCCCCGGTGCAATGCTGCCGCCGTGGTAGGTGCCGTCGGCCGTTACCAGGTCTACTTTCAGGGCCGTACCAGCATCCACCACCAGGGTAGTACGCCCCGGCCGCAGACCAGCCGCAGCCACCGCACCTGCCAGCCGGTCGGGCCCTAGGGTCTGCGGCGTGGCGTAAGCGTTGGTAATCGGCACCGGCGTGAAGCCAGGCCGTAGGGGCAACACCTGCCCTAGGGCCTGCGCCTGAGCCAGCGCGCCCAGCCAGGGCTGCACCACCGTCTCGGCCGCCACCGAGGCCAGTATGCCCTGCGCGGGTTGCGTTCGCTGCCAGAGAGCTAGCAAGTCCAGTGGCTCTGGTAAGGTACCGTGCTCCTGCAGCTGCCCATCGGCAAACACACCGTATTTGAGGGCCGTGTTGCCGAGGTCGAGAATAAGGCTGGTGGCCATTCAGCTGTGCGGCATCAAGAAAGGCCGCCCTGCTGTGCAGGGCGGCCTTGTTGCTTAAATGAAATACTTCAGTCGGATAACCTCCTGCTCGCTGAGGAAGCGCCACTTGCCGCGGGGCAGGTCTTTCTTGGTGAGGCCAGCGTATTGCACGCGGTCCAGGGCCTGCACTTCGTAGCCTAGGTGCTCAAAAATGCGGCGCACAATGCGGTTGCGGCCAATGTGCAGTTCCACGCCCACAAAGTGCGGGTTGCCGGCTACTACCGCCACGTCGTCTACCTCAGCTTTACCATCTTCTAGCTCCACCCCTTCGCTAATAGCGCGTAGGTCCTCGGCCGTGAGGGGCTTGTTCAGCTCCACCTGGTAGATTTTTTTGTTCTTGTGCGACGGGTGCGAGAGTTTCTGCGCTACTTCGCCATCATTCGTGAAGAGTAGTAGGCCCGTGGTATTGCGGTCGAGGCGGCCCACCGGAAAGACGCGTTCCTTCGAGGCATTAGCCACTAGGTCCATCACCGTTTTGCGGCCTTCCGGGTCGTCAGTTGTGGTGATGAAGTCCTTGGGCTTGTTGAGCAGCACGTACACCAGCTTCTCGCGGTTGAGGTTGGTTTTGCCGTACTGCACCGTGTCGCTGGGCTGCACTTTATAGCCCATCTCCGTCACCACCTCACCGTTCACCCGAATTTCGCCGGCTGCAATCAGTGCATCCGCTTCGCGGCGCGAGCAAATGCCTGCGTTGGCGATGTAGCGGTTAAGGCGCATTTCCTCGGTGCCGAAGTCCTCGTCGTCGCGGCGGCGCTTATTGCCACGGTTCTTATCGGTTTCGTAGTGCTTCAGGTTTTTATAGTCAGGTGCCTGGCCTACGCCATCCTGGCTGCCATAGCTCGTGCCCGAGGTGCGGCCACCGCGGACGGCGTCGCGCATAGCATCGCGCCGCTCGCGGAAAGCTCCGGCGTTGCTAGACCGCTCGCCCGTGCTGCGGGGCTGGCCATAGCTGCTCTCGCGACGCTCGTCGCGGCCACCTGCGTTGCTGTTCCGGCGCTCGCCGCCCTGGTAGTTACTGCGCTCGCCACTTTGGTAGCTACCGCGCTCGTTGCCTTCGCGGCTATCCCGGCGCTCTTCGCGCTGGCCACCGTCAAAGCGGTCTTCGCGCTTATAGCCCCCTTCGCGAGGGGTAGCGGGGCGGGAAGTGTTTTCTCCCTGGTCGCGACGGCCCTGGCTGGGATTGCCGGCGCCAGCTGCAGGCCGGTCGCTGCCACGCTCTTCCCAGGCGCGGCGCTCGTTGCGACCCTGGTAGGCCGGGCGGCTTTCACCAGCTGGGGCAGCAGGGTCTTGCTTGATAAACTTCCGATTACGCTCGCCAGGAGTGCCACGTGGCACTGTAGGCTTGCCTTCGTAGCGCACAGGCTGGCCTTGCCAAAGACTTTTTTTCGGGCGTTCTGCACCACCCTGGTAGCCACTGCGCTCCTCGCCTTCTTGGCGACGCGGGCGAGACTCTCGCTCTTCGCCACCGCCATAGTTGCTGCGTGCTAGGCGCTGCTCGCTGTTGCCGTAGCCTCCACGTGCGGGGCGCTCGTCACGGCCACCTCCACCGTAGCTTCCACGGCGGTCGCCGCCCTGGTAGCCACTACGCTCGTTGCCACCAGCACTGCTGCGGCGCTCCCCACCTTGGTACCCTCCCGGACGGCCAGCACCCTGTGGCCGGCCACCTCCTTGCCCAAACGTAGGCCGGGCAGCTGAGTAGCCCTCACTCCGTTGGCCTCCGCGCTCAGGGCGGTCACCGTTAGGGCGGCCTTCACGGTTGCCATACCCACCGCGCTCGGGGCGGTCGGAGTTGGGGCGATTACCAGAGCCACGGTTGGGCCGGTTATTGGCGGAAAAATGCTGCTTGCCCATATTAATTACTGTAGAAATTAGCTGCCTATCGGCGCGAAAAGTGATTCTATATTAAACGCAAAACCCGGACTCGCAGACCAAGCGACGTACACGCTGGCCGGAGTCCGGGCCGTGGCAGGCTGGCAAGGCTAGTCGCGCCGTGCCAGCTTTGCTTCAATCGTTTGCTGAGTGTGAGGAACAGCCCGAAGGCGGTCTTTCGGGATGAGCTTACCAGTGGTAATGCACACGCCATACGTTCCGTTCTTAATGCGAAGCTGCGCGTTTTCCAGCTGCTGAATGAATTTCATTTGGCGCGAAGCCAATTGGTTCAGGCTTTCTTTCTCGGCAGTTTCGGCACCATCTTCCAACACTTTCAGCGAAGCCGCCGTGGTGTCAGTACCCGATTCGTTATTGCGGGTCAAGGTTTCGCGGATAAACGATAGTTCTTTGCGGGCCGCCGTGAGCTTATCCTGGATAATCTGGTCAAACTCAGCTAGGTCTTCCCGCGAATAGCGGAGGTTTTCCTCAGTCATCGGAAGGAGAAGTAAATTTTTTCTTGATATTGTACCGGTTGGCGGCGCACGTGAGAACGCCGCGTGAAGCTAAAAAGTTTGATTTCTACAACTAGCACCGTCAGCTAAATGGGCCAGATGGGCAACCTTAACAAAGGTAGTGCCCGCCCGCAATATTCTTCTTATTCTTCAGCTTAGTTTCAGAAACCCAGCATTTGGATTGCGGCCACGGCGGCTTCCGTGCCTTTATTGCCGTGCTTGCCACCCGCACGGTCCCACGCTTGCTCCAGCGTATTAGTAGTTACTAAGCCAAATATGACGGGCTTATTATATTTTAAACCTACTGTAGTTAGTCCTTGTGCCACGGCATGGCAGATGTAATCATCGTGCTTGGTATCGCCTTTGATAACTACCCCTAGGCAGATAACGGCATCAATTTCCTCGTGCTGAGCCAAGAACTGGGCCCCTAGGGTCAGTTCAAAGCTGCCGGGCACGGTATTGCGAAATACATTTTCGGGCTTGGCGCCGTGTTTGAGGAGGGTGTCGTATGCTCCTGCACTCAGCGTATCAGTTAGTTCACGGTTCCACTCAGCTACTACCAGCCCAAATCGCTTTTCGCTAATATCAGTGAAATTGCTGCTGTCGTAAGTGCTTAGGTTTTGCAGGGCGGTTGCCATGGTTGGTAAGTAAAGTTTGGTAGTAGGTGCAAAGAACGGCATACCAGCCGAGTCACTATCATCTGGGACAGCCCTAGGGGTGACTCTGCTCAATAGCTACTGCGGACAATACCTGCGCAAACGCCCACAAAAAAGCGACGCTAACCTGCTTTGGTTAGCGCCGCTTTTTATAAACAGTTAGCCTTCTACAGAGCAGCTTTGCGCTGGCGAGCTTCGGCTACTTCCTGCGCAGTTTGGTAGTCGTTAATGATGCGGTCGTACACCTTGGTAGCGCCTGCCTTATCATTAGCAGCTTCTAAGGCCGTGCCTTCTTTTAGTAAGTAGCCGGGCGAGAAGTACTCATTGGCGTTATGGCTAGCCGCCTTCTCGTACAATTCAGCTGCTTCTTTCGGCTTATTGAGTTCCAGTTGCGCGTCACCCATTAGGGCGTAAGCGCGCGACTGTACCAAATAGTCACTCGAGCTAAACTTATTAAGGTAGTCGTAAGCTTGCTGATACTTGCCCAGCTTAAGTGCAGCTACTCCGGCGTAAAAGTCAGCCAGGTTGCCGGCCTTCGTACCGCTATACTCGCTTGCTACTTTTTCTAGGCCAGCTCGCTTGCCATCGCCCTTCATGGCTTTGTTCAGCGAGTCGGCTGCCCAGTAATCAACCGCCCGAAACATGGCAGCTTGGCCTTGCTCATTCTGCTGGGTGCGCCAGTAGTTATAGCCAAAAATGCCTACTACCGCCAGTACAATAGCCCCCAGCACTCCGAAGATGATGTTGCGGTTGCGACGCACAAAATCCTCCGAATCAGCTAAGCGGTTAGCTAGCGCGTCGGGGTCTTCGAGCAGTGGGTTTTCGGCTGGGTAGCCCTCAGCCGGCGCCAGTGGGTCGGCCGATACGGGGCGCTGCACCGGCTGGCGGGCGCCGGGAGTTTTGCCGGTATAAGGAATCTTAGACATAATAGAGGAGCCTAGGGGCAGACCTGTAGTCGGCCGGCACCCCCTAGGGGCCCGACCGTGCCGGCTGCAAATCCAGCCGGCTGGGTTACTAAGTTAGTCGTGGATGTAGGGGTAGTCGTTTTGCACGTACACATCGTGGTACAGCTCGGCAGCATCGGGGAAGGGTGAGCGCTCGGCAAAATCTACCGATTCCTGCACCCGAGCCTTAATCTGCTCATCAATGGCGTTCAGTTCCTCTTCGGTAGCTAGTTGGTGCGTGAGGATGGTATGGCGCACAGCCTCGATGGTATCGCGGTGGCGATATTCCTCTACCTCTTCTTTCGTACGATACTTAGCGGGGTCGCTCATCGAGTGCCCCTTATAACGGTACGTCTTGAACTCAAGGAACGTTGGACCTTCGCCGGCGCGGGCGCGCTCGGCGGCGCGGGCTACGGCATGGTGTACATCTTCCACGTTCATGGCATTCACTGGCTCATTAGGCATCAAGTAGCCTTCTGCTATCTGGTGCAGCTCTACTACGTTGGAGCTACGGCTCACGGCCGTGCCCATGGCGTAGCCGTTGTTCTCAACCACAAAAATTACGGGTAGCTTCCACAGCATAGCCATGTTGAAAGCTTCATGCAGGGCGCCCTGCCGCACGGCACCGTCGCCCATATAGCAGATGCACAGCTTACCCGTCTTGTTGTACTTCTCGGCAAAGGCAATGCCCGCGCCCATTGGAATCTGGCCGCCCACGATGCCGTGGCCGCCCATAAACCCAACTTCTTTGTCGAACATGTGCATTGAACCACCCTTGCCTTTCGAGCAGCCGGTAGCCTTTGCGAAGAGCTCAGCCATTATGGCATTAGGAGAGGTGCCTAGGGCCAGTGGGTGGGCATGGTCGCGGTAAGCAGTGATATACTTATCGCCAACCTCCAGCGCCGACACCGCCCCAGCTACGCAGGCCTCTTGGCCAATGTAGAGGTGGCAAAAGCCCTTTATTTTTTGCTGGCCATAGAGCTGTCCTGCTTTCTCCTCAAACTTGCGCATGAGCTGCATTTGCTCATACCAGCGCATGTATACTTCTTTAGAGAACTCTAGCGTCGCCGGCGAAGTCGCCTGAGGCTCGGTGGTAGCGTTCTGACCGTCGTGCGCGTCAGGCAACTCTTCCACCTCTGGTTGGTTCTTGGTTTCAATGCCTGTAGTGGCATCAACTACTACCGGCGATTCGTCGTTAGCATAGTTGCCTTTGGCGCTGCTAGTAGCACGAGCCGGAGCTTTTTTTGCACCCTTCGTTTTCGTTTCAGCCATTATTCGAAAAGTATAAATTCGCGTTGGGAGCGCGAAATTACGTACTACCGGCCGTACTCTCATTGCCCTCGCATGACGCTCGACCAGCTCCACCTGCTGTTTTTCAAAAACTACGACGAGGCTTCCCTAACTTTTAGTTCCGGCATTAACTGCTTCATTGGCGACAATGGCAGCGGTAAAACCAATTTGCTGGATGCTATTTACTACTTAGCCCTAGGCAAAAGTGCCTTTGCTAGCACTGACGCGCAGAACATCAAGCAGGATGCTGATTTCTTCGTTGTGAAAGGCAGCTTCAGTTCTCCTGCCACCGAGCGCCCCGAAACCATTCAAGTTAGCCTGCGCGCCGGACAGAAAAAAATCATCACGCACGACAAGCAGCCCTACGAGCGCTTAGCCGACCACATTGGTCGCTACCCAGCTGTGCTCATCTCGCCTTATGATACCGACCTTATCCGGCAAGGCAGTGAAGAACGTCGCCGGTATTTTGATAGCCTGCAGTCACAGCTAGACCACAACTTCCTTGAACTGCTAATTCAGTATAGCAGTTTGCTGCGCCAGCGTAATGCTACCCTCAAGCAGGCACCTACTGGCCAGCACGGTTTTGACGCCTTGTATTTGCAAGCGCTAGACGACCAACTAGCCCCCCTAGGCGAGCAGCTATCAGCCCTGCGAGTAGAATTTCTGAATGCATTTTTGCCAGTCTTCCAAACCCATTATCGCCAGCTTGCTGAAGGGCAGGAAGACGTTACGCTCGCTTATAAAAGTCAGCTACCTGGGCAAAACTTTCGACACCTATTACTGGCAAATGAGCGGCGTGACCAAATACTGCAGCGCAGTACGGTTGGGCCACATAAAGATGATTTTGTTTTCCTAATGGATGGCTTGCCCGTGAAGGCATATGGTTCGCAGGGTCAGCAAAAGTCATTTTTCATTGCGCTTAAGCTCGCTCAGTTTGAATTACTGGCGGCACGCGGTGGCAACGCCCGTTCAGATTCTAATGCTTACAAGCCGCTTTTGCTCCTAGACGACATATTTGACCGACTAGATGATAAACGTATCAGTCGGTTGCTACAGCTTGTCGCTAACCAAACCTTTGGGCAGGTATTCTTAACTGACACTAACCTGGCGCGTACTGACGCAGCTCTAGCTAATGTAGCCAGCGAGATTCGCCGCTTTCATATTGCGCAGGGTACCGTGCAAATACTTTCCTCTCCGAAATAGTATGCAGTTGGCGTATAGCTTCTTTATGCCTTACTCGTTACTTAACCGGTTAGCTCGACCTGTCCTGTCGTACTTTTGATTAGCTGGGTAGCGTTGTCATTTGCTGTTGCACGCCTACCTGCGCCTGCAGTGAAGAAGCCTACTCCCTCCCCTACCTCGCGTCGCGCCGATACTATACTATTAAAGGACGGCTTGGAGGCGCTAGTACGTGCCTACCAGTTAGGAGGCAAACTTAGCGAGGTGTCACTGGTAGCAAGTTGGGAACGAGTAATGGGCAAAGCTGTGGCATTAAAAACCAAAGAGGTTTATATCAGCAAGGGTAAGCTATTTGTACGCCTCACCTCCGCTCCGCTCAAGCATGAGCTAATAATGGCTAAGACCAAAGTACTAGACTTGCTCAACACAGAAGCTGGGAAGCAAGTAGTAAGCGAAGTTGTCTTTTTATAAAATCCCCCGGAGCCAATAGACTGCATTGCCCTAAACTGAGCTCTTGTAAAAAGTATTAGACTTGCTTTCGCACAAGCACCTTTTTATAAAATGGCGACAAAATAGATGCTTGTTAAAAACGTCTATTTGCAAGCCTCCAACCTAATTCGTTGTCGAATACCATTGGCTTTGTATAGGCTTTATTCACTGTTGGCCCTAACTAATATTCATTTAATAATGTAGCTGATTCTGGTATGTGCTGATTTATTAGACACACTAATCGGCTAATGCACGCCACGCTTATTACCTAATAAGATGGGTTTTTGCTCGCACAAGACTACCTAGCTATTCAACAATAGCTGATGTGTTGTTACTACTCTTTTTTATAGTGACATCTAGGCAGCATACCTTTATCTGTAATACTCTAAGAGCAGCAACATTTGCGATGCTGTTTACTAGCTTTCAGTATGTTGGTTTAGCTATTTGCACAGAAATGCTACGATGTATATGGGCCCAAATAACATATATGTTTCACGTGAAACATATATGTTATTTGGGCCCATATACTTTCAACAGTAGTTCATTATAGGCTTCCAATAAGGCGATATACTTGGCTTGGAGCGTTAAGAGCTGCTTATTCAAGTCTTTATCGCCTGTTTCTGACTGCGACACACGGGATGATACAACGGGCGTTACAGCTGCACGTGTAACATTATTTGTAAATGCTAGGGATGATTGCTGCGCTACTGTAAAGTCATCAGAAAAGTCGTGTCCAATTATTTTTCCAACTGCATTTACAAAATTACCATCAAGTGTCTCATCCTTGAATTTACGATAAATTGTCGGACGTGTAATACCAAGTTCGTCCACAATCTTTGTAATGGAAATACCGCTGTTTTTGATAGCGTCCTGCAATATTTCGCCTTGATGTGACATGTGAAACACCTTAATTATTGTGTAATGCAAATATGTAACATAATTTACTAGTGAACAAACAGATTGGAATAATTAATATGCGTTACACATGCTGTTACGTTACATTATCAAATTCGCAATGCGGTGTAACGATATATTACAACAATACTCGTAGAGCAAGATCTGGGAAGTCTGTTGTAATGCCTGTAACGCCCATATCTACTAAACGCATAATATCGGCTGGCTCATTTACGGTCCAAGGCACTATTTCTAACCCACCGTATAGTCGTTGCATTTCAATTAGGATAGCCTTATCAAGCAAACAGTAATTAGGCCCGAAAACATCTGGCACAAATCCTAAAGAGGAAAATACAGTAGCAGGCGAAAAAGCTGTTTCCACAAGCAAACACAAACGCAGGGTAGGTAGTAGATGGCGAGCTACCCGTAGTATTCTCGGGTCGAAGCTTAGTAGGGTAACTCGTGGCAATAGACTGGGCGGAATAGCAGCGAGCACAGTAGATGTGAACTCATGCGGGGCCGGGTGAAAAACGCTTTCAGTTTCGGGAGAACTCTTAATTTCTATTGAGTAGCTCACAGGTGGGCGGCCCGCCTGCAGGCAGAATAATTCAGCAGCTTGCAGTACTTCCCCAAGCAAGGGCCGGTAGGTTGCTACTTGCTGCTGAGCTGGGAATCTGGAGTATGGGAGGGTACCCACAATGCTTCGCCGGATGGTAGCGTAGGGTAATTCAAAGAGATTAAAGGCCTGCTCATTTTGAGGATCGATAGGCTGTCCTGTAGGAGTCAAACCGAGCTGAGCTGACAACCAGGGTTCGTGGGCTACTACCACTTGCTGGTCGGCAGAGAGCACTACATCCATCTCTAGAACATCGACACCTAGCTGCAAGGCGTGTAGAAAAGCGGGGATAGTGTTTTCAGGTAATAAGCCGCGGCAACCCCGATGGCCGTGAATTTGCGGTCTTGCATTCTTACTGAGGGTAGGCATAGGAGAAAATGATGTGAAAATGGCCTATTAAGCATGTTTGGAATTGAAACGGGATACTGAGTATAATTGAATCTCAGCCTTACCTAGTTTTGTGGAAAGAGCTCGCTTGAATAACTCAATTACATGAAACGAATCTTACTAGCCCTCCTCTTCTTAATACTAGCTGGAGGTGGCTACTACTATTATGCATTCCTGCGCAACACGCCTGCTTCGGCACTAATGCAGGCGGCGCGTGCTACTCAGACCCATGACGTAGCTACATTTGAGCGCTTCGTGGATGTGGAAGCACTGACAGGTGGAGTTGTAGATGATGTAGCTTCCAATAGCTCGCTACTATCTACGATAGTACCGGGGGGTGGCTTTATGCTCCGAAGTGGGATAGGCCTGCTAAAGCCTCAACTCGCTAAAGCTGCCCACTCAGAGGTACAGCGCTACGTGGAGACAGGCTCGCTAGAAGCGGCTATGGCGGCAGCTCCGAAGCGAACGGTCAACGTTTCATTCCTAGGGTTGATGGGGCGGATGATAGGTCCAGGCAGCAGCTTTAAGGGCATCAAGTACACTGCCGAGCAAGGGGATGAAGCCCGGGTAGGTATTGAGTTTACTCAGCCTCGCTACGACACGACGATGGTAGCTGAAGTACTACTGCAGCGTCAACCAGATAGTCACTGGCAAGCCAAGCGCATTTCTAATACTAGGGAGATGTTGCGGCAGGTAGCCCACCAAGAGAAGCAGCATTTGCTTAACTAGAAAGTAGGCTTTAAACATAAAGAAGCCCCTAGCCTTAACGGTTAGGGGCTTCTTTATGCGTGGACAAACTACTTTTTAGTTTTGCCTGCCTGAGAACAGCAAGTAGATGATTGATCCGCCGATGGGGAAGAACCAAATGATGATGCCCCAGATAATCTTTTTACCTATTGACCAGTCTTGCCGTAGCAAGCTGATAAGTGCGTAAATGGCTAAGATTACATAGATAACTCCGAAGATGCTTAGCGAACCGTTATCGTTGTAGCGGCTGCAGCCCGTGGCGAGCAATAGTACCGAAGAAAGGAGTGCGGGAATAGTTAACCGCGAAGTGAAGGTGAGGAATTGGCGCATGGTGTGAGAAAAGAGTGTTCGGTGTAAATCCCATACGCAAACATTTCAATTATGGCTAATTTTTCAACATAAACCACTGATATACAACATATTAACTAATATAACCGAATATTTCTTGCATAAAGGAACTGCCAATACCTGGTATTAGTGCGAGGGTGAAGAGTACCCCAAATAGCGCCCCATAAAAGTGAGCATCGTGGTTGATGTTGTCGCGGCGCTGGCGGCCCATATAGTAGGAATAAAGTAGATAGAGGCCTCCCCAGATGAAGCCAGGAATACCGATAGGAATAAACATCATGTAGACCTTGCCAATAGGCTGAAACAGGATGCCGGCAAACAGCACTGATGACACACCTCCTGATGCACCGAGGCTGCGGTAGCCAGGGTCGTGGCGGTGCCGGAAGTAGGTGGGTAGGTCGGAGAGCACAATGCCCACTAGGTAGAGCACTAGAAAGGCTATAATACCGGGCCCTACCCCTAGGAACTGCGCGAAGCCAGTTAGCACCAGCCCGCCGAAGGAGTAAAGCGTAATCATGTTGAATAGCAGATGCCCCCAATCGGCGTGGAGGAAGCCTGAGGTAAGAAAACGATACCACTGGCCTGGCTTGCCATTCATGCGGTAGGGGTCAAGAATCCAGTCATCCATCAGCTTGGGATTCGACCAGGCGTAGACGGAAACTAGTACCGTGAGGCCAATAAGGATAAGCAGGGGGTTGGTGAACATAACGAGGATAGGTGAGGCCCGTAAAGGCTGAATTGCGCACGGTGATTAACCCGTTTTAGTGGCCAGGTGCTCCTTGCGACTATGAGCAGTACTTAGCCAGCTGTTCCGCTCGAAACCACTAAGAAGACTACGACTCGCGCTCGAGAAGCTGCAGCGCTAGGCGGCGCAGCGGCTCTTGGCGGGCAGTGGGCACTGACACCCGCGCCAAATGCAACAGGCCAGCTTCGAAGTACTGGTTGATGAGTTCTTCGGTTTGGGAGCGGATGTTTAGCTCGTCGTAGAGGCTGCGCACGGCTTGCACCTTAGCCTCGGGGTCGGTAGAGGGCTGGCCTACGTAGCGGCCTAGGGTAGCCTGCTGGGTGGCATTGGCCTGGGCCTGGGCCGTGAGTAGTAGGAAGGTTTTCTTATCGGCAATGATGTCGCCTCCTACCCGCTTGCCGAAGGTAGCGGCGTCGCCATACACGTCGAGCAGGTCGTCGCGCAGCTGGAAGGCCAAGCCGATATCGGTACCAAACTGGCGCAGGTGCTCGGCATCGGCGGCGCTGGCACCAGCCAGCATGGCCCCTAGCTCCAGGGCAAAGCCAAGGAGCACCG
>Ga0160427_10000154_pt1 | contig 47659 bp, 43 predicted proteins | sample SolpanmetagenomL_FD_108194 | JGI IMG/M metagenome (GOLD analysis project Ga0160427, IMG submission 108194) | Solar panel surface microbial communities from Lawrence Berkeley National Laboratory, California, USA - L | ecosystem: Engineered > Built environment > Solar panel > Unclassified ...
GAGGGCGTCGACGACGTACTCACCGACCAGACCCGGCAGGGCGACGCCGTTGACGGTGATGGTCGCCTCGGGCGCCTGCGGCTGGTTGCTCGGTGGTCGGGGTGCTGGATAATGGGTCACGAGATGTTTCCTCCCGGATAGGGTCAGGCGGGGCTGCGGTCGTCAAACCTGCGGAAACTCAATCTCCGGTCATAGAAAAGCAAGCGCGGTGACCGAAAGACTGGAGATCCGCCGCATTGGCAGTCCACTCGTCAAGTTCACAGCGTGTTGGGCGTCATGCCGTAGAAATCGGGAGCATCTCTGCAACCAGACTGGCCTCAACTGAAATCCTCGCACTTGTCAGCGCAGAGCGTCATGCTGATGGCCTTCCGAAGCATCCGATGGAACTGGTCATGTTGACCCGCACGGCGTACTGCGACTGCTTGTCATGGTGGAACATCGGCCCCCTTTGACTGCAGACGCGACCTGGACAGTCCACGACAGGCCAGAGCCCGCACTGCATGACCTTTTTCATGGTCGGATAACCTTACAAACTATCCCAACCTCGACTGGGCGGCGGATGAGCGGCTGACTACTGTCGTCATCACTGTTCTCGATGGTGGCGTGAGGAAGCAACCAACAAAACTTCATGTCTGAGAGTATTATCTAGACGTCAGGGCTCGCGGATTAATTCCTGCTGACTTCCTAAGCAGAACGCACCCGGCTGGCCATGTTTGCCTGCTTTGCTTTTATCACTAAGTAAATCACTGTTCTTGCTCACTGATGATGCTCCACTTGGCCGTGGAGATCACCTGTTGATGGTCGACGTTGACCAAGCTCGGAATTTTCCGGCTCACAGCACCATACCTTCAGGCGGGGAGTCGCAGCTTCGGTGTCTCGAGGCCGGTAGAGAAAAACGTCGAGCACAAAGCCGGGCTTGGCTACAGCGCTTTATAACCAGTGTCGGATGCCGTCTACAGTCGTACACACATCGTCGAGACATTACCCGGAACCCTGACCCTGATGACGCAGGTCCACAGAAGAAAGGGGCACGAACTTGACGCACCATCTGTGGAGGGTCCCATAACTGACCTCAATGCCGCGATGGTGCAGCAATTCTTGAACATCCCTGTCACTCGGCAGGAAGCGACGGGAAAACCAAAACGCGTGCTGGATCATGGTGACCGAGAAACGGTGACCATAGGATTAGGAATCAACCTAGTCGCTGAGTCGGGCGTTCAGGAGGCGCCCTATTCCTTCCAGTCGGTGGATTCGTTGAGCGGCCGCTACCAGACGGCCGGCTCCAGGGTCAGTGGGTGTTCAGTACCCAGGGCGGCAGATCCTAGTGGACGCGGCTCCACTCGAGCCGTCCCCGAGCTGATCAGCCGCCTTGAGCCTCGCCCCGAGGCGAGCCGGGTGATTAGCTCGGCCGGGAGAACGCCGCAGAGCAGTGTGAGCGCACCCAGACCGCCGAGCTGACCGGTGGGCTGCAGCAGTTCGGTCAAGGCGGGGCCCAGCCGTTCTGAGCGGCAATGTTGCGGTCGGCCGTTCCGGACGGTTCTCGCGGCATGGCCGGTCACGACGAGCGGCTCGGCGAACTGCTCGTCTGTCGGCGGCCTGGCCAGCTTCGGTACGGGATACTTCAGATCAATCCACAGTAGAGGTCCTGAGCCGTGCTTCTGGGCAGCCAGGGCGTCAGGTGCGCAGCAACTGCAGTGTCGGAGCGAAGTCGCGGCGCCTACGAACGGCGCTGGCGTCGATGTTCGCCTCCATCAGAGCACGGTTGCAGTTGAACGGGGTGAAGTGGATGTGGGTGCAGCGCCCACATCCGGTCACAGGGGCCAGCCAGCGGCCGCACGGGCCAGTCCTGAGTTGAACGGCGAGGGCAGAAGCGCCTGAACCTGAACAGGTGCTGGATCTGGATGGCGGCGTGTTCAGCTGCCGCAGCGCGGCAATGTTCCGGCTGTGATGTTCGGGACCGCGTACGGCATGGGTGTCTCCCCGCGAATGCGGGGTGAACCTGAACTCAAATTCGGGAACACTGCCAGGCGGCATGGGGTTTCTGCGCTGTCAGGGGTGGAGAGAAACGGCGTACTGCGGCGCGCATGGTTCAGGGCGAGCCGAGCGAGCTGACCTGATAGAGCTGCTGGCGGATGTCGGCGGCGCATTCGTCCTGGGTGGCGTCGGCCATGGCCCGCAGCGCGGTGGTGCGCATCATCTCGGTCGACATTGCGCCGACTTCCATTGCCTCGCGCATCGCCTCGTACTGCCCGCCGGTGAAGCGCTTGCCAAATGCGCCTTTAAGCAGCAGCACCGTACGCTTGACCCGCACGTCCTGACTGATCGTCTCCCAATCCTCGGTGACGGTCAAATCACCGCCGGCCGCGCCGCCGGGCAGGCTGAGCAGCGCCGGCTGAAACGGCACGCTGCCGGCCGCGCTGACCACGGACACTTTGGCCTGTTGTGCGCTTTGGGTGATGCCGATCGCATGGGTGGTGGTCTGCCCGAAGCGGCCGCGGTAGTCTTCCGGCTCGCGGATGAAGGCGACCAAGAACCCGGGCCCGGTTTTGCCCCGCCCCTGGGTGATCGCCTCGGCCTCCTCGAGCCGGTCACGAACCGTTTCGTTGCCGAAGTTCTTGATCAGATCGCGGGTCATCTTGGGCGTGACGCCTTGCAGGATCAGCCGGTCGTACAGTGCCGGGTCACTGGTCTCCTCGTGGTGCGCGAAGACGTACCGGACGGTAGTGTTCACGCCGCGCCCGGCGTACTCGACGCTGGCGAGGTAGCGTGACTTGAGCAGCTCCTCGTGGGCGGCCTCGAGCGTGCGCTTGACGCGCACCGGCGTCAGGTCGAGGATCCGCGCACGGCGGCCCCAGGCGATCAGGTTCATCTCCAGCGACCCGGCCAGCACGCCGGGCGCCTTCGGATCGTAGCGGTGGCCGTCGAGCAGCCGGTAGAGGGTCCGGGCGGCCGGCTGCTCGAGCACCGACAGCACCTGCGCGTTGAGCGGCTTGATGTAGCCGCGGCGCAGGCTCTCGGCGATGGCGGTTGGCAGCACCACCGTGATGCGGCTGCCCTGATCGAATCCGCCGCCGGCCTCCGCCGTGTCGAAAAGAATCTCGTGCAGGTGCCGGAACACCACCGTCTGGAAGCGCTTGCCGGTGTACCAGCCGCGCTCGACGTGGTAACTGGTGTGCGACAGGCGCATCAGCGACTCCTTGAGGTTGCGGTGGTAACGCCCGGAGGTGTCGAGGCCGGCCCAGCGCAGGTAGCTGTTGGCCGTGTCCGAAACTGCGTTGCTGGCCGGGCAGCCGGTCGCCAGGAACATGTTCTGGATGCCGATCATGATGTCGTTGTCGATGCCGTGCGGCACCAGGTACTCGGCCGTGCCGATGCACTTGACGCTGACGTGATCTCCGGCCTCTGGGTAGGCGTCTTCCCAGCCGTGCGTGTCGCGGCTGATCCTGGACTGCATCGAGATCAGGCTGAGCCTGGCCAGATTCAGCTCGTCGAAGGAGCGGGCCGGTGACTGCTTCTCCGAGCGTGATTCCAGGGTCATGTTGTTGATGGTAAATGTTTAATACTTAAAAGACAAAAAGAAGTTGTCAACAACAAGAGCGTTTCCAGAACACCGTGCCGGGCGACGAAAAACACCCTTGACTGGCCAAGGTGTCCGTGGTGGTTGAGGCCGGACAAGCCAAAGTGTCCGTGCAGCGTCAGAGGCAATTGACCAGACTGTCCGCACCAAGCATTCCGGACCGGCCAGAGTGTCCGTGCAGTGCCGGGGCGAACACACCGAACTGTCCGCAGGTGCTGTTCTGCGCGGTTTTTGCCGCCTTCCAGCCGGGAATTCAGGATCCGGGCTGTGCTGTGCGCGAATCGTGACGCTGAACTGGCCAAAGTGTCCGTCCCCCCGACTGGCCAGACTGTCCGCAGCCCGGAGCGCCGAACTGACCAAACTGTCCGTAGGAATTGCGGCCACTGAATTTCCGGCCTCGGTGCTGCGCTGGACGGCGTTTCCCCACTGAACTGACCAAAGTGTCCGCACCCCCGAGTGGCCAAGGTGTCCGCGGCATTTCGTGCGCCCGGCAGGTCCGGAGGACGGCCGGACGCGCCAAAGTGTCCGTAGGCGGACGGGGCCTGCTCCCCAGCAGAGGACGCCGCTCGGGGTGCGGGCGTCCTTTTTCGTTACCGGTTCCGCCTGCAGGTGCCCCACCGGTTAGCAACCGGTGATGAAAACATAGGACCGAACCGGCGTCAGGGCGGCCTCCGGGTCTGTACTTTGGAGGCATGCTCGAACTTCAGGCGATTCCCCGTGCCCGGTTGCTTGGCGCGCTGCACAGCGACTGGTGTCAGCAGTGCTCCAGCAGCTTGGCACAGGACGCGCTGGGATCGCCCGCCCCGACGGCCTTCTGCGTGCTCGGGATCGCCACCGAGATGCACCGGCAGGAGTATGCCCCGGCGACATTCTGGGACACCTCGACCTCGGTCGAGGACCTGCCGATGAAGGGGTAGCTGTATGACTCGTACGCCGATCGGCTGCCCGTCCTTGGCGGTCGTCGTGCATGGTCTTGATGTGCGCCAGGAGCTGCGCATCATCTTCTGCTCGTTTCTGCCGCCCTGTCGCCACGAATGGTACCCACTCTCGGTCAAACGCATCGTCCGACACAGTACTCGGGGAGGAAGCTGAGGTCGCTAGACGTAAACAAACGGGTAGATCATTTTGCTTCCTTGGCAAACCAGATCGCGACTGATTTTAGTATTTCCCTCTCCTGGCGCAGCATGACCAGTTCATGCTCCAACCGTTTGATGGTTTCCTGTCCCGGGGCCAGCCGAGGTACTCCAGGCCCTGGGAACGCCGAAGAGTACGGCTCCTTGGCGGCCTTGATCCAGCTACTGAGGGCCGACTGGCTGATTCTCAGGTCGTTTGCGCTCCCTTCATTGGTGTTGCCAAGCTGTTGAGCGAGTTGGACGGTCTGCTGCTTGACCTCGGGCGTATAGACCTTGCGGTTTGCCATGGTGCCTTCCTGTGATCAGGGTGGTCGTTCTTAACCACTGATCTGCATCACAGGTGCAAGTCCATTATGCCCCCCGTCCCTGCCCGGCACCGACTGTTTGGAAATGTTTCAGTCATCTGGTCGCTTTGACTGGGAGAACCGTCCTTCACCCTACAGCGGAAAAGCGATCAGTCTTCCTGGTCCTTCTGCCCGCTCGCCCGAACTGGATCCAGCGGCCGGTCGGGGTCCAGCAGTTCGTGTACCTGCAATCCGTACGTTTGGGCAATCCGGAACAGGGTGCTCAAGCGCAAGTCTTTGTGTCCATTTTCAAGTTGGCCGACGTAACTGCGATGTAGACCGGTCTCATGGGCGAACACGTCCTGATTGCGCCCGAGATGCTTCCGGAGCTCTTGGATTCGGGTGCCCACCTTCTTCTGATACAGCTGGGCATCGGCAAGCTCGGGTGGTGGTGAGGACATCCCCGCACACTGGAGCCTGCCTGGCTTGGAAGCGACTATCATAAGAAAGACTTGCTATAACAAGTCTTGTAATAGATAGATAATTTGGGATTGATCTTGACCCTTCGACCTGTCTCTTCCGCTTCCTTGCCCGGTCTGATGACCCTGGAGAATCATGAAGAACCCATTGTTGTCCCCCACTCTGCCGTCTCCTGCTGATGCGGCAAACCTGCCAAACACCATGTCACGCTGCTCCGTGCTCACTGGACGGAACAGCCCAGGGTCTGCAGAGCCTGGGCGGACACTGCGGATGGCCGGCGCGGCTGGTGTGCTGCTGATCGCTGGCATGGCCTGCGCCCTCTCAAGTGAAATGACCTGGTTGACGCTTGATCCGAAGCTTCAGATTGCCTATGTCGATGTCGCTGCCGACCTGGGGTTCCCGATCGGTGCGAAACGCTTGATTGTCACCGTTGACTGCCGACGCTCCCAGGTGAAGGTGTTCGAGGACGTCAAGACCGAAATGCCGATTGATCCGGCTAAATGGAAACCGGATGCGACGATCTTCAATACGCTCCAGAGCAGCGGTGTGGTAGTGCAGAAAGGAAGAACGACATTCATTACCAATCCGAAGACCAAGGAACGGCTCGGACTGAGCTGCATAGGCGGCGTGCTGAGTACCAATTATTCCGGAATGAAGATGATCGGTTCGGAGTTCGATCTCGACGCACCCTATTTCCGGAACACCGATACGTCAGAAATCAATATGAACTATGACCTCAGTCTTCATGGCAACACGGTGCTCAGCAATTACGCCGTCCAGGTTCGGGTGCAACCGAAGGCCGGGGGGCTGGTCCTCACGCAGTTGCGGGTAAATCCGAACCTGTTCAATTGGGCCGCCAAAGCACAGGTGTTTGTCAGCGACGGTCACTACCTGTATCCAATCTTTTACGGCGGGCAACAGCAGACGAACGGGCAACTGTCCGCGTTGGTCCTGAAGAATCAGGTGCAGTTCTACGCTTCGGATGACCCAGAGAAAGGTGGCTGGCGGAAAACCACTTACGATTACAAGACCCAGATCCTGACCACTGTGCCGGTTTCGAAGCCCGTTTTGCCAATCCGGCAGTGAAGGCGCACTGTGATCCACTCTTGCACCGAATTCTTCAACGCAAGATTTTAATGGCATCGTAAATCGCTTCCACTTCGTAACCTGAAGTTCAGTGAACATTGCCCCGTGCGTATGTATCGCTACTGCTTCTGGCCCTGAAGCGCAGCGGTCCGCACAGGCCCACGTGCTTCAGGGCGAGCGGGACGAACTCCGGGTAGACCGTCACTGACCGCTCCAGCCCGGCGGTGACCAGTTCCACTTCCAGGGTGGCCAGATGCGCCTCCTCAACGGGCGTGCCGACCAAAGACAGGATCACGCCCCGGACGCCGTAGTAATCGTACGGGTGCCCGTCCCTATAATCCCCAACAACCTCCGCCCCAGCCCCGGTGATCGAGCCGATCGACCAGCTGAGCATCGAGATCCGAAAGAGTGTCCGTCAGCGTCTAAGAGACCGCGTCCTGAAGAAGGCGCCGGCGCCGCGAAGATCGTCCGCCGACCTATCGACGAGTACCTCAACGGCTAGCCCAGGAGGGCCGATGCCGCACGTCACCGAAGACTGGATTCTGACTGCCGAGATGCCCGCGCTGCCCGACCTGGCCATGCCGTATCTACAGGAGGTCGGCCACTGGGAACAGTCACCCACCAGTGGCTACGACACGCCCACGCCGCCGGTTCACTGGCACGCCGAACTGGGCCTGAGCTGTGCCGATGTGGACGTCCTGGTCGGCGGCTGCGGAACCACCGAGCGGGGCTGGGCGTTCGTCGGTGTTTTGATGCGGGACATCTGCCGAATGGGGGTCAGATTGAGCGTCGAACAGACCCAGTTCGGAGGCATGGTTGACAGAGCCGCTGGTTGGCCGGCGAGGACATCTCATGGGCCTCCGCAAGGTTTGGTCGGACGTACGCTCAGGTCCAGGTCCAAGCGGCCTCACGGTGGGCTGACGGCCCTGCAGAAGTTCTCGCTCGCGAGGCCGAGTCTGGGCATGCCGATGTGAGTCGGGAGCGGTCAGGATCCGGTTGTCCACAAGGGTGAACTGACCCTCTTCATACGAGGTCATGTTTTTGACCTCACACGCGATCCTCTGTCGGCAAATGGGTGTGTAACCGCGCTCAACGAATGATCCCGCCCCGGCCAGGGCGGGATCGTTCAAACTACAGTTGAGGCGTCGAACTGGCGCTCCAGTCGGGGGTGCGCGAGGAAGCGTCCGGATGTGGCGCAATACTGAACCCTACGGGTCAACGGATGTCAGCTGTTCCTGAAGTTCAGTTGAGTATGGAGCCAGAAGTGCCGGCCGATCTGGACGCCGCACTTCTGGCCGCCGGAGTGGCCCCGGATGCATCAGTATCTGTGCTTTCACGAGACGCACGGGCAGACTTTTCGTCGCCGGATGAAGTCCAAGGCGTTGTCGTTTTGCCACCTGGTCAGCAGGGGTCTGGTGCGTGAACCGACCGGGTTTTTCGTGGCTGCGGTGAGGCGAAACTGGCTGCGCTCGAAGGGCTACGAACCTGGCAAGAAAGTGAGCGGAAAGGTGAGGCCGAAGGCCACCGCCGGAGCGGGTGAAAGTGCCACCGCCTGGCCGGCTGTGGGGTCGGTGGTTCAGGTGCTCGGCGACCTCGGACGGGACTGCCGGGTGGTGTGGCACAGGCTGGTCGGTGGGGAGTGGAGAAGCATGGTTGAAGAGCTCCTCAATGGGGCGGAATCGGTGGTGGCCAGCTGCAAGCTGAGGCCCAGTTTGTAGGGCAGTGGCCGCTGCCCAGTTGGGGGTCTTTTAACTGGCCACCGATCTGGCGAAACCCTGCACCGGGAACCCCTCTCGGCCCCCGACGTTCACCCTCGGCGGGGCCGACTGGGCAGCCTGCGGCTGACCGGAGGCACCTGGTTTGGGCCAGTTTCGGGGGTCAGGCACTTGATCGGTCTTCGACGCGCACCAGCACAGGCCGGAGCGGTGTTTCTGTGGGTGAGATCTTTATGGGACTAATTAAGTAATGTAAAAATGTTTCGAGAAGAATGTAAGATGGACCACAGGGTTTCAGGCCTCTTTTGGACCGGGTACAAACTCTGACAAAAGGGTCCGGCGACAGGCTCGGCGGTGTATTCAATGACGTGTCCCATGGTGTGTCGGGCATCAGGCTCGGCGGTGTCTCCGGTGACGTGTCTGGGGACATGTGCGGCGATGTGTGCGGTGACGTGTGTGGCGATGTGTCCCGTGGTGTGTCGGGTGACATGTTGAGCACCTTGTTGGGCGCCTTGTTGAGCATGTTGTCGAGCACCTTGTTCCGCACTCTGCTGACCACTACGGCCGGGGCTGGTGCGAGGTGTAGCCGAAGATCGGGCGCGTTCTCAGCTCGACGTCCGCGCCCTGCATCCAGAGTCGTGCCGGTTCGGTGTCGGTGGTGGTGTGGTTGACCAGCTAGCACTCGCCGTGTGTCTCGTACAGCCAGTGACCGGTGCCGCCCCAGTGTCTGCAGGTGCGGCAGCGCCCCGCTCTGAGGTCGAGGCTGAGCGCCGCTTCGAGGTCGTCTCTGGTCACGCCGAACGCCAGCATCTCGCTGTAGCTGAACCCGCCGCGTTCGGCGATGCGCTTGACCGACTGCATGGTCCCGTGCAGCAGGGTGTGTCGGGCGTACACTTCCTCGCCGAGTGACCAGGGCACCATGCCGCCGGTACGGGTGCGGTCTGTCGCCACTCGGAAACGTCTGGTCTCTTTGCTCATGGGAACCTCCCTACGGGTCTGCTGGCGAGGCGGGTGCGTGTAAGGGTGCGGGCAACTGATTGCCGGGCCCTCAGCGACCCGCACAGTGGCGAGGGCTTCGGGGATCAGGTGGACGCTCGGTCGCATGCCGTGTCGCAGCTCGGTGCCGGTCACCACAGCCACGCTTCCGCTCACGCCCAGGTGGACCAGGGTGAACGGCAGTGGCTGGGTGTCGCCGGAACAGCGGACCAGCAGCTGTGTTCCGCTCGGCATGTGGGCCAGCTGGTAGGTGGTCACCGACGCGCCTCACTCGCTGCACCGGACGCCGACCTGTCGTGCCGTTGGGCATCTGTCGCGAGGGGTGTCAGGGTCAGCGCCTGCCGGGTGGCCGAGATGATCTTCTGGGCGTCGTTCGACCCGGTGCCTCGGCACACTCCGGAACCGAGTCCAACGCGCCACGATGACCAGTCCGCCGAAGTGCTGAACCCGGTCGATGATCGTCTGCACTGCGAGGTGCAGGTCGGCCTGCACGTCCGGGTTGGTGAGGAGTGCGCGGGCAGTTCATCGACGACCTGCACTCGACCGTTCCGTTCAACCCAGGCCAGCTCGTCGCTCAGTGGAAGCGGCAGTGTGCCGCCAACGTGATGCAGAATGATGCCGCTCAGGCCACGCAGGTGTTCGGCCCGGTAGAGGAGCATGGTGTCGCGCCGGCTCATACCGGCCGACTCCATGACCTGAAGCCCGGCCTCCAGGCTCGGGGCGACCAAGTGTGTGGGCGTCACCACAGCACCTCCCAGCCGGTGCGCTGGTGCAGGATCAGCTGCGCCGTCTGCGCTTAGGCGTGGGCGTCACTCAGGGCGGCGTGCGCCATCTCCGGCTTCAACTTGTTGACGTCTGGGTTCAGGGCCAGCAGGGTGTGGTGGCAGCGGACCTGGTCGTACCGTCACAGCAGCACTGGGCCGTGCCGCCGGTGCAGCTCCGCCAGCAGGATCAGGACTGGGTCGAAGGCTGCGACATTGCTACAGACGCTGAAGGTGCCTGGGACCAAATGCTTGGCTATGAAGGCAGACAGTCCTGTCTGCACCGCCAACGGCTGCCGCCCGGCCTGCCGTGCCTGTTCCAGCATCCGCTGGGTCTGCAGAGTCTGCTGCCACCACGCGAGGGTCGACGGTGTCTGCAGTGCTCTGGCCGACAGCTCGAGGCTCAAATCGACGACCATGTGGAAGCACTGCGGCCGGGGCATGGAATGAACCCCGAACAGGTTCACCGTCACTTTTGATGATCGCCTCAAGTATGGAGAGGGCCGCCTGCAGGGCGCCCTTTTCGAGAAAGTCAGGCCGAAACAGCCGCCGAAACTCGACCCCTACTAGACAGCGATTCTGATTGCCGAGGTGTGTGCCGCGCCCGAGAGGCGGGAAACCTGGAAGATGCAACTCCTGGCGGATCGACTGGTGACGCTAGGCGTGGTGGACCGCATCAGCGACGAGACGGCGCGGAGGACACTGAAAAAAACGCGCTCAAACCTTCTTGGGCAGAACGGACACCCACGATGACGCCTGCCCGCGCGGCAAGTTCAGAGTTGGTGTGCCGCCCAGGTAGGGGCGGACTTCGTGTGGCGCATGGAAGCCGTACTCGACACGCATGCTCAGCCCTATGATCCGCTGAATCCAGTCACCTGCTTCGATGAAAAGTCCTACCAGCTCCTGAATCATATCCGTGCGCCGTTGCCACCCGTGCCGGGGATCCCCGGCACGGGTGGACCATGAATATAATCGCTGTGGCACGGTGAATTTCTTCGTCGCTTTCGAGCCATTGACCGGTCAACGGATCGTGACCGTCACCGAACGGCGAAGGAATGCTGAGCTCGCAGTGCAGCTCCAGGCACCGGAGCTGCGCTACCCGCAGGCCAAGAAGATTTGCCTCGTCCTCGATCAGTTGTCTACCCACACGCCTGCGGCCCTGTATCAGTACCTCCCCGCAAAGGAACCCCGGCGATTGTCGCGGCATTTCGAGTGGATGTACAGGCTTAAGCATGCTTCGTGGCTGAATATGGCTGAACTGGAATGATCGGCCTTGCAACGACAGTGTCTTGGTCAGCACCTGACCAGCAAGGAGGCGGTGGAGCGGGAACTTCTGGCCTAGACCACAGACCGCCGGTTGCGGTCTGTGCGGGTGAACTGGCAGTTCTCGACACCTGCCGCTCACGAAACCCTCGGACGCTACTGCCCAGCGCGCGAATAACTTGTCTCATGTCTGTGGTTATCCACTAAACGTTTTCGCCTGCTACAGTTTCAGGGGTTGCTCCTTGTTCTTCGAGACAGGTGGAGAGCATGGGCGCGACCACGGTAGCATCGACCTCTGTACCCACCTAGACCATTGCTGTACAGCCAGGTAAATCACTGCTGGTCCCTTGTTGTTCCCAGGAGAGTTATCGGCACGTAAGGGATCGCCATGCTGTTACTGGCTGACGGGCCAGATAAGTGTAGGCCGCCATCACCAAGTTCCCGGCTTGGGGCCGCGCGACGACCAGCAGCGCCAGTTCGCCGATTTCTAAATTGAGCTGGGCTAAGATTTCCAGGTGCTCCAGCACCTGGTCCAATGCTGGAGAATCCCCATCGTACGCCAGCCAGTAGCCGATTGGTCGTAGACCCCGAAGCTGCCAGAGTGCCTCGAACAGGGCCTCGGCACGTCCGAGGGCGTAACCACGATTATATTTCTGCGACAGTTCGACATCCAGATAGAATGGTGCCACGTATTCTACAACCACTTCACGGCGGGGGGAAATCCGGCCGTACAACACGCCAGCGTTGCCTCCAGCGAAGGAGAATTCCAGATGCTCATCGATAGTTTGACGGACGTCTGTTGTCAGACGTAAGGTTCGGTAGCCATCGGGAAGTCGACTCACAGCCACCGCCGCCAATTTGTCCAGGGACCCGGGACTACTAGGGGGGACAGGTGATAAATCGCTGTCGCGGTCAATCGTCCGTCCGACAACACGCCCTCGATTCGGACACTTTGGCCACGTTCAATCTGAGTGGTACAGTCTCTACATCTGCGGTAAGAGATCTGCTGTGGGAGCAATCGTGTGGTAGAACCGAAGACGATCAACTCGTCCGAATGTGCTCCTACCAGTCCGGCAGCGGACCACCAGACCCTGCTGGTGCCCTCAACAGCCTGTTTGAGCGGGGACACTTCGACGAGATGCAACGGCTCTTTCAGTCGGCCGGCGGGGTCCGTCTGGAGGCGCAGGGTGACCAGATGCCGTCCCCGGAGCTGAGACCTATCCTGTCGAAGATGGGCACTGGCGGTTGCCCGTATGATTTTGCCTCCCCAAAGAGCGAGATAAACCGTCGAGCCAACGTCGGATGCCTGAACCCGCGCCTCAGCGTGCAGGTACGCGTAAAACCCGTCAGGCGGAAAATGGTGTGGAACAGAGTACGGTGGCATGATGCACCTCAGGTTGAGTTGTTGCGGGACCGCTGATTGTCAAGGGCATTCCTTCTGTCAGGTCACAATGGATGCCCTATCGGAAAAAAGTTGGAAGTGCTCCTCAGAATGGGGGAGCTTAGTGCGTGTGCTCCGACTGAAGCGAGCAAAGTTAAACGCCCTGATACCATCTACGGGGATGTCTGATCTGGATGGATTTCTCTATGCTCACTTGTATGTTGCTTCGCCCTATAGATCTGAAACCGAGTAAAAAGTTGGTCGAAAGTACGCTGATATCCTCTTTGAAGAGACCCCAGGTGTAAGCTCGGGCGCTCAAGCTACTCTTGCCCAGTCGAGTGCACAGGCAGTGCTTCGCACTGACGAGGTCGGTCTCACGGCCACGCCGTAGCCGGGCCACTTCAGTTTCCAGGGACCCGAGCATGCTGTTGGGCAGCATGACCCAGGTGCCGACCCAATAATCTTGACATCGGACGTGATGTTCAGTGCATCGATCCAGCCGAGCAGATAATGGGTGTCGCATGACAGCGGATCGCTGGCCAAGGTCGGGTCCAGGATACGGGAGTAACTCTGTGGAGCGGCGACCACGGTGATCACGCCGTCAATGAGCATGAGATGGCCGAAATGTGGGCCCCTGGCATAAAGCTCGTCGAGGATACACTGCCGACTCCCTGAGCGAAGGAAAGTCGCTCTGGGAGGGCCGTCAATTCATCCAGGCGGGTGTGACGCGGCTGTGTGAGGCCGAGGTAACGCTGATGGACACGAGGCATCTCAGGCAAGGGGACGTCCCTTGAAGGCGCTTGAACACGGTGGCCGGGTGTATTCTTTCATGGATCCACCTCAACTTGGATTCTGAAGGGGCATAAGTCACCACGGCTGGAGCCCCCTCAGGCCTCTAGAGTATCATATCGCGAGACTATCTGATATGAGAGTTTGACGTGGTCCTCTAGATGTCGGGACAATAATCACCATGTCAGTGACTCGCTGGAAGTTGGCAGAGTTCCTGAAAACACGGAACCTCTCTGCATACGCACTTGCGAAGGCGAGCAATGTTAAACAGCTTAATACCGTCTACCGGCTCGCCCGATCAGGCCATGAACCAACCCGGATAGATCTTCCTACGTTGACTGCTGTGCTTGACGGTTTGCGCAAGCTCACAGGTGAAGAGGTGGAACTCGCTGACATCCTGGAATATGTCCCTGAGGTTGTGTTGCCCTAATCGCGATGCCAGTAAGTTAAGAGGTTCGTACGGACTAGTCAGGGTGACAAGATGAAGCATGAACCTTGGAACCGCACTGTTCACCACGGCCCGCGATCAGCCACTCGACCACCTCGGCACCTTCGCTACGAGCCTCGACGTTGCATTGGTGACGTATGCCCTCAAAGCCACGGGGACTGCTTCGGTTAGCCGACGCAGACTCCCTGCGGAACGCGCCGTACGATTGATGCTCGGCATGGCGCGCTTATACGGCCGGTCGATTTAGACGGTGTGCGACCATCGGCATCTGGTCCTCGCTGATCACACTGGAAAAACGACCGTCAGTTCGGCGGGCTTGGTACAGGTCCGCGACCGCCTGGGTATCGCTCCCCTCAAACACCTGTTCGATGCCATTGCGACTCGTCATGGTCGCAAGCAGTTTGACGCCCACCGTCGCTGGGGTCTGGCGGTGCTGGGCATTGACGGCACGACGTTCCGGGTTCCTGACAATGTCGAGAATCGCGCGATTTCACGCTGCTTTCGAGTGGTGCACACCGTGAGAGTGCCTATCCGCAGGCCCGAGTGGTCGGCCTGATAGCACTCGGGGCGCATTTCCTGCTGGATCTTAGCTCGACTTTGGCCATAGAACATGGTCAGGCAGCGTAGCAGAGTGCGCTCAGTATCCGACAGTTTCTCTCAACGCGTTTGTGACAGCTCCAACAACCTGATCAAGGTCAGCATTGCTCCGTCATCATGATCGGCCTTTCGGCTCAATGACAGCACGAGCGCTCGTAAACCGAGTGTGACGCCACTCCATGCCCTTCGACCGTGCCGCTTGAGCGGGCATTCTTTCAGAATGCCGACAAGTACGCACCATACGTACGTCAGCGTCAGCAGGCAGAGGAGGAGTTCGATGTGATCGTGGAGCGTCATGTGGGTGCTTTCCAGCTTGAACCCCTTGGTTTTCAGGGCCCGAAAAAGGCACTCCATCCGGAACCGTTTGCGGTAGCCGGCTTGAATCGTGGTCACTGACCCAGCATTGCTGGCGATGATCAGGGCCTCGTCGTCCTGGACGTACGTGAGCGTCACGTTCATTGGCTGACCGCATACGTCGACCTCTTCAACCCACAGGCCTGTGTTTCCTGGCTTCAGGATTTGAAGCCAGTCCCTCGCGGGCCACTCGTCGATGGCCGTGTCCAGACGCAGCTGAACGCAGATCGGGATGCCCTTGCAGGCCAAGCCTTGGATCCATGCATGACCCACGAATTCTCGGTCGGCGTAGAGGACTCGAATCTGAGACGCTTCCAGCAGACACAGGGCGTCATCCATCAAGAGGTGTCGAAGGTGAGTGTCACTGCTGCCCCATGGGGCAGCAGTTCGAACAGGAGCGGGACGGCGACGCCTCGCCAGAGCACGGCGAGCAGCAAGACGTTGACGTCAGTCTGGCTGTACTTCCAGTTGGTGCGGTCGAGGATGAATTCACGTGGACGTTGGTCCGGCAGCAGGGTCAGGATGACGCGGGCAACGTCGGCTGGACAGAGCGGATGACGATCGAAGAAGCGTTCGATCCGGCGAATCACAGACGACGGTTGAGCGCTTCCCGGGAAGCGCTCAGCCAGTTCGGAATGCCGGACATCTTTTGCCTGGAGCAGCGCGAAGATGACCAGCGTGAGCAACTCCACCTGGTTCTTGCGGTAATCCGGGAAGTGTGCAGCGAAGCAACGAGCCAGCCGGGTCAGGGCAATGGAGGACACATTCTGTTCTCGCGTGTCAGACGGGAACTTTAAAGCCCCTGGAAAACTGTCGGGTGCTGAGGTAGGGTGCCCTACACTCCACAGCCCACTATTTCAGAATGACGGGCTGGGCGCTGATCTTCATGCGCATCAGTACGTAAGGTTTGACGCGTTGATCGTCGCCGTAGTGGTATTTGGCCTGCCGATTGAGCTGATCGACAAGAATGTACAGATACCCGCCCTGAATGGCGAGGGTATCCGGCCAGATCAGCCGAGGATCGCGCACCATGGTTTCGAAATCACCGTTGGGCAGTCGGCGCAGGATGGCGTTGAGTTCGTGGTTGGTGGTGTAGATGCGTCCGGCGGTATCTTCGGCCATCCCGTCGGATACCCCTTTCTCTCCCAGGTCGACCACCTGCCGCTTCACCTCGGCGTCACTCAGGGACTCGTCGCGCAGGGCGGCGGTCGGGACCGCGTACAGGCGGCGTGAGGCCACCGGCGCGTAATACAGGTAGTCGCCTTTGGGACTGATGGCCACGCTGTCGACGGCGAAGGAGATGGTGCGGGCCGGACCTCCCTGCGGGCGTTCCAGCAGCGCTTTGCCGTCCGGGAACGAGACGAAGCCCTTCTCGGGCAGCACCGTCGGGTCGCCGGTCAGCTTGCGCCAGCTGCGGCCCGACGCCAGATCGACCATGATCAGGCCCGCGCCCGACTTGGCCCCTGAGTCGGTGATGTAGGCCACGCCGTCCTGGCCCTGCCGAAGGTCGATGCGCAGGTCGTTGAGGTAGGTGTTCTTCAGTGCCACGCCCGCCGGGAAATGAATCGTCTTGACGACCCGGTTGGTGGTGGTATCGATCCCGACCAGCTTGGGGGCATTCTGGCTGAGAATCGGCCCCAGGTTGAAGGTGCCGGTGTCGAGGACCCACAGCCGGTCCTTGCCGTCCACGACCAGACCCTGCACGCCGATAAAGTGGCTCTCGTCATAGGGAACGGAGGTGGAGTTGATGACCTTGTTCGGGTAGGGCACCTCGCGACCGCCTTCGATCTCGGCGATCGAGTACGGCACCTTGTCCTCCCAGCGAGGAAACGAGACGAAGATGCGGCCCTTGCTGTTCACCGCCACCCCGACCGGCATCTGTCCGTAGAACGCGTGCACGAGTTCGAGCCGGGGTGCGCCGCCCAGACGAACCGGCGACTGTGGCAACGCCTGGGCGCGGGCCGGAACCGTGGGGGCCTGAGGACCGTCCGCTCCCCCTGCGGAGGCGGTCGCGGCGAGAACACAGAGGGCAAGAGTCAGAATGCGTTGGCTTGGGCTGGACATGTCAGGCTCCGGAAGTGCTCAGGTGGGAAGAACTGGAGGGGCGAAGGTCTTGCTGGGCGGACAGAGGCGGCGTTTCGACCCAGCCTAAAGGTCGGGGCGTCCTCCGACATCTGTCCCTGCTTCATGCCGCCTTGGCCCCAGCACTGGCCGAATGAAGCCTCACCTGCGCCAAGAACGTGACGGACCCTCTGGCAGGCGCGGCTGGCGGCTGCTCCACCTGACATCTGGGCGACGCTCCTGCTGGGCGCGCAGGCTGATCTGCGTGTCAGCGAGCTGCCGGCAGCGGTACAGGAGGGCTCGACTTCAGAAGCGTGGCGATGAGGGAGACACTGGCCCAGGCCGTCAGCGCGCTGAGCCTCGGACCTCCGAACGTCTCGGGATTGTTCTGCCCGCTCCATCACTCTGGTTGTGGCCTGGCCTGTGTCTGAAGGAACTCATCTATGAGCGCGAAGGTGGCGGCCGGCTGTTCCAGCTGGGGCAGGTGGCCTGCCCGCGCGATCACCTCGAACCGGGACTGTGCAAAGGCTGCGGCGTACGCCGCGCCGTAGGCCGGGGTGACGATCCGGTCGCTCTCGCCCCAGAGCAGCAGGGGAGACAGCGGCACACCGTGCAGGCGGGCCCGCAGTGCCGGGTCGTGCATGTACGGGTCGCCGGCGAAGACGCGCATGGTGGCCATGTTGGCCTTCTGCCGGGCGAGCTGTTCCTCGGGGACGGTGGCCGGGTCGGTGTAGAAGCGCTCGGAATCGTGCCAGGCGTATTCGGCGACGCCACGGGCGTCCAGTGCGAAGAAGTCGCGGATCGGCTCGCCTGGAACCTCGATTCCCACCGCGTCGATCAGGATCAGGCCGGTGATCAGGCCGGCCGTGTCGCGCACCGCCAGTTCGGAAGCGATCCAGCCGCCGATCGAGGAGCCGATGACCAGCACGTCCCTCAGCTGTTGGTCGTGGAGGTAGCCGAGGTACAGCCGGGCGAGGTCGTCGATGCCGGTCAGTGCATCCGGCCGCTCGGTGCCGTTCCAGCCCGGATGCGTCGGGGTCAACGTCCGTGCGATGGTCGCCAGATGTGCGGCGATGGGGGCGACGGTCATGGGACCTCCGCCGCCGTGCAGGATCAGGACGGGTCGGCCGCGGCCGGCGTCGGCGACGGAAAGCTGAAGGTCGGGAAACGCGGGGTGGTCCGTCGTGGCTGTGTTCGTCATCATCGATCTCCTTCTTGGAATCCGGCCTGTGCACAGGGCAGGTGGTGTGAACGGCGGTCAGGCCGGTTCTGCCCCTCCTCCGGATCTTCCAGGCTGGGGTTCGCCTGAGGACCACTCTAAGTCAATAAGTTGATATACACAAGTTTACTCGACCGGTTAGGATTCGTGGATGGCGAGAACCAAGGCGACCAATCCGGTTCAGGCAGGGCAGGCCATGTCCCGGCTGGAAGTGCTCGGCCGGGCCATCAAGCAGGTTCAGTACCGACACCACCGCGCGGTCGACAGCCGACTGATGGATGTGGGCACCACGCTGGCCCAGTGGGACGCCCTGCGGGCCATCGGACGCCACCCCGGCGCGTCGGCGCACGACCTCGCCGTGTACACCTTCCAGAGCGATCAGGCGTTCGGCACGCTCGCCAACCGCCTCATCCGACAGGGCCTGATCGAGCGCCGACCCGGGCGCGGAAGACGGATCGAACACCACCTGACCGGCGCCGGTTCAGCGCTGCTCGGCGCCGGCCATCCGGTCTCCCAGGCCGTGCTGCACGACTCCTTCGCCGGCCTGAACGACCAGGAACAGGCGACGCTCCTCGAACTGCTGCAGCGGATCCTCGAACGTCCACTCGAGTGAGTGGATGAACGCCTGGACCGTCGTAATGTTCTGCCAGCCGCGACATCCTGCTGCCAGTCGGTGAAGATCATCGGGCACGCGGTCTGCCTGACGAGACCACATACCTGCCAGAACCCCGGACGGGCAGGACGCACACCTGCCGCGCTCCGCAGAGGGCAGTATGAAATGCTACACCGGCCCCGGGCCGCACGGCGGCAGACTGCCTGATGCTTCCTTTCGCCCCGTCCCGCGCTCCCGCTCACGTCTGCATCGTCGGCGCCGGACCGGCCGGCATGGTGCTGGCCCTGCTGTGGGCGCGGCGCGGCGTGCCCGTCACGGTGCTCGAGTCGGCCAGCAACTTCGACCGGGCCTTCCGGGGCGATACCCTGCACCCGGCCACGCTGGAGCTGATGGACACGCTGGGACTCACCGGGCGTCTGCTCGCCCTGCAGCACACCCGCGCCACCTGCGCGCGCTTCATCACGCCGCAGCGCACGCAGGTGGTGGCCGACTTCGCCGGGCTGCGTGGCCGCTACCGCTACCTGGCGGTGATGGCCCAGGTGCGCTTCCTGTCGTTCATTCAGGAAGAGCTGGCGCCCTATCCGCACGCGCGCGTCATCTTCGGCGCGCGGGTCGAAGGGTTGCTCGAGGAGGCGGGCGCGGTGGTCGGCGTGCGCTACCGTCACGCGGGCGGCGTCTCGGAGCTGCGCGCCGCCCTGACGGTCGGGGCCGACGGCCGGCGCTCGCGGGTCCGCGCCGCGTCCGGGTTGCCCCTGCTGCGCCTCTCGCCGGGCCAGGACGTGTTGTGGTTCGCGTTGCCGCGCCGCGAAACGGACGCCGGCGGTTCCATCGATCTGTACCTCGGCGGGCCGCACTGCCTGGTGACGACCGACCACGGGGAGCGCTGGCAGGTGGGGTACAGCATCGAGAAAGGAAGCTACGCCCGGCACCGCGAGCGGGGCGTCGAGCCGATCCGGCGGGCGCTGTGCGAGACCATTCCCTGGCTCGCCGACCGCGCCCCCCTGCTGAGCGAGTGGCGGCAGCTGCACCTGCTGAGCGTCGAAGTGGCGCGTGTCCGGCGCTGGTACCGCCCCGGCCTGCTGCTGATCGGGGACGCCGCGCACCCGGTTTCGCCGATCGGTGGGCTGGGCATCAACCTGGCGATTCAGGACGCCGTGGCCTGCGCCAATCGCCTGACCGCGCCGCTGCTCCGTGGCCAGGTGCCCCTGCGGGCCCTGGCACGGGTCCAGCGCGACCGGGCGTGGCAGGTGGCACTTCTGCAGGCGCAGCAGGTGGTCGAGGAGCGCGAGGTGGTGACGGTCCACGGCGGATCAACGCTGCACCTGCCGATGCGGGGCCTGCGCCTGCTGCACCGCATTCCCGGCTTGCGTCGCCTCCCGGCTTACCTCACGGCCTACGGCGTCCGGCCCACACGTCTGGCCCCCGGCTGGGAAGACACCTGACCCAACGGCCCCGATCCGCCCTCCGGTGAATGTCCGGGCGCTGGAAGTGGGTTCGCGCGTTGGCCGGAGAAGTGTGAAAGGCCGCACGTGTCTTCCGGATTCGACGGCTTCACCTCCAGAATTGAATGTCATTTCGCCTATCTTATTAAGGCCGTGCGCCTGTTTAAACTGAGCCATTCTTCCGAAGTGGGAAATGGTCAGGGATGTGGACGGAATCATCAGGCAATCGCAGAAGAACATTGTGGATGCACGCCTGCTCATCACGAAAGCCAAGGAAGAAAGACAAGAGGGCAACCAGAGACTTATGAACGCGCACCGGTCGATAAAGCAGAGCATGGAAATAAGCGCGTCCTTTCAAGGCGTGAGCCATGGCCCAAAGTAATTTCTGCATTCTCGGAAGTGTTGTTCCAGTTCCTGCGGACACGCCGTCTTCGAACCGAAACGGGTCCAGGTAAGGGACAGTGAAGACTGCACCGCCGAGGTATTCTACCGCGCACCTCTCTCATCGTCGGTCCCTGGGCCTTTCCAGGAGCCAGAATCGGCGTCAGTCCTTTGGCACGCTTCCGCTCAGAGGCTGGGTGGTGGCGACACACTCCTGCAGGGAACGGCGTGCTGTGGTTCCGTCGTCTCCTCCTTGACCATGTTCAGGAAGAGGGCAGTCAGTTCAGGATCGAAGTGTCGGCCCGCCTGCGCCACGAGTTCGTCCATGGCCTTCTCCGGGGCCCAGGCGGCCTTGTAGGGACGTTCACTGATCAAGGCGTCGTAGACGTCCGCCAGAGCGAAAATCCGCGCCAGCAGGGGAATCTCCGTGCCGCTCAGACCGGCCGGGTAGCCTGAGCCGTCCCAGCGCTCATGGCGCCCCCGGATGACCTGCAGCGCTTCGTCGGTCAGGAAGCCGAGTGCCGACGAGAAGTGACCGCCACTCACCACATGATCCTGCATGGTCAGCCGCTCTTCGGGAGTCAGCCTGCCGGGTTTCAGGAGAATCGCGTCGGGCACCGTGATCTTGCCGACGTCATGCAGATAGGCGCCGAGCTGAAGTGATTCCAGGGTGGCCGGAAGCAGCCCGGCCGCGGCCCCGAGTCGCAGCGCGAGGGCGGTCACCCGGTCGGTGTGTCCCTTGGTCTCGTGGTCTTTGGCTTCCAGCATCAACCCGAGCGCCCGCACGGCGGCCTCGCGCGCGCTCTGGGCATCCTGCTCGGCCTGCTTCTGATCGTGGATGTCCGTGCAGGCGCCGGTCCAGACCACGTCGGCGTCTGGACGAGGCGCTTTCCCTCCCTGCGCCAGATACCACCGGTAGATGCCGTCCGAGCGTCTGAGACGGTACTCGATCCGGAACGGTGCCCCACTCGCCACCACCTCCGTCCAGCGGGCCACCGTGGGCGCGACATCGTCCGGATGCAGCGCCGCTTCGAACCCGAAATGCCCGGGAGCGTCACCCTGGTACCCGGTATACGCCTCCCACCGGGGATTGACATGCGTCCAGACGCCATCGGCGCGGGCCGTCCAGAGCATGATCGGAAGTGCCTCGAGAAAATCAAGAGCGTTCACCGGTACTCGCGGGGGAGAAAAAGTATGATGACGTAGAGGGAGTACATGATGAAGTGTAGAAACATCAGTCCATCTGAATACTTGGGATTGATGAACTAGAAATTTGCTGAACTCTGCAAAGTCTGTTTGTTCAGGTTACGTCGTGTTAAGTGTTTCGGTTTATTTTGCTCATAGAGCAGGCCGGGGGCGGTGGACAACTGGATCGAAGGGGACGGAGAGCAGGGGGACTGCTGGACAGGAGCGCGCGGAGGAACTGAGGCAGACAAAAAACCCTGAGCCAGGCTTCATAAGGCCTAGCTCGACATCGGCGCTTGACTCGTCCGAATCCACGCGGGTGAATCAGCTCAACGACGTTGATCGGTGAGACCAACACCTCACATCTCGCGAGGAGAGCGGCACGGGCCTCCCACGTTCGGCGAACTGCAGACACCGGGCCGTTCTGGAAACCGTGGCCTCCCACCCCCCGATGCTGTCCGAGAAGCGCCCTCGTCAGGTACCGATTGGACGTTCAGCGGCTTCACCTCGCGGGTGAAGGACTCTTCGGCTTGAAGTGAGCACTCAGGCCAGGAGGGCCGACCTCACTTCGCGCCGCTCACGTCGAAGTCGATAGGCCGTGAGGTGTCCTGCACCACGCTCAGTGTTCTGGGGGCGTCCTGGGTCGGTACCTCGAAGTACAGCCGCGCTTTGACCTCCTCGCCCGGCTTGAGGTTGATGTCCAGCGCGTCGTCGCTGCCGGCTTTCAGCACGTTCTGATTCCAGTTCACCTTGTCGCCGCTCGTCAGCAGCAACACGGGCAGCAGGTTGTTGTACGACAGACGCTGTGAGCCGGGGGTGCCATTCTTCACGCTGAAGGTGGCGATCAGAAAGCGGTGGCCGCTGGACGGTGGCTGTCCACCGATGGCCGAGCTGCTCAGGGCTGCGGCGTCCAGGCGCAGATCCAGTGCGCCGACCTGCGCATACAGGCCCGTGGCGACCGGCACGCTCGAACGAACCCCCAGCGGGTTCTGCGGGTCGGCGTACGGTGCCCCCACCCCTTTCACCACGCCGTGCAGGTCATAGCGCAGCACCGGTCCGCTGCCGCTCTGCACGATCAGCTTCGGGGCGCTGTTGCCGGCCGGGAGGACGATGGCGGTGTAGGCATCGACCTTCTGTGCGGGCTTCAGGGCGATGTCGAGCGAATCGCTGCCGCCTTCACGTCCGACGGCCTCGATGTACCGGCGGTTGGTGTTCTGGTCGTCCACGACCGTGAACTGCAGGGTGGATTCGTAGTAGCGCTGCTCGGACTTCCCGGGGTTCTGCACGCTGTAGTGCAGCACCAGCAGCTTCTGGTCGGCAGCGGGGACGAAGCTCTGGGTCCCGATGTTCACCCGGGTGGCCACGAACTCGGCGCTCTTGAGCGTGAAGTTGAGCGTCTCTGCGCCCTGTCCGGCGGTGTAGGCCTGACCGACCGCCGCGCCTGCGCCGGCCAGTTGTCCGCTGCCGCCGGGGCCGGCGGGCGCCGGGGCCTGCACAACGTAGGTGTTCTTGGCCTGATTGAAGGTCAGCGTGAAGCCCAGTGCCTTCGCCAGCGCGGCGGCGTCGACGTAGAGCTTGCCCCCCTGCTGCACCGTCGGCAGACTGACACTCACGCCGCCGATGGTGAACGACGGTGCCGCGAGAGCGAGGGACGACGAGAGCAGCAGGGCGAGCAGCGGCATCTTCTTCATGGAGTCTCCTGGGCGAGATGAGTCAACGTTCCGGACAACCGTGGTTGGGAGCCAGGGCCTGGGGATACATCAGGCCCTGGTCGGCTGCACCGGCAAGCTGGGCAGGTTCCGGGTGCAGTCGCGTTCATGTCCAGCGGGTCCTACTTGACGACCAGCTCCTGCGCCATACCCATCTGCGCGTGTGGAACACCGTCCTTGCTGGTGACGAAGCACACCACCACGTAGTGACCCGCTTCAAGGTTCCAGCTGACGTCCTCGGCATGCCCGGTGGTCAACACCTGGGCGAAGACCGAATGCTGGAAATCGACCGGGGGTGGCCCTTGCTGATCGCTGCTCATCAGCGCCGTCATCGCGTCGGTGAAGGTCTTGCCCGGGAGCAGCTTGGCCAGCAGCGCAAAATGAGGCTCCTTGCCCGCATTCATGACGTGCCAGGTGTGCGTTCCCGCAGCCGCGTTGCCGGGCAGCTCGAAGCGGTAGTCGACCATCTTGATGGTGTAGTCGGCCGTGTCCGGTGCGTTGTTCAGGACCGGTCCGGTCACGGTGATCGACTTCAGGAAGCCCTTCGAGAGGGCGGTCGCGTGCGTCTGATCATCCGCGTCGAGGGACGCCAGCAGGTACGTGCCCGGCGTCAGCTGAACGGTCGCCGAATCGCTCTTGCCCGGCTGCACGTCTCCGACACCGCCGACGACCTCGACCATCTGGTTGAGCCGGTCGCTGGCGTCCTTGGCGGAGTTGCTGGCCACCGCCGTGGCCGCCACCTTGAACTGCGCCTCGGTCACGCCGGGCCGGAGCCGGAAGAACCCGAGGTCCACCGGCATCGTGCCGCTGTTGAGAAAATGGATCCGGACGAACCCGGCCTGGACGCTGGCCGGGGCCGCGTACCCGGTGGCGGTGGCCGTCACCGTCAGGGGGGTCGGAGCGGCCGAGGCGACGCCGAGGGCAAACGTCAACAGGACCGCTGGGGCGAGGTACTTCATGCGTCCTCCTTACGACCGCAGGTGCGGTTCATCCGGCACGTCCTGCCGGGGGTCGAGGTGGCTGAGGAACTCGAGCAGGGCGGTCAGGGAGCCGAAGTAGCGCCGCTGCCCGCTGCTGACCTGATACAGGCTGATGGGTTCGTCACGCGTCTTATCCGGCGATTCGGTCCTGTCGTGCAGGCGCAGCACGAACACCTGCTCCTGGGTATCTGCCATGAAGCACTCTCCCGGGTCAGTTGCTGACCGTGAATGCCATGATCATGCCCAGATCGAAGTGGGATTTTCCGGTGGCCGGATCGGGGACGCCGCACAGCGCGACGTAATTTCCAGCCGGCAGGTTCACCGGGAAAAATTCGCGGATCCCGGCCGAGATCGGTGAGTTGCCTCCTGCCGGGTCACCCGGCGCGCTGCTGAAGTCCGGATTCGGCTGGTCCAGAAACGCCTGGACGTCAGCGGCCGTCTTCCCGTCGTGCAGTTTGACCAGAATCAGCTCGTGCGCCTCCTGACCGGCATTCACGAACTGCCACAGCTGCGCGCCCGCTTTGACCGTCTTGGGCAGGTCGTAGGCGAAGTCGGTGCCCACCACCTTCACATTGAACGTCGGATCGGCCACCGACGGGCCGACGCGCGAGGTGACGCTGATGGTGCCGGCGATGACCGGTGGGGCGTCCGGGGTGGTGCCGTGGTCGAGCACGAGATAGCTGCCCGCCGCGAGGTCCAGGATGACGCGGGTGCTGCCACCGGGGTCGACGTCGGCGGTGGCTCCGGACTCGGTGACGAGCGTGTCGAGGGCCGCGAAATTGCCGGTGGTCAGGGCGGCCTGCACCTGCGCCTGGGTGGCCCCGGTTTTCAGGCGGGCCAGTTCGGTGTACTGCACCCGCTGGCCAGTGTTCCTGAGCGTGACGGCCACCAGGCCCGACGTCAGGGTTGCTGGTGCCTGAAGGCCGGCGTCCGAGGTGACCAGTGTCACTTCGGGGAGAACCGGAGGTACGGCCGTCTGACCACAGGCGGCGAGGGCCAGGGCTAGTCCGGGAACGAGGGCGAACGGCAGGCGGAAGCGTTGGGTCATTCGGTGCTCCTGTCAGCGGAACGGTGCCTGTTCCGGGCGGTTTCAGCCCCACACCTTTCTGCCTCGGGGACACCTTAAGACCTGACCAATGACCGGCCCGTGACCATGGGAAGTCCGAAGAGGCCCGCTTGCCGCTCCAGGCGCCATTTCAAAACGTGTGCCTTCCGCGGCCCGTTTCAAAACGCTGCGTCGGGGGCGGTTCAGCGTTCCAGAACCGCGAGCAGCCGCGCCGCCAGAGGGTGGCCCCCCGGAGCGGCGCTGAGCCTCTGAAGCGCGGTCCGCAACGTCCCGGATTGGTTCCAGGCGCGGTACCGGCGGTAGCAGGTGGCCGCTGAGGGCAGATGGGCCGGGAAAGGCCGGTTCCAGGTCGCTCCGGTGGCCAGTGCCCACAGCACGCCGTCGAGCACCGCGCGGGTGTCCCGCCGTGGCCGTCCGGTGTTCGCCTCGGGTTCGTTCAGGACCTCCTGGAGGTGGGCCCACTGGAGGTCCGTCAGCGGCATCCAGCCGGGGACACCTTCGTCTCGGTCCAACAGTGTGCGGGAGTGAGGGCGCGCCAGGAAGGCGCTTCGGTCCTCTGCGGGAACCTGTTCCTCGGTCATCCGGAGCAGCCGGGTCAGCGCTTCGGCCCGGACCTGCCCGGCCGCCGGGTCGCCCAGGGCCTCAAGCGCCGCGAGGCGGACCGTTTCCATCTCGGTCCAGGCCACGTCGATGGCGCTGAACACCTCCAGCAGGGCGCGGGCTTCCTCGGTGTGAATCAGCGCCTCGGCGGGCTCTCCCAGGGCGAGAAGCGCCTGGGCCGCCCGCACGTGCGCCACCGCCTCGAGGCCGCCGTGATCCAGCATCCGGGCGTCCTGCACGGCCTTCAGGGCCAGGTCAAACCCCGCCCTGGGCGGCAGCGCCCGGGTCTGCCAGAGCCTCAGCCGCAGCGCACTCGTGGCGGGACTTCCAGGCCCGATCAGGTCCTCAGTGGCCTGAATGGCCCCGGTGGCCCGGCGACCCGCCAGGTCGGCGGCCCGAATCCGGCTCAGCTGGACCATGGCCTTCTCCGGTCCACGCGTATGCTCGGAATCGGCGAGGTCCAGTTCCGTCTGAGCCTCCCCGTCCCGCCCCAGAGACGCCCACAGGTCGGCCAGGGCCGTTCTGGCGTACGCCTGGGGGAGACCGTTGGCCTGGGCGAGCGCCAGGGCGGCGGTCAGGTGCTCCCGCGCCTCCCGGTAGCGCCCGAGAGCGGTCAGGGCGCCGCCCAGCTGCGTCCTGACGCGCCGTTCGATGTTGGGCGTGCCCTGAAAGCCCTGGCAGAGTTCGAGCGCCTGCTGCAGGCGCTCCACCGCTTCGCGGGCGCGGCCACCCTGCGCCAGGCTGCCGCCCCAGTTGCCCAGCACGATGGCGCGGTGGTCGGTCTGCCCCAGGGTTTCGAACAACCGCTCGACCTGACGGTAGCGCTGCGCCGCCTCGCTGCGGCGGGCCTGATAGTCGAGCACCAGGGCCAGGTCGTTGATGGTGTCCGCCTGGGCCGACGCCAGACCCAGCTCACCGAACAGCACCTCCGCCTGAGCGTAGAGCTCGGCGGCAGCGTCGAGCTGGCCCTGATACCACAGACTGAGCGCCACGGTGCCCAGCAGACTGGCCCGGAGTTCCGGCTCCGCCCGGTCTTCCAGCAGCGCCAGGCCCGAGCGCGCGGTGGCCTCCGCTCCGGCCCCGTCCCGCTGCCGGTTCTGCAGCTGCGCGCGGTTGTAGGCGGCCCGCGCCCGCTGCACCGGAGTGCGGGCCAGCCGCTCGATGCGGGCCACCACGGCGCCGTGCTGTTCACCGTGATCGGCCTCGAGCAGGGCCTTGGACTGCTGTTCCAGCGCCTCGATGGCGGCGTCGACGTTCGCTGCAGCCTCGTAGGCTCTGGCGGCCCGGCCATACAGCTGCGCGGCGTCCGACAGCCGGAACTGGCGCTCGGCCTGTCTGGCCGCGGCCGCCCAGTGCGGCGCGGCGCGGGCCGTCTCCTTGCCCGCGTCCCAGTGCGTCCCGATTCGGGCCGGATCGGCCCCCAGGGTGTCCAGCGCCGTCGCCGCCTGACGGTGCAGCAGTTCCCGCAGCACGTCGGGAAGCCCCTGAAGAATGGCCTCCTGCACCAGGTCGTGGGTGAACGACCGGCCCGCCAGCACCTGCGCGCCCTCCAGCTCGGTCCAGGGGGCCGCCAGTTCCAGCGGCGTGCAGCCCAGCATGGCGGCGGCCCCTTCCGGACTCAGGTCGCTGCCCAGCACGGCGCTCACACGGGCGAGACTCACGGCGGCCGGCGAGAGCCGCTCAAGGCGCTGCGTGAGCAGCCGGCTCAACGGCTGCTGGCTGCTCCCGGACGACGCGCCCGCCGGGGCACTGGATTCGCTCAGCAGGTGCCGCGCGGTTTCGAGCACCACCAGTGGATTGCCGCCCGAGACCAGCGCGATCTGGGCCTCCTGGCCGTGAAGGGCGGGCAGGTCCAGGCTGCCGAGCAGCTCAGTCACTTCCGATCTGCCGAGCGGTGCGAGGCGCACCCGCACCGCCAGACCTGCCGCGACCAGCTCGTCGATCCGGGTTTCCAAGGCCGGCGACAGTTCACCGCTGCGGTGGACGTGAATGGTGCGCAGACCGGCTTGGCCGTCGCCCCAGAACACCGACAGGCTGTGCTCACCGGCCTCCACACTGGCTTCATCCACGAATTGCAGGTCGTCCAGCGCCACGATCTCCATGCCGGCCCGCGCTGCCAGCAGCAGGACTTCTGTCTTGGCCTGGTAGAAGCGCAACTTTTCGGCGTCGTTGGTGATCGGTCCTGGCGTGTCGCCCAGCTCCGGAACGAGGCGCGACAGTTCGCGTCTCACCCACGCCGGCAACTCCAGCCCTGGCCACTGCCGCAACAGCGCGCGGTAGGTCCGGGCGTGGGTGCTGTACGGCACCAGTCGGTCTCCAGGCCGACCCTCGAACACTATGGCCTTCCCATGGGCGGATACGAAGTCCCGCATCAGCCGGGTTTTCCCGACGCCTGGAGCGCCCGACAGGATGATGCCCTTGCCCTCGGCCCAGGCGCGCTCCATGGCCTGCCACGCGGAGTCCCGGCCGATCAGACGCGGTGGACGCTGAACCGAGAGGGGAATCGCGTCAGGAACCGGTCGCACGACGGGCGGCGTCTGCGCGATGGTGCGCGCCAGCGCCGCAGTCTCAGGCGCCGGTTTCAGGCCCATCTCACGGCTCAACAGCTCCTGCCAGCGGTGATACGCGTCCAGCGCACCGGTCCGGTCGCCCTGCAGATGACAGAGCTGCATATGGAGGCGGTGGAGCGCCTCGTTCAGAGGATCGAGGTCGAGCAAGACGGTGCAGAGGTCCAGAGCGGTCTGGACGTCGCCGGATGTCCGGGCCACGTCAAGTTCTGCCCGCAACTGCTGCCGACTCGCCGCCCGCCGGGCCTCTCTCGCTCCCTCCAGCCAGTCGCTGAAGTCCGGCAGATCGCTGTAGTCGTGGGCCGCGAGCTGCCGCAGCGCGTCGTCAGGAGATGGAGCCGAATTCAGGTACAGGACAGCCCTGCCAGTCACCTGAGGACTTCCCCCGTATGACCTCAGGCGCCGGAGCGTCTGGCTCAGGTTGTTCCGGGCCGTCCCCTCGGGCACGTCAGGCCACAGCAGCCCTGCGAGCCGGGAGCGGACCGTAGCTCCCTCGATCACCAGGTAACTCAGGAGGGCTGCGGCTCGGCGCTCAAAGGAGACGCCGGGTGGAAAGGGGTCGACTTCATGCCGGCTCGAATCTGGCCGCATGACACAGTATAAGGGGAGACTCTGTCTTCCCCGAAAGGTTCCGGCACCTTGAGCGCGGCAGGCTGATTTACCGTCACTGACCGCAAGGCTGACCGCCACCGGTTCGTTCCGGGCATCGTCCAACTCTCCCCCTGGCTCTGCCACCGGTTTCCGCCCAGTGAGCGGGATGTTCAGGAATTGCTGCAGTGGCGCCGCATCCTCCGCCAGTGAAACGTCAAGTTCGCATCCCTCCTCACGGAAGAGTTGAACCACCGGGAACCCAAGTGGGTTCCCGGTGGTTCCTGGATGAGATGGGCGCCGAGATCGGTGGCAGGAAACACTGGATGTGGAGGGCCGTCGATAGATTCGGCGCGGGGATGGACGTTCTCCTGCAAGCCCGCCCTGTTCCCCACGCGGCTCAGACCTTTTTTGAACAAGGCTCGGTCACAGACGACGACACCCAAAGCTCAATCAACGGCACTGTGCGTGCCTACCGCCACCCTCTTCTTCGCAACCCGACGACGCTGGTTACGTCCGGTTTTACTCGCTGGAGCCGTATAAACGGGTTTCCTTGTTGCCCAGTGCCGCATCGATGGCCGCCATCACCTCGTCGGTGAGCTGGGGAACCACGTCGAGCGCGGAAAAATTCTCCACCACTTGCGTGACTTTGGAGGCGCCCGTAATCACGGTGCTCACATTCGGATTCTTGACGCACCAGGCCAGGGCGAGCTTCGGCAAGGTCGTGCCCAGGTCGTCGGCGATCTTGGCCAGGCCCCGGATTTTGACCAGGTTGGTCTGGCCCTCTTCGCTCTCGAACCTGGCTTTCAACCATTCGTACCCGGGCAGGTTGACGCGGGTGTCATTCGGAACCACATCGTTGTACTTGCCGGTCAGCAGACCGCTCGCCAGCGGCGACCAGACCGTGGTGCCCAGCCCGAGCGTGTCCGGGCGGTACAGGCGGTTGTATTCGACCTCGACCCGGTAGCGGGTGAGCATGTTGTATTGCGGCTGCTCCATGGTCGGGGGAATCAGGTTGTACTGGCGGGCGACGGCGTAGGCTTCCATCAGTTCCTGCGCCGACCACTCACTCGTTCCCCAGTACAGCACGTCACCGCGCTGGATCAGTTCGGTCATGGCCCGCACCGTTTCTTCGATGGGGGTGCTGCGGTCCGGGCGATGGCAGAAGTACAAATCCAGGTACTCGCATTGCAGGCGCTCGATGGCCTGGTAGCACGCCTCGTAAATGTGCTTGCGTGAAAGTCCCCGCTGGGTCGGACCCGGGTTCTCGACCGCCCCGCCGAACACTTTGCTCGAAACGATGTAGCTGTCGCGCCGCCAGCCTGCCTTGGCCAGGGCCTGGCCCATGATGGTTTCAGCCTGGCCTCGAGCGTACGCCTCGGCATTGTCGAAGAAGTTACACCCGCGGTCATAGGCGGCGGACATCAGTTCCAGCGCACCGTTCGCGTCTAACTGCGTGCCGAACGTCACCCAGGCACCAAAGGAAAGCGCACTGACCTGCAAACCGGACTGGCCCAATCGACGATATTCCATACCATCACCTCGCGTTCCACCCTAAGCCAAAACAGCACCTCTGTTCTTGAGCCCGGGTTTAGACACGCCAAGCATATTCTCTCGAGCTTCAGGCCCGCTCGAAGCGGAGCAGCATGCCGGGTCGTGTTGCCTGAACCGGGTTGGGGAGGCTGACCCGCCGTGACTGAGCGCAAGCCTCACCGCCACCGTTTTCCCATACCCCAAGTGCCTGTTCTACGGCGTGAATGACACCCACACGGCCGTGCCATGGGCCGCATACCCTGCTCCCGTTAACGTCGAGGGAGCGACATGACCGAAGAATCGTGCGCTCACCCGAGCAGCATCCTGTGCAATATCGCTCTTGGACAAGTCCTTGCCCGGGCATAGCAGTGCCCATGTGTCCGATCGAGTATGTGCTGGAGCGCTTCCTGGTCGTCACCTGGCGCGATGATCACGAGCATGCCGATCTGGGGTCAGTCGAGCGGGTGGACCAGAGGAAACCGTCGCTCGCAGTGTGCCGTCGCGTTTTAGACGGGTCTTTCAACTGTGGACGGTGTGGACGGAAACGCCGAAGTGTTCTGCGATCTGAGCGTATGAATGGGTGCCCTGCTGCAGCCAGTCTCGGCGTAGAGTTGCACGCCCAGAACCCTGGGTGACGAGAAGGGATCTTCGCGCCCAGACGACGGACAGCATGGTCAATCGTTTGGGAAGAAGGCCGTGAAAGCGGCGTCAACCCGAGCCGAAATCAACAGGTGAAGAAAAGGCGACCCAGAGGCCGCCTTGATTGATTTAAAGATAGCGCGGTATGCACGGGGCGTCAAGGTATGCAGGGCGGTCCAATCTACGACGTTTCAGGCATGGCCGGCTACCATAGCGTGAGTCGCCTGTTTTTGAGAGAGACATTGATGATTATGCTCCTGTCGATTGATCTATAGGCATTGTCGATAGCTCTTCTATCGCTGGCTCGCTCTTCTGTGACCGTATCAATAAGGGAACGTGCACCTGTAATGTTCTTCTGTGATTGCCTGACCAGCCTCTCTACATCTCCGACCACGTCTCGATTTGGAAGCATGGTTTATTTTAAGCCTGCACGGAGGATTGACAAGATATGCAGTGTGACACTGAATCATATCAAGGCGGCAACCGATGGATGGGGCACGGCGTCCTCCCCGATCCCAGTTCGGGAAGCTCGCTCGCCTCAAGCCCGAGGTGAAAGAGATTACGCGGATCAACTTCCAAACCTGTTCAGGGAAAGGTCGTCAGCAGATGCTGGACACTGGACCGACCCCAGAAGTTGCCGTTGCGCCAGAGTCGATATCCAGCTGTGTTCAGCACGTCTGCCACTGGGGCAGCGTGGAGCGCAGGGGTACTTCTCTTGGACATCAGGAGGGGCAGAAGTAGATATGATTCAGTGTCACTCCAGGATCTCGGCGAGATAATTAACCCGGTAGCACCAGACCTGGATCTCCAGCTCCCCGACCAGGCCGTCGATCGTCTGCATCCGGCCCGCCTCATCGAGACCAGGGATGGTCACGCTCTCGTCGGTCACCACCACGTCATGCACGCCACGCACCGTTAGAGTTCGCCATCTGCTGTCGTACAGCCAGGCACCCGGAGCGCCGAGCACATCAGCGGCACACCAGTGAGCCTCAAACCACTCGGCCCTGCACGTCATGTCCTCGTTGATCTCTTCTCGGCACACGACTCACCGGAGCAGGTTTTATGCGTGTCGGACAGCGTTGACGTTACTCGGGTTTTGCGACGACCCAGCCGGGGCCACTGTCAGGTCAGGCCAGTACAGGCCGGTCCACTCGTCACTCACCTCAACCAATTCAGGGCCATCAGTCCCCTGTTGGGAGTCGTCTTCCAGGTTCTCGACAACGATGAAAGCCGTCCCGGCTTAGGTGCGCCCGTGGTCTTCCGTGGTACGATCAAGAAGATACGGGGAGGCTTCTCCCCTGATGCGCCCTCGTTCGAGGCCCGCTCCCGGTTGAGGAACCGCCAGCGTTCGCTGTTCCTGAAGCTGACCGGTCGAGCACATCTCCAGCTTTTTGAACCTCAAGCCTGACCAGGGCTGAGGCACACCATGAAAAACGATGACAATGATAGCGCACGTATTATTGCAGAACTCACAGAGAAGAACCACCAGCTTCATTTGATGCTTGAACAATGCCACAGTCTTATGCTTGAGACGAAAACCCGGCTGGAACTCAACAGGAGACATCTTGAAAGGAGTACGAAGCTATTTGAGGATAACAGGATAGTCTTGAATAACCAGCAGGACAAAAGCAATTAGACACCTATCGACATAATTTTCATTGTCGAGGAGCCAGATACAAATTCCCAAGAATCGGCCGGACGCGTCCATACGTAAGCTCGCCGGGTCATCTTAATGAACTGCTAATAGCTGAACAGCAACTAAAAATAAAGACGCGGACAGACGTGTTGGAGTGTCGTGTTCAGTACACTCATGAGGACGCGCACAAGCAGTTCCGTCATCGTTACCAGAGTGTGAATACTGGGGGAAGTCATGCTGCACCGCATCAACGTAGAGAACGTGCTCGTGGAGGTCGACCAGTCCATTCTGGAGATGGAGGAGCTGATCTTGCGCACGAAGCAATTGCTCTTGAGGATCGATGCATTGCTGGTCAAGTTGCAAGACGAGGTCAATCCCTCTGCGGCTGCACGCTCAGTTGACCGGTAGGTCCAGGCTGACCTGTTGATTTCGGCTCGGGTTGACGCTGCTTTCACGGCCTTCTTCCCAAACTATTGACCATGCTGTCTGTCGTCCGGGCGCGAAGATCCTTTCTCATCCCCAGGGTTCTGAGCGTGCAACTCTACGCCGAGATCAGGAGGAGGTCGGCATGATCGTCTCCACGTGCCTCGGGAGCCGTTTGACCTGAACGATGATGCCGCCCTGATGGGGATAAACAGACCTGTTGAACCACGCCTGAGTGCGCGTGCCGAAGGTGTCGGACCCGGTCCACTGCTGGGGTTCAGGGGATGCAGAACAGTGGTCTTTCTGGTGAATCCACCCGTCCCACCCGTCCGGAGAGGTGACGAAGGGCCTCTCCGGACGGTCTGGTCTACTGAAGCCCAGTGACGACGACTCGACCGCATCAAGATCAGATCAAAGACCGGAACACACTGCGGGAGTGTCGGATGAACTCTGGCTCCGGCTCGCCCCTCTCCTTGGGATCGCCAGGCCCGGGGAAAGAGCGGGCGTCCCCCATGGGACGCCCGCGTCAGCTTCAACGGACGGATCCGCCTGGCCCGAACCGGGAGTCAGTGGAGTCAGCTTCCCCGCGGATACGGTCCGAAATCCACCGACCACGAGCGGTTTTCAGCAGCATCTGGTGCAGACTCGCTCCAGTCGCACCACTCGAAAAATCTTCCGGATGGGCTCTGAACGCCACTCGGAAGCGTGGTGAATGCTCATCAGGTCTGTTACAACCGCCCTACAGGAGGGCCAACAGGACGGAACCTGCCCGGATGCTTCCCTCTCCACGTGCACCTCTGGACCTCGTCTCGGGTGTCCGAGCAAGGCTGTCGCCGTATCGGTGCCCAAGGCGAAGGTATAAAGAGGGCCGGCACGGCACGAGAGGCGCCCACGGCGTGCCGGTATCACCACTTCTTCCGACCGATCTCGATTCCTGCCCGGCCCAGAGGTGACCGTCGATGCTGCCCGCCCGAACAAACACCTTCCCTGACTTCCCCTGGCCTCGTCACGGGGCTGCACTCAAGACGGACATCGTGGTCATCGGCGGTGGTCAGGCCGGTCTCTCCGCCGCGTATCATCTCGGGCAGCTCGGTCTTCCCCACGGCCGCGGCTACGTGGTGCTGGACGCCGCCTCGGCTCCAGGAGGCGCCTGGCAGCACCGCTGGCCCACCCTGACGCTCAGCACCGTGAACCGGGTCCACGACCTGCCCGGGATGCCCTTCACCCAGACGGCAGGATCCGCGCCGCAGGTCCAGGCGCGCGTGGCCGTGCCGAGGTACTTCTCCGCCTACGAGCGGCAGTTTCACCTGCCCGTGTACCGGCCTGTCCGGGTGCAGCGGGTGACGGGCCATGGACCGCGTCTCAAGGTCGAGACCGACCGGGGCGACCTTTCCGTGCGTGGCGTCATCAATGCCACCGGAACCTGGGACGCTCCCTATCTTCCCGTCTACCCGGGTCACGACCGCTTCCGGGGACGACAGCTGCACACCCGCGACTACATCAGCGCCGCCGAGTTCGTAGGAAAGCGGGTGGTCGTGGTGGGCGGAGGCATCTCGGCGGTGCAGCTGCTGGACGAGATCTCCCGCGTGGCCAGCACCACCTGGGTGACCCGGAGGCCACCGGTGTTCCGTGAGCTGCCTTTCGGTGACGAGGCCGGGCGGCAGGCGGTTCAGGCGGTGGAAGACCGGGTGCGGCGCGGGCTGCTCCCCGAGTCGGTGGTGTCGGTGACCGGCCTGCCCGTGACGCCGGCGATTGAGGACATGAGGAGGCGCGGGGTCCTGCACCGCCTGCCGATGTTCAGTGAGATCACCGAGGACGGCGTGAGGTGGGCGACCGGGGCAGCGCAACAGGCGGACGTGATCTTGTGGTGCACCGGCTTTCGCAGTTCGCTCGACCACCTCGCGCCGCTGATGCTGCGGGAGCCGGGAGGCGGCATCGTCATGACCGGACGGCTGGCTACCCGGGTCGAGAAGGAGCCGCGCGTTCATCTGGTGGGATACGGGCCCTCGGCCTCGACCATCGGCGCCAACCGGGCCGGACGGGCGGCGGCGAGCGAACTGCTGCAGTTCCTGCACCTGCGCTGAACGGAAAGAGCGAACAGCGGCGACGCTTCGGCCCTTCGTCGATCCCCAAGGCCAGTACCGTGAAGTGCGTGCGTACACTGACGGTATGCCTCCCTTTCGTCTCGCCACCGCACAACTGCCCATCACTGGAGACGCGCGCCGGAACGGTCAGAGGGTCCGGGCCGCCATGAGGGACGCCGCCGCGGGAGGGGCCCGGCTCGTGGTGTTTCCAGAGGGCATGCTGTCCGGATACGCCAAGAATCCCATTCAGGACTGGGGCGAGGTGAACTGGGACGCCGTGCGCGACGAACTCGAACAGGTCATGGCCCTCGCGGCGGCACTGAAGCTCTGGGTGGTGCTCGGGTCCGCCCATCCCCTGACGCCGCCGCACCGTCCGCACAACAGTCTGTACCTCATCTCCGACCAGGGGAAGCTGGTCGACCGGTATGACAAGCGGTTCTGCTCGGCCACCGAGACCAACCGCTTCTACACGCCGGGCCGCGACCCGCTGGTGTTCGAGGTGGACGGCTTCCGGTTCGGCTGCGCAGTCTGTGTCGAGATCAACTTCCCGGCCGTGTTCACCGAGTACGACGAGCGGGGCGTCGACTGTGTGCTGCTGCCCTCGTATCCGGTCGACCGCATCTTCTTCGTCAAGGCCCGCGCGTACGCCGCCGTCCACAATTACTGGCTCGCCCTGTCGGTGCCGTCCGAGTGCGCCGAACTGATGAAGTCGGGCCTGATCGGCCCCGACGGCGAGGTGATGGGGCAGGTCGAGTCGGCCGAGGGCATCGTGCTCAACGACCTCGACCGGGACGCCCCCGAACTGGACATCGCGCTGAACAAGGCCCGTCCGTGGCGGGCGGTGGCAGGCACCGGCGAGTTCTATGCGGACGCGTACGTCACCGACCCGAGGAGCACCGAGAAGACTATGCTGTGACCCCGGATCGGACGGCTGTGGGAGAGACGCGGGGGATTGTGGGCAATGCTCAGAAGCCGTCGGGGCCACCAGAGTCGCGGCAGGAGTGGGCGCTGAATCTCAGGTGGCAGCGACTTGCGCAGAGTGCGGTCCAGCACGCAGGAGAGACCGTGCCTGTCAGCCTTGACACTTCCCGACACATCATGCAACAGTTGGTGGTACATGAACCTGGACCACCGACTTTCGAGCGTGCTGCACCTCCTCCTGCATCTGATGGAGGCCAGCGAACCCATTCCCTCCGACCGGCTGGCGACCGCCCTCAACACCAACCCGGCCGTGGTGCGCCGCACGATGGCCGGGCTGCGCGAGGCCGGGATCGTGACCTCCGAGAAAGGCCACGGGGGCGGCTGGCGCCTCCGTGCCGACCCCGAGAAGATCACGCTGCTCGACGTCTACCAGGCGCTCGGTTCCCCGCGCCTCTTCGCGGTGGGCAACCGCTGTGAAGCGCCGGCCTGCCTGATCGAACAGGCGGTCAATGTGGCTCTGAACGACGCCCTCCGGGAGGCCGAGGCCCTGATCACCGGGCAGCTGAACACCCTCACGCTGGCCGCCCTCTCGACCGATTTCAGCGAGCGGATCAAGGTCTACACCAACAGTCAGCAGGAGAACGCCCATGCCATCTGAGCCCGCCTCCCCTCAGCAGCGGTTCGACGCGCTCGTGATCGGCGGCAGTTACGCCGGGCTGTCGGGCGCGATGCAGATCGCCCGCAGTGGCCGCTCCGTCTGTATCCTCGACAGCGGCCAGCCGCGCAACCGGTTCGCGGCGCACTCACACGGCTTTTTCGGTCAGGATGGCCGTCCTCCGCGTCAGATGCTCGAATCGGCCCGGGCCGACCTCACCCGCTACCCGAACGTCACGTTCGTCCACACCCGGGCCGTGGCCGCGGAGCGGGACGTGTGGGGATTCAGCGTGACCACCGCGGCCGGTGACACCTTCCACGCGACGAAGCTGCTCCTGGCCTACGGGGTCGTGGATCTCCTGCCGGAGATTCCCGGTCTGCGGGAACGCTGGGGCGTCACCGCCCTGCACTGCCCGTACTGCCACGGCTACGAGGTGAAAGGCGGGCGGCTGGGCGTGCTGAGTGTCGGGCCGCTCTCCACCCACCAGGCCCTGCTGATCTCCGACTGGGGCCAGGTCACGTTCTTCCTGAACGGTCAAGCGATGCCGGACGCCCTCACGCTGGCGAAGCTGGCCCGGCGCGGAGTGCAGATCGAGACCGGCCGGGTCGAGGCGCTGGAAGGTGAGGCTCCAGCCTTGAGCGGCGTTCGGCTCGGGGATGGACGCCGCGTCGCTCTGGACGCTCTGTTCCTGGGGTCGCGGCTCCGGTTCTCCAGCGACATCGCTGAGCAGCTGGGCTGCGCCACCGAAGAGGGACCACAGGGGCCGCTGCTTCAGGTGGACGCGTTCAAGCAGACGACCGTGCCGGGCGTGTACGCGGCGGGCGACCTCACCCCGCGCGTCGGCAACGCCTCGATGGCCGCCGCGGACGGGGTATGGGCCGGGGTGTCGCTGCATCAGTCGTTGATCTTCGGCCCGCTGGAAGTCCTGGCCCAGACCGCCTCAGACTGAACGGACCTCGTCCTAACCCGCGCTCTTAGGTACGAATGGAGAGCTGGCCTGCTGGCCCAGACTTGAGGAGAACACAGGATGTCGAACGATCCACCGACCCCCCAGCAGTTCTGGGAGGCCCATTATCAGCGGGGGGCGAGACCCTGGACCGGGCGGCCCAACGCGGTTCTCCGGCAGTTCACCGAAGCTCTGCCCACGGGCACGGCCCTGGACCTCGGCTGCAGCGAGGGCAACAGTGCCGTCTGGCTGGCCCAGCGCGGCTGGCAGGTGACCGGCGTGGACATCTCTGCGACCGCCGTAGAGCGGGCCACGGCGCACGCAAGTGCCGCCGGCGTGTCCGACCGCACGACATTCCAGGTGCACGACCTGAACCGGACCTTCCCCGCAGGCCAGTTCGGTCTGGTCTATGCCTGTACCTGGAATCTCCGGTGGCCCTTCAACGCGATCAGATCCTGCACGCGGCGTCGGACGCCGTCCTGCCCGGTGGCCTTCTCCTCGTCGTCAACCACGGCTCCGCCGCGCCGTGGTCCTGGGACCAGAACGCTCCGTTTCCTGAACCACAGACGGTTCTGGATGGCATCGGCCTCGACCTGTCAAGGTGGCACACCGAATTCCTGGGCGTCTCCGAGCAGCAGTTGACCGGTCCGGAAAACCAGAATGCCCTCGTGAAAGACAATGTGATTGCGCTCAGAAAACGGGCATGAACACTGATGACGGCAACAGCATTCCCAGAACTGCTGTACTGTCTGGATAGGCACTTCCAAATGGACGCAGACATGAACACACTTCCGACATGAACACACTTCCTTGGCCATCCAGAGCCGTCCCAAGTCAAGGGGTGCGCTGGTACAGGTCCGGCGTATTCGTATTGGAGCGGGTTACCGTACCGGAGCGGGATGCCTGACCGCGCCGCCCTCCGGTCCAGGGTCGAGGCCACCGCCGACACCCTGATCTCACGCGGTCTCGTGAACGCCGTCCAGTCGATCACCGAGGGCGACGAGGACGGCCTGCGCTATGTCGAGATTCAACTGCTCGTGCCCGAGTACATCTACGAGGATGACGACCGCCTGGACGACGTGTACCTCGCCTTCCAGATGATCGAGAGCGGAGAGATGGTGGTGACGGTCAGTGCCCGCCCGGACAGGCGCAACTGAGCAGACATTCGAGGCGTCAGGGAGTCCTCGGAGGTCTGTGCCGCCATCAGCGAACGGTGCCTGCCGGATTCGAACATTCTTCCCTCATTCAGGAAATAACCTCGGAGACACGGTGGTGAGCCTGGTCGCGGTGCGTATGGAAGTCGCCCCAGTGCCGGTCAAGACGTGTTCAGGAGCAACCCAGTCAAAGAGGGCAGCCTGACGCTTTCGCAGTACGCCCACGTCTTCGTGCTGGAAGCGGTGAATGACCCGCGCCCTTTCTCGAGACGTCTCAAAAGCGCGGCAGACTCCCGTCAAGCGGCAGTGAGGCGCACAGCAACAGCGGTACGTTCTCCCGACAGGCCGCCAGAAACGCCCACGTTCACCAGCTGAGAAGCCGCCCCGACGTCCAGTCGGGGCGGCTTCTGACTGCTACCAGGCGAGAGGGCCGAAGCGGTCGATAAATCGCCCCGTGCCGGCCTCCGGGCCTTCGGTCGCCAGGGCGACGATGGCTTCCGTTCCCTCGGTGACGGTCTGGGGGCCACCGTGACCGTTCAGATCGGTGGCGGTGTAGCCGGGATCCACCGCGTTGAAGCGGATCTCCGGAAAGGCCTTGGCATACTGGGTCGTCAGCATGGTCACCGCGGCCTTGGACGCCGTGTACAGGGGCGCGATCACCTGCCCCTCGATGCGGGACGTGTCATGCGTGATGGCGAACGATCCCAGCCCACTGCTGACATTCACCACCAGGGGATGCGCCGCGCGCTGGAGCAGCGGGAGGAAGGCGTGCGTGACGCGCACGATGCCTACCACGTTGGTGCCGAAGACTTCGGCAGCGTCGGCACCGGTGAGCTGCGCGGCCTCACGGTGTGGCCCGGCGATTCCGGCGTTGTTGATCAGCACGTCGAGCCTTCCTTCGTGCTGTTCGATGTCCTGGGCCGCGCGGGCGACGGAGGCGTCGTCGGTGACGTCGAGGTGCACGAAGCGGGCGCCCAGTTGGTCGGCCGCCTGCTGACCGAGTTCGGTGTTGCGGGCGCCGATGATGACCGTGTGGCCGAGGTGAAGCAGACGGCGGGCGGTCTCGAGGCCGAGACCTTTGTTCGCACCAGTGATCAGGGTAACAGGCATGCGGACCAGTGTGACGCCCGGTCCACCCGCCGCCTAGAGATCAGGCGTCCATAGGACCGGCAGTACCACCTTCCTGCCGGACGGCGATAGCATCAGGCCGATGACCGACGACCGCACGCTGGCAGCCACCCTCCGGGTCTGGCGCGACAGGCTGACGCCCGAACAGGTCGGCCTGCCCGCGCACCGGCCCCGGCGCACCGCCGGGCTGAGGCGCGAGGAGCTGGCCGAGTTGACCGGACTCTCGGTCGATTACATCGTCCGGCTGGAGCAGGGGCGCGCGACGTCACCCTCCGTTCAGGTGGTGGCCGAACTGGCCCGCGCCCTCCGCCTGCTTCCGGCAGAGCGTGACCATCTCTACCAGTTGGCCGGCCTCCAGCCGCCTCCCGATCGGCGGATCAGCGACGTGATCTCCCCGGGTGTTCACCGGCTTCTCTCGCGGCTGGGTGACGTTGCCGTGTCTGTGTTCGCGGCGGACTGGCAGCAGATCTGGTGGAATGCACGCTGGGTGGCGCTGCTGGGCGATCCGGCCGATGTCGCTCCGGAGGACCGGAACTTCGCGGGCGCGCGGTTCCCGGTGCCGGGCAGCCGCGCTCAGGTGGCGGCGTGGCCCGTGCAGGTCAGTCAGCAGCCCATCTCCGACCGCGCCCTCGTCGCGGACCTCCGGTGGGCCAGCGCACGCTACCCGGCCGACCCCCGGATCGGCGAACTCGTCGCACGGCTGCTGGACGGCAATCCGGCCTTCGCGGCGCTCTGGCGTCTGGGCGTGGTCGGTCAGCACACCGACGACTTCAAGACCATCGAGCATCCGCTGATGGGTGCGGTTCAGGTCGAATGCAGCGTGCTGACGGTGAGCGACACCGACCTGAAGATCGTGGCCCTGACGGAGCCGGCGGAGACAAAGGACACGCGGCGCCTGGAGGTGATGAGGGGGTCAGCACAGGAACGTCCCATTCGGGATGCGGTCCTCACGGCGGAGGACTGACAGGATCGGCTGCCGGAAGTATTTTGTTCCCATCGAACTGCCGCCGTGCTCAAACGTCCACACCCAGTCGAGCGCATAGTTTGACACCACGTGCATATCAGGGTAGATTAGAGAAATCAAGGCGACCCACGGGTCGCCTTCTTTGTTACTCCGGCCGGACAGGTTGTTTGCTCCTGGTGGTCAGCCCGAACCCAGGCCGTATGGAAGCTCCCGTGCGGCTGCCCGAGGTGCTTTCCAGATACCACAGTCTGACCGGAGCATGCTGTACTGGCATAGCCCCTACGAGGCCTAAAACACGTGTTTGCTGCATGAACGTCGTTTGCGTGCTGGAAGCCCACTCTCGGCGGTGTCGTCTGGCTTCACTTCACGGCGGCGCGCTCCACTGCGAGCCGGTTCAGTCCCGACTGTTGCGAGAGGGTCATGGGTTCATGCGCAGGCCGTCGACCAGCAAGTCGAGCAGTCTGGCCAGCTGACGCGGCGTCGTTGGTTCAGCGCTGACGTACCACACACCGATCATGGCCAGCAGCACCACCTCCGCCTCCACGTCGTCACGGAGAAGCCGGACGGCGACGCCGCGCTCCAGAAGCGTCGTCACTGCGGAGAGGATTCGCTCGCGGACATTCAGTGCGGCGTGAAACGGCTGCGGATCCGTCAGGACACTTCTGAGCACGTCCGACATGCCCCGTTTGGTGGTGATGTACTCGGAGAACCGGGTCAACCACTCGCGCAGGGCGGTGTCCGCCGGCAGCGTCTCCAGCAACTGGTCGGCCGCTTCGCAGAGCCGCTCGACGTCGTGCCGGTACGCCGCTACCACCAGAGCTTCGCGGGTGGGGAAGTGTCGGTAGAGCGTGCCGATGCCGACGCCCGCATCACGAGCGATCGCCTCCAGAGAGGCTTCGGTGCCGTGCTCGGCGAACGCCTTGAGCGCCGCGTCCATGAGCGACTGGCGATTGCGTTGAGCGTCGGCGCGTGCGGGACGACCGGCGGTGGCCGGGGGGGGTGTGCCCTTGTTCATTGCGGTCCTCCTCGACGTGGGTGATCTTCCGGACTTGATAAACGGAGCCGCCTCCGTTAGCCTGGACTTCAAATTGGAGGAGCCTCCGTTTCTTCCAGTCTAGCAAAGGAGCGCCCATGTCGTTGATCACCACGCCGTTTGACCGCCGATCCACCGCCGCCGAAGTCATCGCGGGCATTGATCTCACCCGGCGGCGTGCGGTCGTCACCGGCGCCTCCTCGGGAATCGGCGTCGAGACCGCGCGCGCCCTGGCCAGCGCCGGAGCTGAAGTCACGCTGGCCGTTCGCTCGCCGGAGGCTGGCCATCGGGTCGCCGCCGACCTCATCGCCACCACCGGCAACCCCCGCGTCCGGGTGGCCGCTCTGGACCTGAGTGATCCCGCTTCGGTGACCGCGTTTGTCACCGCATGGAAAGGACCGCTGCACCTGCTGATCAACAACGCGGGCATCATGGCCACGCCCGAGAGGCACACGCCGCAGGGGTGGGAACTTCAGTTCGCCACCAATCACCTGGGCCATTTCGCACTGGCGACCGGACTTCTGCCGGCGCTGGCGTCCGCGGGCGGGGCGCGCATCGTTTCGCTCAGTTCCGCCGGTCACACCCGATCACCAGTGATGTTCGACGACCTCCACTTCCGCCGGCGTCCTTACGATCCGTTTCTGGCGTACGGGCAGTCCAAGACCGCCAACATCCTGTTCGCGGTGGAGGCCTCGAGACGGTGGGCAGGGGAGGGCGTCACCGCCAACGCGGTGATGCCCGGCGCGGTCCGGACGGAAGGGGTCGCCAACCTGAGCCTCACGGCCGAGCAGATTGCCCACGCGCAGGCGACCCGGTCGGGCGCGCCGGAGACCTTCTGGAAGACGCCGGAGCAGGGCGCGGCCACCCCGGTGCTGCTGGCGACATCTCCGTTGCTGAACGGTGTCGGAGGTCGCTACTTCGAGGACGGTCAGGAAGCGGGGCCACATGTACCCGGCACCATGAGCGGGGTGGCCGCGTACGCTCTGGATCCGGAGCAGGCCAAGCGACTCTGGAAAGTGTCCGAAGCGCTGCTGGGCTGAGGCCGGCCCGATTCCTCAGCCCAGGGTGGCTGAGTGGCCAGAGGGGCCCTCATCGTCGCACTGCGGGAACATGCTGCTGGGGTGCTGTCGCCTGAAGTGGTCGGAGCGCCGTGGATAACTACTCACTGCGCCGACAGGGGACCATGGTAGAGTCTCGTACTGTTCCCGATCAAATGCCCAGGCTCACCCTTTCGCCAGGGCACACTCCCATGGTCGTTTTGGCTCTCCGTCCATTCGAGGCCTGCAGCGTCACTTGCACTTCAGGGCGAACTCCATGTTGCTGATCGGAGCGAACGGCAGTCCGTTGGCGCGGCCCTCCTTCAGATTCTCGGCCGCGGGGCGGTACAGGATCCGGGTCACGGTGAACGCGGGCGTCTCGTTCAGCACCGCCCGTTCGAGGATGTTCGCCCCCGGTGTCACCTGGACGTTCCCGGTCTCGGCCGAGGTGTAGCGGTCGGGCACCGTGAACTGCGCCACCTGCCCGTCGTCGCTGGCGGCATACATCGACTCGTAGCTCACGTCTGCATCGTTCGAGGGACTCAAAGTCTTCTGCGTCCCGTTGGCGACCCGGAAGCCGATCTCGTACTTGTTGTCTTTGTTGAGACCGGCAGACGTCAGTGTAATTCTGACCACGCCGTTGAAGAGCGGTTGACCGAGGCAGCCCTGAATGGCTTTGACCGGAGCGGATCCGCCGGACACGAGCGCCCCCGACTTCTGCAGGTCGGTCAGCGGCAACTGAACGAACGCCTTGCCGCCGACTGTCACCAGGGTGCCCTTGATCGGCGTGCCGTTGAAATAGACCGTCGGGTTTTTCCCGGTCTGCGCGAGCACCACCGTGGAAGCGAGGAAAAGGGTCAACGCAAGGAAGCGGGTCATGTCTCAGGATAAACCCCGCCGAAGCGGGGATGAAACCTCTTCTCTCGTCTTCGTCGGTCGCTCTGGCCTTTTCTCACCGGCGTTCGCGTTCATCCCCGGGAAGAGTCGAGCGGGCCTCCAGGTTTTGCTGGAACTTCCGTCCGTTCTCCTGTGCGCCTCGGATGCCGGGAGTTCGAAGTCCACCGAGCCAGCTTTGACGACCTGAGGGAGGCCTCGATCCTGCTGCCACTTGGCCTCGAAGGAAGCCCTTCGTCGACCTTCTCAACCTACAGTTCGAACTCCAGAGTGCCGTCAGTGATCAGGTCTTCGGCGGTGTGGGTGCATGTCTCGGTGCCTTTGGCTGGTGAACTTCTTGTGCGGTTCATAGCATCTCGGAATGTCTGCCGCGTCAACGCCACCTTTCCGCGCTTGCTTGACGAGAACGTCGTTGCGTTGAAGTGATCTTCCGTCCTCTCACTTGCTTTCAGCTGTGTCCATCGTCTTCATCGTCTCTCGGACGGCCATGCTGACCGTCTTCTGCCTGATCCGGTGCTCCTGAAGCGGCCGTTTTCTTCTGCTCTTCGGGAGCGTCGGCGTCCTGCGGCACTTCAGGCTGGAAGCCGCTTGGAGCCGGGTTGGATTCGTTCTCCGTTCTTTTCGTCATGGGGTCCTCTCGAGGTCAGAACAAGGGACGGAGTCCAGGGCCACGGTACTCACTCCGCTTCTCCGTCGGTCATGCCGATCCACAGCTTGGCCGTGGTCGTTTTCGGCTCCATCGCCACTGCTTCCGAACGTGTTGTCGCAGGCGTCGAGATCCGCTCCTCGTACGTGACCGTATCGGTGTCCGGGTCGTGGCTCAGCAGGTGGAGGCTCGACAGGCCGTCGGCCGTCTCGAAGTGCTCCTTGAGCTTGTGGTTGTTCATAGGTCAGTTCACCACAACGCCGGACGCAGTAGGACCCGGTTCAGTGCCGTTTCCTTGTTCAAGCCATCATTTCTGTCCAAAGGGAAAGCATGTCGTAAGGAGAACTGAACTGGTTGTTCAATCGAAGATCGAGGTCCCAATGATCACTCCACCCTTGAAATGTATGTTCTATTCTTCGGGCTTTCATCTGAGCAGGTGCTCAGATATACTTTCAACATGACCGCTGTTCCCTCAGAGCTGGAGTATTTCGTGGAGAACATGGACTGCGCCGCCTGTGTCCAGAAGGTCGAACGAATGGTCGGTGCGCTGCCTGGAAGCGCGCAGGTCAACACCAGCTTCGCAAGGCAGACCTTGAGCCTAAAGCTCGATGAGGCGCAGACGTCCCGTGAGCAGCTGGAGAAGAACCTCAGGGCCATGGGGTACGCCCCGACGGCCCGGATTCAGCCGACTTCCGTTATGGTCAGCGCCCTTGAATATTTCGTCGAGAGCATGGACTGTGCCGCCTGCGTGCGGAAGGTCGAAGGGATGGTTGCCGGCCTGCCCGGGGCGAGCGAGATCAAGGCCAGCTTTAGCAAGCAGACCCTTCAGCTCACGCTCGACGAGACGCGGACGCCGAGGGCCACCCTGGAGGGTCGCCTGGGGGCGATGGGGTACACGCCGTCGCCACTCGTCAACCCCGCTGGAAGAGGCGAGGAACAGCCGCCGGTCCAGAGCAAACCCTGGTACACCAGCGGCCAGGGGCGGCTGGTGGTCGCTTCGGGTGTGCTGCTGGCCCTGGCCTTCCTGTTCAGCTTCATCGAGCCGCGCTTCTCGGTGTACGGCTATGTCGCGGCCACGTTGCTCGGCACCTGGCCGCTGCTGAAAAAGGCCATCGCCAGCGCACGGTTCGGTGATCCCTTCAGCATCAACATGCTCGTCAGCCTCGCGGCCATCGGCGCGGTGCTGATCGGGCAGGCCGCTGAGGGCGCGGTGGTGGTGTTCTTCTTCGCAGTCGGTGAGCTGCTCGAGGGGGTCGCAGCCGGTAAGGCGCGTGCGGGCATCCAGGCGCTGGCGGCACTGGCCCCCAAGACCGCGCTCTTGCTCGAAGGCAAGCAGACGCGTGAAGTGCCGGCCGATTCCCTGCAGATCGGAAATAAGGTGCAGGTCCGTCCGGGGGCTCGCGTGCCCGCCGACGGACGCATCTTGCGCGGCACGTCCAGCCTCGACGACAGCCCGGTGACCGGTGAGAGCGTGCCGGTGCTCAAGACCGTCGGCGATCAGGTCTTCGCCGGCAGCATCAACACCGACGGGGTGTTGAGCATTGAGGTCGAGAGGGCAGCGGCCGACAACACCATCGCCCGCATCATCCACATGGTGGAGGAGGCTGAGGGCAGCAAGGCCCCCACGGCCCGGTTCATCGACCGGTTCAGCCGCCTGTACACCCCAGGTGTGGTGGCCGTCTCGGCCCTGGTCGCGATCCTTCCTCCGCTGCTGCTGGGGGGCGAGTGGCACACCTGGCTCTACAAGGGCATCGCCCTGCTCCTGATCGGTTGCCCGTGCGCCCTGGTGCTGAGTGTTCCGGCCGCCATTACCAGCGGCGTCAGTGCAGGCGCCCGGCGCGGCCTGCTGATCAAGGGTGGCGCCGCCCTAGAGACCCTGGGGAGCATCAAGACGGTGGCGTTCGACAAGACCGGTACCCTGACGGCGGGAAAGCCCAGCGTCACCGATATTGTCGGACTGGGCCTGGAGCGCACCGAGGTGCTCCGGCTGGCAGCGGCGGTCGAGTCGGGCAGCGACCATCCACTGGCTCAGGCGATCACCCGTGAGGCCAAGGGACAGAAAATCAGCGTGCCGGAAGCGGCGGATGCTCAGGCAATTCCTGGCAAGGCCGTCAGCGCGGTGGTGGAAGGCCGGAGCCTGAGTGTCGCCTCCCCACGTCATGCGTCCAGCCTGACGGTGCTGGACGCCACTCTTCGGGCACAGATCGATACCTTCGAGTCGCAAGGCCGGACCACGGTGCTGCTGATGGCCGGGGCCTCGGTCGTAGGCCTGATCGCCCTGCGTGACGAGGCTCGGCCCGATGCCCGCGCCGCCATCGCCGAGCTGAAATCGATGGGCATCCGGACCGTGATGCTGACCGGCGACAATGCCCGCACCGGACAGGCCATCGCCGCCCAGCTGGGCATGGAAGTGCAGGCGGAGCTGCTCCCGGAAGACAAGTTGCGGGTCATCTCCGAACAGCGCGCGCACGGCGGGGTGGCGATGGTCGGCGACGGCATCAACGACGCGCCCGCGCTGGCCCTCTCCGACGTCGGCATCGCCATGGGCGGCGGCACCGACGTCGCGCTGGAGACCGCCGATGCCGCGGTGCTGCACGGGCGCGTCGCCGACGTGGCGCGGATGGTCGAGCTATCCCGTCGGACGCTGGCAAACATCCGCGCGAACATCGGCATCGCCCTCGGCCTGAAGGC
>Ga0160427_10000155_pt1 | contig 47609 bp, 68 predicted proteins | sample SolpanmetagenomL_FD_108194 | JGI IMG/M metagenome (GOLD analysis project Ga0160427, IMG submission 108194) | Solar panel surface microbial communities from Lawrence Berkeley National Laboratory, California, USA - L | ecosystem: Engineered > Built environment > Solar panel > Unclassified ...
ACGGCACGCAAGGGGAGAACGCGTCTGACACACATTCAAGCTTGTTGACGCATATCTAAAAAGCGTGGTAATATAGAGGCACTTGGGGACGGCAAGCCCTATGACCTGGAGACTCTATGAACAACCTTCCCCTTCCCGTCCCCACCGACACCGACTCTCCGCGCTTCGGCGTGCTCAACCTCATGCAGAGCGAGCTGGCCCTGCTGCTCAAGATCGTCCGCGCCGCCCCTTCGACGCTGAGCAAGGCGGAGCTTGAGGAACTGGAGGGCGTCACAAAGGCGATTCGTGAGGAGCACGACGAGTTCGATGCCCTGTGGGCGATGCGCCACCCCACGGAAGCGCCGGGCGGCACCCCGGCCTGATTGGTAGGGGAGAGGCGCGGCGCCCGCATCAACCCGCGCTTCCCTGCCCGGCAACACCCGGCCCCGGTCACCGGTTCACGCCCAGGAGGCACCACCCATGATCCAGCTCCCCACTCCCACGGTTACGGTCAGTTTCGAGGTCGAGGTGCGCCTGCTCTCGCTCCTGGGCGACCGGGTACTGAAGCGGCGACACTTCATGGATCAGGGAGAGGCCCTGCGGTTCGTGATGGTCGAGCGCCGCGCCCAGCGTCCGGCCTTCACCGGAGAGCACGACGCCTGGTTTCCGCACGGGTACGCCTGGCGCGGCCACGGCTGGCAGATCACCCTGCACGAGCGCCGCACGCCCACCGGGCCGTTCAGCGTGCCGATCACCGCGTGGGAGGAGGCGGCCATGTTCAGGCGCGAGGAAGCGCGCGAGCTGTGGAGCCTGCGCCGCGCCGGCCAGCGCCGGGGATATCTCACCGAGAGCGAGGCCCGCGAACTGGCCGCGTTCAGGCGCCGGGGCCCCGCCGCGAGGAAGCCCCGCTGGCCCCAGGAGCCCGCCTGCCGCCAGCGCGGGGGCGTGGCCGCGTAACCGTCCGGCTTCAGCAGTCAGGTGTCGGTGAAACGTCGGTCGATCTGTGGAACCGCAGAGAGGAGAACAGCAAGGACGCGGCGCCCGGCCGCGACCAGGACAGCAAGGACGCGGGGACGGCGCCCGCGAGGCAGGACGCGCTGAGCAGGCGCGTCCCCTTCAAGATCAACCCCGGCCGCTCGCCGCTGGGCAGGTCTCCGGGGAAATGTGGCCGCCAGGGACAGCGCCTGACAGCAACATCTCCCCGGAGACCGGGAACACGGTGGAGGGGCGAAGGCCGCTGTCAAATTCCGCAGAGGGCGCGGAATTGCGACGCCCGTTGGGCGCTTGACAGCTCTTCCAGATCACCCCACACCGAGGCCCCCGGATATACGCATTCAACGCTGTCTGCGAGGGCGTTTCCATCGCCGCCAGACTTGACATCTGTCTTTTTTTCATGGTAGAATACACACATCAGGGGAGGCAAGCCCCGGAGGGAGTCACCATGAACAAGCAGGCCATCCTCAACTACGCGCTCGGCCTTCTCGGTGCCGGACTCAGCATCATCCCCGTCAACACCTCCGGCGACCGCCTCAAGAAGCCCCACTTTCACGCCCTGCACGGCACCGGCCACTCCCGCCAGGAATGGCGCGAGGCCCAGCAGCGCAGCGTGAACGTCCCCACCTGGCAGGAGTTCCAGACCACCCGCGCCACCCCCGAGGAGGTCACCGCCTGGGTGATGCGCTTCGGCGTCGAGGGCTTCGCGCTGGTCACCGGAGCCATCTCCGGCATCGTCGCCATCGACTTCGACGCCGAAGGCATGGCGCTGCTGGCCGACCTCGGCTGGAAGGCCCACGTCCACACACCCAGCGGCGGCGCGCACGTCTACGTGCGTCACCCCGGCTTTCACGTCAAGACCATGAAGGCGTCCGGCATCAAAGACCCTTCCCTGATGCTCCCCGCTGGCGTGGACGTGCGCGGCGACGGCGGATACATCGTCCTGCCCCCCACCGTCCTCGAAGGCCGTGGACGCTACGTCCGCACCGACGAGCGGGCCTTCCTGAACGTCCTGAGCATTCCCCTGAGCATCATGGACGGCGACCGCCCGTGCGCGCTGCGCCAGGTGCTCGGCCTGACCGCTCCGGTCTTGAAGGCACAGGCCCTGCCCACCTTCAGCGGCAGCTTCCAGGCCCAGGACGGACAGCCGCCCGTGTCCCCGATCCTCGCCCGCGCCGCCCGCAAGGCGAGCAACGGCAGCGGACGCAACGAGGCAGGCTTCTACTTCGCCGGTCAGATGCGCGACAACGGCTACACCCAGGCCGAAGCGCTGAGCGCCTACGCGCTGCTGGTGTCCGAGTTCCCCGCGTGCGACAGCCACGGCGTCGTGAGCGCCTACACCCAGGAGGAGTACGCGGCCAGCGTCGCCAGCGCCTACCGCCGACCCGCCCGCGAGATGTGGACGAAAACCCCGTCGGCCCAGCGCTTCGCCCGCAGCGCCTGAGCGGAAGCCAGGGCAGAAGGCAGGCCGCCCAGCCGGGGAACGCCCCAGCCGGGCGGCGCGGACCGGCTGAGACGCGCCGATCCGCCCACAGACCAGGGCGACGAAGCGGACCGCCGTGATCGGCTGAAGGTGGCCCGCTGCTGCACTGTGGAGGCCGCCGCGTGCCCGCGTCACCCTCGGGGCAGAACGGACGCGTCCAGAGGCCGCATCCTGCCCGTTCCCCATCCCCGGCCCTTCCCAGGGAAGGGAGCCTTTTTAGAGATACGCCGTACGGCGTACGTCACACACAGGGCGCAGACCCCGCGCCCGGCTTTTCAACAGCATGGACGCGGCACATGGCCGCGACACAGACAAAGGACGCGGGCAGAACGCCCGCGAGGAAGGCCGCGCTGATCAGGCGCGGCCCCTCGAACAGCAGCGCTCGCCGCTCGGCAGCTTCCGGTCGATGTGGCCGGGAAGGGCACCCGCGAAGCCACCTCACCGGAAGCCGGGAACACGGTGGAAAAGCAGACACGCAGTCGGTCAAACCCCTGCGGGGTTACGACGCCTCCGGCGCTTGACCGACCCGGGGCACCACGGCACGCAAGAGGGGGAGCGCGTCCGACACGCATTGTAGGCATTGACATACTTTATACTTCATGGTATTTTAGGGATAGTTGAAGGGTGAGGCAAGCACCCTGGGAGGCACCTCATGACCGTGAACTGGATTCGCAAGCCCGCCCGAATTGAGATGGACGTGACCTTCGTGCGTCACTTCGTCAGCCTGCTCGACCCCTCGACCGGCTTTGCGTTCGACAGCGACGCCCAGGGCGTGCCGGCGCTCAAGACCCCGGAGTCCGCCGCGAACTTCGAGCGGGCGCTCGCTGGCGTGACGGCTGGCACGATGGAGGACCGTGGCGCGGTCGCCTAGGACGAAGGACGGTCCTACTGGGACGCCGGAGCCATCCGCTGCGCGCAGTGTGGGCGCACAGTCGAACTCAGCGGCAACGGGTACGACGACACCTGCGCCTGCGGAACCGAGTACAACGGCGTCGGCCAGCGCCTCAGCCGCACGTGGCGCCAGGACTGCGCGGGGAGCGGTGAGTTCGAGGACCTCTGAACCTCGCGCACAGGGGGCCCCCGTGAACCAGGCACCCGCGTCCCAGTCAGCCCAGGAGATCCCATGCGCGACCAGACCCCTCCCCGCCCGACTTCCGTACTGCGTGACCTCGACCTGACCCCGCTCGCCCCGGTGCCCGGCGATACCTTCCAGGACGTGAGCGCCGTTACCCCTGAATACATGGCGTCGGTGCCCCACCACACGCCCGACCAGATGGCGTTCTACGTCTACGCCGCTCAGGCCGCCGGCCATTCGGCGCGCGAGGTGAACTTCTGGCGCACCTGCCTGTACCTCGCCCAGGAGCACGCCGCTCTGGCCGCCTGCACAGGCGCCGCCCCGCTCCGCGCGTGAACGCCTGAAGGCGGGAGCGCCGTCACAGGACGCGGGCTGTGCCCTCCGGCAAGGCCACGCTGATCGGGCGCGGCCTCTTGAAGACTGGCCGGGAATGCGGTGAGAGACCAAAAAGCGCAGTCGATCAGCCCTTCGGCGCTGGGTACGGCGCCTGTGCATTTAACCGACCCAGGATACGCGAGGGGAGATAAGTGCGTCTGACACGCAATTAAAGAATTGCAATCTATATTTTATCATGGTATAATTCATTCATCAGAGGTGATAGGTGCCCTGCTGGAGACCCCCATGAACCTGATTCCGCTCACCCTGACCCGCAGCCAGATCGACGTGCTGAACGTCGTCGCCTTTCCGGACGGCTGGCTCGGCACCCGCGCCGAAGGAACGTTGAGCCGAGCCACGGAGCCGTACCAGCTCGGTGCCGAGGACGCCACCATCGGCCACGTGATCGGCCTGGTGTTCTCCGATGACCTGCCCGAGGACGTGCGCGCTGCCGAGGTCGGACAGGGGTTCTGGGTCCGCGAGGAGTACGTCATTTGCGGCAGTTGGACGCGCTTCCGGCAGCCGGTCGGCTACACACGCTGGTATGACAACGGCGGCTATCAGTGGGACGGCCAGAGCACCACCGAGCAGGACTTCCTGCCGCCTGAGCAGATGAATGTTGAGCGCTCACGGTACACCTTGCGCCTGATTTATCCCCTGATGAAACGGGCGGACCAGGGATACGCGGGCACGTTCATTGTCGATTACCGAAAGTAAACCGGCCAAAAGTCAGGGAGGCGGAATGGCCCCCTGACTCCTCCGGAGGCGCCCATGACGCTGAACCCGACCACCCCCACGGCCAGCCCGGCATCCTTCGAGGTGCTGAGCAGGCACTGTACACCCCGCCTGGGCACGGGCCAGGACGGGGCGAGAGGGGGTGGAGATGGGCTGTGCTGGGAGCTAAGGGGTTCGTGGCATCAGCACATACGAGCCGTGGACTGTTTTGACGAGGCTTGCGGAGTGCAGTCGGTCTAACGTCTGTCCGAGACGGTGAGGGGTCCATCCCGACAGCTCAAGAAGCGTTTCACGGTCGCTTACTCCTCCCTCCGACAGTGCGGTCAGAACCCTCTGCTCATCGGCCAGCTTCGTCTCTTTTCGCAGAGAGACGGGAACAAGGCTCGGTGGGGCGTCGGCCGGTGGAAGATCCGGCAGGGTGTAAACGAACGGCCGACTTTTATTGCGGTTGACCGTGCGGGACCGAAACAGCGTGACGAGATAGGCCGCCACGCTGGCGCGCGATTCGCCGAGAGCTTCGGCAATCATGGGCGCTGTACTCGAAGGGTGTTCGCTCAGGAAGGTCAGAATTCGGTCGCGCAGCGTCAAAAGGCACCTCCTAGAGCCGAAGTGGAGAACGTCGAGAACGAGTTCGGCTCGAAGTTATCTGCACGCGCCGTAGGCAATAGTATCGGATCATCCCACGGTGGTTTGCTTGAGCTTGAACTCAACCGACCCGAACACCGGGCTGGTGCTGAGGCGGGAGTGGGGAAAGATGGGGTGTGTTGCCTTGATCGGGGTGGGGGAGGCCGACCCGCCGTGACCGACCCTGCTCCTTACCGCCACCGCTTTCCAATGACCATCATCCAGTACGCCGTTTGGCTGTACCACCGTTTCCCCCTGAGCGACCGCGATGTGCAGGAAGTGCTGCACCAGCGCGGCCGGGCCACCCGGCACGGGCAGCCACTCGTGAAGGATGTCTGTCTGCTCTAGGTGAGTGCCCGGCTCCGGAGGGTCTTACACTGACTGGCAGTAGACCGCTCGACTGGAGGCACGGAAGATGACAGAAGAACTGAAAGCCAGTGTGGACAGACTCCTGCTCCGAAGAACGCAGGGAGGAAGCCGCGCGCCCTCACAGCGCGATGCGGAGCGGGCCGCAGATCAGGTCACCTGGGCGTGCACCTCGGCCAGGGTCAACTTCAACCGGTACAAGCCGCCGACCCCGGCCGAGGCGAGCGAGGCTGCGACGCGCCTGCGGATCGCCGCGCAGCTGCTGCCGTCCGGGAAAACGTACCTGTCGGAACTCCACGAAGGCCGGGTGCTTGACCGACTCAATCAGGCGATGAACCAGGGCGGCAAGGAATGACCGTGCTTGAAAGCACCGCGCTGCTGGCCTGGCTGAACGCGGAGCCGGGCAGCGCGGAAGTGCAGGAGGCGCTCGACCAGGGACCGGTGTACCTGTGCGACATGACGCTCGCGTTCCTGTTCGGCCCGCCCGTGACCGAAGGGCTGAACGTCGATGCGCTGATGGCCGACCTGCTGACGGTCGGGTTCCGCCTGATGCCGCTGACCTCAGACCAGCTGGCGATGATCGAGCGCCTTGCCCCGGAGAACGTCGAACCGGAAATGGCGATGGTCCTGGCGCTCGCCCGCAGCCTGGACCTGCGCGTCCTGACCTGTGACCCGCAGTTCGCGTTCGAGGCCAGCGTGCTCGACATGGACGACGTGACGGTCCAGCTCATCTGAGAAAACGAGGGCGGAGGAACACGCCCATGCCTGCTTAGAGGAGACGAGGATTGCTGAGCGCGGCCTCACGGCGGGCCGGGCGAGCGACCCCCGAACGGCGAGGCGAATGGGAACCGAGGCCGGGCTGAGACGCGTCTCAGTCCGGCCGTTGTGATGGGCAGATCCCGTTTCAGGCCCCAAGTCTCCTGAGACACACTCGTGTGATTCAGCGGACGCGGCACCGGACCCCGCGATGAACGCCGCGCAGCTGAGGACGTGGCCGCTTCAAACCCGGCCGCTCGCAGTCCGGCCGGGCCGGCCGGATTGCCCGGAGACACACCTGAGCGATTCGCCCGGCCGGGGCCAGCCCGCGTCGTTCCGCGAGATCATTGCCGTGAAGGCCGTCAGCGAAAGCCGGTACACCGACCATGCCCAGGGCCTCCGGAACGCCGCCGCGCAGGGACCGCCCGGTTTCCAGCGGACGCGGCACCGGGCCGTGAGGCAGAGAGAGGACGCGGGAACAGTGCCCGCGAGGAGGGCCGCGCAGCTGAGGCGCGGTCCCTTGGAACACCTGTCGTTCGCCACTGGGCAGTCAACCAGGAACGTGTCACCGGGAAGAGCGCCGGTCAACACCTCCCTGGTTGGCCGGGACCACGGTGAACCCCAAGGGCAGTCTGTCAAAGCCCTGGCGGGCTTGCGACGCCTCCGGCGCTTGACAGACCGAAAAACCACGGCACGCAAGGGGGGGAGCGCGTCTGGCACGCATGTAGATCATTGACATAGTTCTAAAGAATGTGGTAAAGTAATGTTAGTTAGGGAAGGCAAGCCCTCTAGGGAGATCACGATGACGAAGACCACCCGCAAGTCCGCCAGGACCTACACCGCCGAAGAGAAGGCCGAGTTTGCCGCCGCCAGTGCCGAGCGCGTCACCGGCCTGAAAGACAAGATCGATGCCACACTGGAGCGGCTCTCCGAACTTCTGGCGGGCGGCCACAGCGAAGAATTTCTCAGGACGCTGAACTTCCAGCGCCGGTTCCATCACTACTCGCTGAACAACCAGTTTCTTATCCTGTGCCAGGCGCCTGAGGCCATCCAGGTGGCCGGCTTCCACACCTGGAAGAAGGTCGGCCGCAGCGTCAAGAAGGGCGCCAAAGCCATCTACATCCTGATGCCCCGTACCGGCAAGGACCGGGACGCCGCCCCGAAAGCGGACGGCAGCCAGCCGCTGCGGCTGTTCGGGTTCAAGGGCGTGGCCGTGTTCGCGGACTATGAAACCGAGGGCGATCCCATTCCCGACTTCATGCGCGTGCGGGGAGACGCACAGACGCACGCCAACCTGCTCGGCTACATCGCCCGCTGCGGCGTTCAGACCACCTGGGAGAACTGCCCCGGCGGCGTCCACGGCTACACCGACGGAAGCCGCATCGTGCTCGACGCCAAGCGGTGCGAGCACGAGCCCGGCAGCGCGACCCGCGTGTTCATGCACGAACTGGCGCACATCCACCTGCACTTCCAGGGCGAGGGCAAGCGCCCCGAGGACCTGCCGAGCCGTGAGATTCGGGAACTTGAAGCCGACGCCGCCGCCTACGTGCTCTGCGGATTCGCGGGCGTGGACGCGTCCGCCCAGGTGGCCGACTACGTGAAGGGCTGGGGCGGAAACCCGGAGCTGCTGAAAACCAGCATGGGACGCATTCAAAGGGCCGTGAGCGCGATTCTCTCGAAGCTCGACGCGTCGCCGGTCATCACCGAGGAAGAGCCCGTGAGCGGCGAGGCGCCCGCACACGCCGCCTGACCGGGCGACGCGTAACCCCGCCCCTGCGAACCACCGGCCGGGTGGCCGGACCACCGAAATCGGAGCGGGCCACCGTTCCCGGCTGAAGGAGGCCCGCTGCGGCGCTCCCCGGCGACGCGTGGCCGCAACGCCTCAGGGCAGGACGGGGCGGCACGTTCCCTGCCCTGTCGTTATCCCCGGCCCTGCCCCGGGAAGGGAGAAGCAGCGCCCAGTGTCGCACCAGGCCGTCAGAGATTCGCAAGAGGCTATACGTCATCCTCATCCGGAAGCCCCCGGCCCACCGCCATCTGCCCCGCCGTCTCCGAGGTCCGTCATGAAATCCCGCACCCAAGGCTTTACCCTGATCGAGCTGCTGATCGTGATCGCCATCATCGGCATTCTGGCCGCCGTGCTGATTCCCAACCTGCTCGGAGCGCAGAGGCGGGCCTACGATACCGGCGCCCAGTCCTGCGCCAAGAGCATCCAGACCGCGCAGGCCACCTTCCAGATCGACAAGCAGGCGTACTTCAAGCTGGACAAGGCCGTGGGCACCGCCGACGCCGACCCGATCTTCGCCGCAGGAAGCGTCACCACGGCAGGCTTCCCCGCCAGCGTGTCCGACAGTGGCGTGAACCAGGCCTGCCGCAAGGCGAACATGCTGATCACCACCAACGGCACGCCCTCAGGATCGGACTACAACGTGAGCGTCAAGGACACGCGCGGCAAGAACACCTACGTCGTGACGCCCAGCACACTGTCCGGAAGCTGAGACCGCGCAGCAGTACACAGGCCCGCACGGCGTCCGTGCGGGCCTGTTTCATGCCGGCGTCATGGGGAACGGGAGGCTCCCGTTCCCCATGACGCCGCCCGCTGATATTTTTTTGTCATTTATACCGTGGTAAATTAGGCACATGTCTAAAGGCCGGGGAACGGTGACGATGCTCGGGCCGGTCAGAAGGTCCGGACAGCTCACCATCACCTCAGGCCAGGTCAGCAGGGCCGGGTTCGAGGCGCAGATGAAACTGCTCGGTGAACACTACAGGACCTTCGGGCTGAGCGGCAGCCTGCCGGACGATCCGGAAACGAGACCGACCGAGCAGGCGTACGCCCAGGCCGTGCTCTACCGCAGCTGCCTCGGCAAGGCTTATAACTCAGACCGCCTGACGCAGCTGTACCTCGAACTGGACGGCTACTCCCGCAAATACGAGCGTCAGTACGCCGTGTCCGAGCGCACACGCTTCCGCGACGAGCGCCGCGCCCTCCATCGGACCGGAGCGAACCGGTGGTCCTGAGTCCTTACCCGCCCGCCACGCCGGAAGCCGCCGACAGTGCGCCGCGCGCTCCCCGGCCCGCACAGCAGACGTACAGCCTCGCCACCTTCGGGCGCCTGGTCGAGACCCTCGAAAGCTGCTGGGAACTGTACTCCTACCACGGCCGGCCGCAGGGGGCCTCGTTGAAAGGAAAGTCGCCCACTGAACATGCACTCCAGGACGCCCGCACCGTGCAGGCGGCCCTGACTCAGGCGCAGCTGGACGATCCAGAGTTTCCGGCCATCAACAACCGGCTGCGGCACATTTCCAAGAAGTTCAAGGACAAGGCCAAGCGGGAGGCAGGGAGACGGAGGTTTGCCGAGACAGGCCGGGCGGGCGAGGCGGCTGGGGAGTCCAGGTCAGGAGAGCAGACGGCACAGGCCGACATCGACATTCATCGCGGCACACCCTGCTGCTGCCCGCCACGAGCGCCAGAGCTGCCCTGATGTCCGCCCAGGCCTGGGCTTCCAGCAAGGTTCGGGGCAACCAACAATGCCAACGAACGGCGGGCCAGTACCGATCAGGTTCTGTACCACCAGGACGCCGAGGTCAAATCACTCGAGCAGCAGAGCCTGCTGCGCGAACCTGAAGTCGATTCGGGCCACGTCGAGGTTAGGTTCACATAGGAACACATTCTCACCGCCTTGAGCACCGAGTCGTATGCGCCCGAGCCCCTCTAGAAGCGCCTTAGCGTTTTTGACAACTGTGTAAAAAGCATGGTATATTTCTCTCATACCAAGTGCGGATGATCCGCCAGGGGAGAAAACATGGGTTCAATCGGCGGACATTACGACAAGGTGCGGGACGGTTCACTGACCGAATTCTTCTTCGGCCGACGCGGCGACGACGGCCTGTACCGCCACGAACCGGGCGGCCAGCGTACCGAGGTGGCGATCTTCGCCCTGGTCGAACGCACGGAATAGTACGGGGTGATCCGCTACAGCAGTCCCGCAGGCGGCTGGCACGAATGGTTCGGCGCGATCTTCACCGTCCACTGGAGCGGCGGCCACGAGAACATTTGCTACAAGCAGGAAGAGGAGAGCATGGGCAGCTGCCAGACCCGCGCGCCGCTCAACATTCTGGAAACCCTCGAAGACCTCGTGCCACTCAAGGTGCTCACTCCGGACGAGCAGACGGAAGTCGCGCGGCTCAAGGCGGCCTGGGAGGCCATTTCGTACGGCAGCGACGAGTACCGCACCAAGGAAGCGCTGTGGCAGCAGATCATCCGGATCGACCCGCACGCCTGGCACCGCGAGTGGCGCGCTGCCTGTCACGCCCGGCTGGAGCGGCGCAGGAAGGCCACGACCCTGAAGGCCGGCGACCGGATCAAGCTGTCGGTGGTGTACGACTTCGGGCACCTGGGCAAGATAGACACCTACACGCTCCGCAAGGGGAGGGGCGGGCGGCTGTGCCTGACCCACCAGGATCACCCGCACATCACCCTCCGCGTGCCGAACTGGCGCGACCTGTACTACGAGCTGCTGAAGGACGATTTGGCCGAGACGGAGCTGCCACGCCCGGTTCCGAAGCAGGTGTCGATGTTCGCGTGAGCACTGGGCCCGCAGGAGGGGGCGAGGCTGCCTGAGATCAATCTCACGGCGTGCCGGGCGGCAAAGATGAAGGCGCCGATCTCGCTCTGCCCGCAGCCGCCCGGCACAACGGTCGAACGACCCCCAGATGATGAGGCGAACAGGGGGCGAAGCGGCCCAAGACGGAGCCGAAGCACTCTTCAACCCAATTTTCCTGCTGATACCGGCCCGCACATGTTGCGCTCAGGAGGCACAAGCGTGACTGACATATGTAGAGAGGTTGCGAAGAGCAGTATCTATACTGTTCTCACATGCTCTGGGAGGGGCAACAGAAAGTAGACCCCCGAAACGCCCTTGACACCAGTTCTGGAGGATTCATGCCAAAGACAAGGTCTACTTTCTTATTCACTGCTCTTCTCCTGGCCGCCTGTGCACAGACACCACAGGAGAGCGTCCAGTGGCACATCCCTAAAAAGATTGACACTCTTTAAATCAGCATAGTATAATAAAGTTAGTTAAGAAGGGGGCAATACGCCCGGAGGGGAACAGACATGACCAAAGAAACCGTCAGCCCGCTTAAGCAGACCCTGCTCGACACCCTCACCGCCGCCGCCGACCGCGTGAAGGCCGCGACCACCGCGCACGAAGCGTCGCTCTCGGGACTCGCCACGGCCGAAGCCAACCTGAAACTGGCCGAGGCCACCCGAATGGTCAGCGACTGGACTGGACTGGGCAGCAACGACACCCAGCGCAAGGCGAACCTGCTGCTCAGCCTGAGCAGCGAGGTCGAGGCGGTGCAGACGGCCGAGGCTGCCAAGCTCGCCAGCGCCACCCAGCTCGATCTGGCGAAGATCGACCTGTCCGTCGCCCGCGAGATGATCAAGATTCACGCTCTGGGCGACTGAAGACAGCCCCTCAGGCCGCGCTCCAGATCCGGAGCGCGGCCAACTGTACAAGGACCAGCATGAACCCCCTCACCGCAGCACAGACGCAACTGGCCGACGCCCTCGGAATCGTCAAGGACCCGGCCAGACGCCCCCAGGCCCTGCGGCAGCTGCTCCGCGCCTGGGGAGAAGGCGTCACCCGCTGTTCACGGTGTGCCGGAAGCGGACGGTACGGGCCGCACCACATCGACGGCGCGCGGTGCTGGGGCTGCAACGGCTGGGGCGTGCACTTCAACGTGACCGACGAGACGCTGCCGGAACTGCTGGCAAAAGTGCCGGAACTGCTCCCCATTGCCGAGCACATGAAAGCGCGCCGCTGCACCTACAGGGAAGCCAGGGCAGCCCTCCTCGGCCACCCGGCCGAACACGTACGCCCAGACGCCGTGAAATGCCCGCTGTGCGGCCGTCGCTGGGAGGCCTGCGAAGAGGAAGCGTCGGTCACCGGACTCTGCGACACCTGCGAGGACCGGCTCACGTCAGAAGAGCCGAGCACCCTCCAATGAGCGCCCCGCCCGTGGGCCAGCAAGAACCTCCCGTTCCTCGCCACGACCCGGGCACCGACATCTTTCCTGCACACCCTCCCTGCGAACCGCTATAACCTTCTGAGTCCAACCCCCCGAACCACAGGAGACCCATGAACAAAGTGATGCTGCTGGCCCTCGCCTTCCCCGTCGCCCTCGCGTCCTGCGGAGGTGGCGCCGCCGTCACGCCGACGCCCGCGACCCACACCCAGCCGGCGAGCGTGAACGGTACGGTCAGCGCCTACGGCAGCGGCACGGGCGTGATCGAGCTGCTGGCCGACGACACCCAGGCCAAGTCCGCGAGCAACCCCGCCCTGGTCAGCGCCACCCTGAACGCGAACGGCAGCTTCACCCTGCCGCTGCCGAGCCCCGCCGCCGTCACGCCGTACCTGGGCAACGGTGTCGCCGCCGTGACGCCCAGCGTGGCCGGCTGCACCGGAAGCCTGACGAACAGCACGCCCGGCACTCAGGCGTACTCCTTCTCGACCTTGAGCGCGAACGGCGTGGCCGTCGAGAGTGTGCAGGCCAGCCAGAGTTCCAGCAGCCTCGTGATCCATGGGAAGCTGTGGATCTACGAGACCAAGGCCAACACCCTCGGCGGTTCATTCAGCTGTACCGTGAACAGCAACAACCGGGCGGAAACCGTCACCGTCACGGCCAACACCGCGCTGCAAGCCGGATGGAACGTGCTGGCACTCGACGTGAACGGCGCCGTCTCGGGCAGTACCACCACGGTCACCATCGCCCTGACCGGCCTGGACGACGCGCCGAGCGTCTGGTACACCGGAGACAATTTAGGCGGCTTGGCCTTCAAGAATGGCAGCGGCGCGGCCATGAAGACCGGCCTGAGCCTGCTGAAGACGGCCCTCCAGACGCGCTGATCCATCCCTGAAAGCGGCGAGCGCCCACCCGCAAGGCTTGCGGGTGGGCGCTCGCTCAGTTGACCGTCCGGACCGGCCGCCTTGGCGCGGACCGACAATCGGGGCCAGGAGGTTTGGGACGTGACCATCACCGTTCAGGACCGGGAGGACCCGGTTCAGCGCCTAGAACGCGAGGACGATAGCGGCTTCTCCTGCGTCGCGGCCAGCTCCATCGGCGCAGTTGAAGTCGGGCAACGCGCGCTTCACGCAGACGCGGGAGGAGCGGACCATGCAGGGGGAAGGTGAATGTCGGGACGGTACAAGCGCGTGACGGTCAGCCTGCACAGCTTCGAGACGCAGGTCAACCACGCCGAGCGGTGCGTGCAGCGGCGCTACACGCAGTGGGGCACACCGCCGGCTGGGCAGCCGGCCCTGGAGTGGCAGCGCGGGCTGCTCACGCAGCTGCACCAAGCCATTACCGACGCGCGGATCATGTGGAACAACCTGACTGACGAGCAGGTAACAGACACAGCGTGCGTGGCGTTGCGCCGCAGGCTCTGTGAGGTCGAGCGCCTCAGGCGCATGGGCGGCAATCCGCTGGGACGGGTACAGGAGCGCATCGATGCGGCCCTGGCACTGCTCGCGGAGGAAGAGCAGACGCCCCTGACGGAGAAGCTGCGGGCCGCGCTGCTGGGCAGCTGAAGGCGCGAAGCGGGCAGGGCCGGCAAAGGGCGCGGGAATTCCCGCGCCCTTTCGCTGTGCTGGCACGGCCCCACCCGCCCCGGAGGCGTGCGACAATGGCCGCAGTCAGGAACCCCCCAAGCCCGTCCCCGACTGCCCGGATCTGTCCCCAATCCCCCAAGTTGACCGTGCCTGTGATCGCAGGCGCCGGTCCCGAATCCCGCCCACATTCCCCGAACCGGACTTCCTTTCCGGCTGGAGCAGCATGCAGCGAGACGAGCAGGCCAGAGTCCTCGCGGTCGCCCTTCGTCACCTCGCGGCCGGCCTGAGCATCATTCCGGTCAACACCACGGGCGACCGGCTCAAAAAGCCGCACTTCAAGGCGCTGCACGGCACCGGCCACTCCCGCCAGGAATGGCGCAAGGAGCAGAACCGCACGGTCAACATTCCCACCTGGCAGGAGTTCCAGACGACCCGCGCCACCCCCGAGGAGGTCACCGCCTGGGTGGAACGGTATCAGGTCAACGGCTTCGCGCTGGTCACTGGGGCAATCTCCGGCGTGGTCGGCATTGACTTCGACCTGGACGGCATACAGGTGCTGGACGACCTCGGCTGGAAGGCGCATGTCCGCACGCCCAGCGGCGGGGCCCACGTCTACGTGCGCCACCCCGGCTTCCACGTCAACACGGTCAAGGCGTCCGGCATCAAAGACCCCGCCCTGCGGCTGCCGGCCGGCGTGGACGTGCGCGGCGACGGCGGGTACATCGTGCTGCCCCCCACCACGCTCGAAGGCCGGGGAAGTTACGTCCGCACCGACGAGCGGGCCTTCCTGAGCACCCTCAGCATTCCGCTGAGCATCCTGGACGGCGACCGGCCGTGCGCGCTGCGGCAGGTGCTGGGCCTGACGCCGCCGCCGCCGAGGGCCGCCCCGGTCCGGCAGCGGCCGGTGCCGACCTTCAGTGACCCCTCCGGCCGGGACGGTCGCCCGCCTGTCGAGAGCATGGTCAGCCGGGCCGCGCAGCGGGCGTGGAACGGCAACGGCCGCAACGAGAGTGCCTTCTGGTTTGCCGGGCAGATGCGCGACAACCGCTACGCCCAGGACGAGGCGGAGCATTGCTACGACACGCTGGTGGACGCCTTCCCGAGCAGCGACACCAAAGGCGCCGTGACGCCCTTCACGCTGCACGAGTACCTCGAAACTGTCCGCAGCGCGTACCGGTTGCCGCCGCGCCGGGCGTGGGCCAGGCAGGAGAACCAGTGGACCCGCTGAGTTTAGGTACAGGCGGGCCGCCGCCGGACCAGGCCGGCATGCGCGAGGACCGGACCGCAGGAAAAGAGGCGGGGGCGACCACCTTCACCGTGACGGTCATAACCTACACTTCTGCGCCGCAGGTGAGCCGGCACTTCACGCACCGGGCCGCCCTGGCGGAGGTGATGCGGCTGCGGCGCGGCCTTGCCGAGCAGGGGGGCGGCGGGGTGCTGCTCGAAACGCAGTACGGCGCCACGGGGAGCTACGAGTGGAGCGGCGCGTGCTGGCTGATCCGGCTCTACGAGGCCGGCGCCTGTCTGTGCGGCGAGGGGGCCGCCTCGACGCTCACGGAGTTGCAGCACGACGCCCCGCTGCGCCGCAGACGCCTCGCGCGGAGCCTGTGGGCGGCCAGGCACGCCCGCCTGCGAGGCCAGGCGAGTCCGGAGCAACTGGCCCTGCTGGCGTCGCCCGACCGGTCCGCGCTGGCCGGGCCGAACCTGGGGCGGCGGCGCTCGGTCGAGGCGGCCATCGCCTTCGCCTGGGCCACGACGCCGCCGACGCCAGCCGGGGGAGGCGGGGAGGCCGTCGTGCGGGCGTTGACCCAGGCACTGAATCTTGCGTCGCATTAATTGACCTTTATAACTTTTGTAGTAAAATAATGATAGTTATAAATACTGATCTGACTCGGGAGACATATGGAAGATGACGACTACACCCTCGAAGACCTGCACGGCGGGGACTGGGACATTCACAACGACCACGACCGGGACGACGAAGACACCGGGCCGGGCCCAGCCGCAGCAGGCAACGCCCAGCGCATGAAGGGCGATCAGCACCCGAATGCCCTGCCCGAGATGGACTCCGGGGAGACTTCCGACGAGGCGCTCGCAGAGACCCGCCGCAGGCGCACCGAGGCCGCAGCGTTCGCCGCAGGCCTCGCCACGCCGGGCATGACCTTCCTGAACGGCCTGTGGTTCCACGTGTCCGCCCTGGCACTCAGCCTGAGCACCTTCGATCCGCACGACCGACGCACGGTGGCCGACGTGCAGCAAAGCAGCGCCACTGTGCTGAGCGCACTTTCGCAGGTCATGACCGTTCCGCCCGAGTACGCCGAAGACCCGCAGCGCCTCTTCGAGCTGGGCAGCGCGGTCTACCTCCAGCACCACGCTGCCTAAACCCTGGCCGGCCAGGACCCAGGCCGCCCACAACCTCCACTCCACCAGGAGCACTCCCGTGAAGAAGACCCTGACCACCCTGCTGACCCTGCTGTCCGTCGTCACGGCGACGAACAGCGCCGCCCTCGCCCAGCGTGGTGCGTCCGAGAGCGCCATCAACGCCGTGCCACTGACCCCGGTGAACGGCCCGCTCCCAGCGCTCGCGCCGGCCGGGCCGCCCGTGCGCGACTACCAGGGCGTGCGGCTGTCGTGGGTCAAGGATCTGCTGTCGGTGCGCGTCGGCAGAGGCGACAGCGCCGTGCTGGTGGTGCGCGTCTCGCCGGACGAACAGGTCCGGCCACAGATCAAGCATCCGGCCGACCGCTGGGACATCCACGCCGACGCGGCCCTGGCCGGATACCTGATCCTGACCGTCACCGTGCCGCTCGGCGCGGGCGCCACCGAGTACGCCTGCTTCCATTTCAGCGAAGGCCAGCCTCCGGCATGCGTATTCGTGAGTCCGTTCCCGACCCCCGACCCGCAGCTGATCAAGGTCAACGCCGTCACGGAAGATCCGCAGCCGAGACGCTGAGACGCGGCCCAGCCACGGCGGGAAGGTGCGCGTGCACCTTCCCGCCGTGACCTCGTGCCCCCGACCAGCCCCCCCCATTGCCGAAGGGGAAAGCGAACAAGAACGAAAAATACCACGATTCATTCATGGTATTTTCCTGCTTATCACATGGCCGCGTCCGGAACATCACCGGGCCGGCCACCTGCTGCCCCACACACAGGAGTTGAGAACCATGACGAAGACCGAGCACGACATTCTGGCGACCGGGCTGGAGCACCTCCGGCATGGCCTGAGCATCATTCCGATCAACGCCAGCGGCAGCCGCGCCGGCAAGCCGCACTTCGAGGCGCTGCACCGCACCGGGCACAGCAAGAGCCAGCTGCGCCAGAGCGGCATGGTCCAGGTGCCCACCTGGGCCGAATTCGAGCACAAACGGGCCAGCGTGAAGGAAGTCACCGACTGGGTCAGGCAGTACGGCGTCACCGCCTTCGGCGTCCTCACCGGCCAGCTCAGCGGCTTCGTGATCATCGAGTTCGCCCGGGACGCGGAACGCTGGCTCGACCGGCTCGGCTGGCAGGCACACGTGCTGATGCCGCAGGGCGGCGCGCAGGTCTACCTGAAGCACCCCGGCTACCACGTCCACGGCGTGCGGCAGGGACCGGGCACCGCCGCCGCCCTCTCCCTGCCGCCGGGCGTCAGCATCCGGGGCGACGCGGCATACACCGTTCTGCCGCCCGCCGTGCTCGATCCGGCAGGCCAGTACCGCCGCACCCCCCTGCGGCCCTTCCTGCCTCTCGAAGAAGTACCGGACCTGCTCAACGACCTCGAAGACACCCGCGAGTTCCAGTTCAAGCGCGCGCTCGGCCTGGTGGCCCCGACCCTCAGCAACGCGCAGGGCAGCGCCGTCAGCGCGGCCGTCACGGCCACGCCGCCTGTGCCCGGCACGCCGGTCAGTCCGTTCGGCGGCGGCGGCTACGGCCGGCACGCCACGCTCGAACGTCGCCCGCCCCCTCCGGCACTGCTGGCCGGCGCCGAGCGCAAAGCGTGGCGCGGCGACGGGCGGGCCAGCAGCGCCATGTGGTTCGCGGCCCAGATGCGCGACAGCAGCTACAGCCAGGGCGAATGCGAGGCCGCGTACGACGCACTCAACCGCGTGTTCCCGAACACCGACGGCAAAGGCCGCGTCACGCCCTTCACCCGCGACGAGTTCCGCTCGACCGTCTTCAGGGTCTACCGCAGGGCGGCCAGGCAGTCGCCAGAGGACTACCGGCAGTCGCTGGGGCGCGGCCAGGCGGACGCGGGCATCATCGGCGCCAGGAGTTGATTCCAGGCCGAGGCACGGCAGAAAGGACGCGGGCAGAATACCCGCGAGGAAAGGCCAAGGGCCGCGCCCGAGCCGGAAACGGGCGCCGCTCCCCCAACAGAAACAGCTGAGCGCGGTTCACCGCGCGGTCCGGGACTTGACCACCGCCTACGCCCGGACCGGCCGACTGGCCCCAGACTGCACGCCACCAGAACGGACAGAAACACCGCCCAGCAACTGCACGGTGGCCGCACCGAATCCTCACGCAAGGGGAGCGGAAACCGGCCACCGTCCGTGGTACAACGCGGGCAATCGTCACGGCCGACTCAGGCAGAGGAGCACGTCATGCCCACACCCGAACCCGTTCCCCCGTTTACCCTGGTGTCGAGCACCCTTCAGCACGTCGAGAACACGCTGTACGTCACGACCACGGTCAGCGACGCGAACGGCCGGCTGTTTGTCACCAACGACGGCGTGACCCCCGTGCGCGGCCTGTTGCCCGGCGCCGACGAGCCGCCCCGCGCCGCTGCCCAGTGACGGCTCAGGGCGTCAGGAACTGAAGTTCGGCTGTTCCCGGTGCACCCAGATCTCTGCGTCATACTTGCGCGGTTGCAGGTGCGAAGGACAGTGCAGCACGTGATCGACCTTCAAATATTCGCCTGTGGTTTCGAGCGTCACGAATTCCCCCACGCGGGGCAGCACCCTGAACAGGACATGGTGATTCTCTGACGCCCGTCCGGATTCCTTGACGTGAACGAAAACGCTCATCAGAGCAAGAGGATCAGCATGATAAGAGGTCATGCCGAAAAGATACACTAGAATTCGTAAACTTACACACTTATAATCAGTCATGTATGGGCGTTGTCATTTGACAACGCCGGAACCGTGCAGAGAGGCATGTTATCAAGTGACGATGCGTTCCTTAAACCAAACCATTTCAGGCTCGACTCACCCCACAGGAGTTGCTATGCATCCAGCCGCCGAGACGAACATTCATCCCTACGCCCAGGTCCTCCGTTCCGAGGGCGAGCAAAATATCCGCGAGGCCGCGCGGATGGAGCGGCCACCGCCCGATTTCCAGCTCAATCCGCGCGCGCTGCTGCTGATGACCAGAACGGCCGGCCTGCTGCGTGAACTCTCCCAGGTGCGCCAGGTGCTCGCCTGCACGCTGACCATGACGCCCGAAGACGACCGGACGCTGAGCGGCGACGAGGCCGCACAGACCTTCGCGGTCTGGCAGGGTCTCAAGAACGAGGAGAGCGCGCTGCTCAGCCTCCTTCAGAACGGCCGCTGGCCGGGTGGCCGGCCGGTCGGCAGCCAGGAGCACATCGAGGCAGGCGAACGGCTGGCGACGCTGAACCCGGCGCTGCGCGAGGCGGAACGCGCCTACCTTCAGGCGCAGAACGCGGCGAGCACCGGCCGAGGCGCCGCAGCGGGGCCGCAGGGGCACTGACACCAGACCACCGAACTGGGCGCCGCACCCCCCTTCCACATCAGGAAGGGGGTTTTTGTTGTTCAGCACAGCACTTTTCGTTGACATTCTGCGTAACTCCGTGGTAAAATTATTTCATAAGCAAAGACGGCACTCACAGGCCGGGAGGAAGACATGGGAGCGAACAGTGTGCACGAGACCCGGAAGATCAGCGAATATGCGAACGTCACCGAAGCTTGGAAGGCCGCGTGGGACGAAGACCGCGACGAGTACGGGCACCAGCAAGGCTACAGCGGCAGCCTGAGCGCCAAGGACAGCTTTCAGCTCTACCCGCACGACGGACGCGACCTCGCCCCGAGCGGCCTGGACGCCCAGGACGTTGTCCATGCCCTTCAGGCCAGCACGCCCAACAACCGCTACGCGGACGCCTACTCGGCAGAGCGCCTCACCAAGCTGCTCACCGCGATGCCCGGCCTGGAGCGCGAGACCGAGCACGCCGCCTCGGTGTACGACGACAAGTGGGCCGACATGATCGTGTTCCGGCACGGCGAGTTTTGGCATTTCGTCGGGATGGCATCATCATGAGCTGGACGCTCTCACCGACGCCCCCTTCGACCTGACCGCAGGAGCTACCTGATGCACGACCACCCACAGCAGCCATACACCCACTGGAAAACCGCCGTCGAGGAACGGCTGCGGGCACGCGGCCTCAAGCTGACAGCAAGTGACGCCGCCCTGCGCGAACGCTACGAGGACGGCTTCAGCGCGGGCCAGATGGCCGACGAGGAGGAGGCGCGACACCGCGTCTGGCGAGCCAGCTAGGTGCCCGGGCCGGGCCTCAGCGGAGCAGTGTTCTGGACCGCTTGAGCCGGGGCGAACCGCAGCGGCAGCATGTCGCCCAGCGACACGTCGCCGGCCGGCCTCGGCCGCGCCGCAGGACTGGCCGGGCCGCGCGGAACCTCGATATGCGGGCAGCGGCTGTACCCCAGGTCATGCAACAGCAGCGCCTGCTCGTGCAGGGCCGGGATGAACCGCCGCAGCGCCCGGCGCTGGCCGCCGCGCTGGTGCGTCAGGAAGTCGCGCAGCTCATCACCGGTCAGCCGGTAACGGGCCTCACGCCCCACCGGAACGGAGGAGACCGGCACGGTCTCCCGGCCTTCACGGGCCAGGGCCCACACCCGGTGCGTCCCATCAACGAGCAGCGCCGAGGTCTGGCAGGACGAGAAGCCGCCCAGCTCGCCGCACAGGTACTCGGTGGTCATGTCCGCCACAATCAGGCTGGCGAGCCAGCCGTACTGGTGACTGTTGATGCTCACGACGGCGACCTCGAACGGGTTGATCGGCGTCAGGGGCGTCATGCGGCCCCGCCCGAACAGTGTGCGGGCATGATTCCTGCTTGAGAAAGAAGCATGGCATAAGAACATTAGTTTGATATAGAAGAGAAGCGCAAAAAAGGCTGCCCATACAGCTACCCTACCATCAGTCACACAAAAGCCGATTCCTCCGGAGAACGCCGATGCCACGACAGATCGACCGACCTCAAGACAGCGCCGCCTCGGACACCGACACCAATGTCCCCTGGACTCCCCTGCGACCGATCACCTCGACCACCGGCACGCAGGAGCGGGTGTACGTGAATGAGCTGTACCGCGTCACGCAGATCGGCGTCGCCTTCAGCCTGATCAGCTATGAACGGACCGACGGACTGGCGATCCGGGACTGGCGGCACGAGCAGCGCATGAAGAACCAGCTCGCCGGAGAGGAAGCCTGGGCCGTGATGGTCTACCCGCCCGAGAGCGACCGGATCGACGCCGACAACCGGTTTCACCTGTTCAGTTACCCGGCAGGAACGTACAGCCAGCAGCCTGGAGGGCCGGGCTTCCACGAGGCCAGAACCGTCAGCGGACCGGAAGAGGCCCGGGCCATCGGCGCGGTGCAGCGCCCCTTCCTGCCGGACGGCGCTCCAGGGAGCGCCCTCGCTGAGCACGAGCCGCAGGAGCCCGCCGAGGCGTGGCGGCCACTGTACCGGGCGGCCGTCACCCGCAGTCGGCTGACCGCCGAGACCGCGCCAGTGCCGGACGGGTACGAAATCTACGGCAACGACCTGTATACCGTGACGGTTCTGCCGCTCGGCCCGGTGGGCGGCAAGGTGCTCAGCTACCACCGGCATGACCGGCGCTGCGGGCCGGACTGGCGACACGAGCAGCTGATCAAGAATCAGGTCGCGGGGGAGGAGGCCTGGGGCGTGTCGATCTACCCACCGGAGAGCCGGCTGCTCGACACCGCCAACGAGTTCTGGATCTTCTGCCAGCCGGCAGGCACCTTTCGGCTGCCGGGCGTGCCCGGCTTTCACCAGGGCCGGGAAGTGGCGACGGCGCCGGTCCATGCCGAGTCGCTGCGCCGTCAGCGCCCGTTCGCACCGGGCACCTTGACCGGACAGGAATCCGGACCGGAAGAGTGAGTGTGGCACGTCGTCGCCGCAAAGAAATCTAATTGACTAGCTGAAATATTCGTGGTATTTTGCACTCAGAAGACATGGAGGATCAGATGAGGCGAGAGTATGTGGCGCAAGCGGCGGCACTGGAGGACGTGGAGTGCGTGGAGTGCGGCAGACTGCTCGATGAACGCGGCCAGTGCTGGTCGTGCGACGACACCGAGCCGCACCGGCCGACGAACCCCACCCGGCAGGAACTCGCCGCCGACGCAGAGATCAAGGTGCTGCGGGTGGCCCTGATGCGGCTCCGGCACCCGCTGCGAGTGGCGCTCGGCTACGTCGAGGCGGCCCATTCAGACGGCGACGCGATCAGCGCCTACGACGCCGCGCCCGGCAACCGGACCTTTCAAGGGGAACTGAACAGCGAACAGGCCAGAATCGGTGCCGAGGCCGCGCTGCTGGAGCTGGACCCCGCCCAGATCCGCCCGCTGCTGGATGTCCGGTAACGGCGTCCGCACAGCGTCAAGCGACCTTGACTCCCTCTCTGAACAGGACGCGCTCGAACTCTTCGAGCGCCTCTTCCGCGCGCTCATTGGCGGCGACCAGCGCGTTCAGCTCGGCGTCCTCACTTCCGGTCAGCGTTTCGATCCGGTCGTAGGTGTAGGGCGTGACGTACCGGGCCACTGCCGCCGCCAGCCCGTCGTCCCGCACAGTCCGGTTGAAGTCGTAATAGCTTCCGGACAGCCCGTCGCCGCCCAGCACGTCGAGCAGACGGCGGTGCTTCGCGGGCCGGTTGCGCTCCTGCTCCAGCAGGTTCACCACCAGGGGGACCAGGATCGCCCTGGCCCGCACAAGCTCGGCCGCCGCCGCCTTGAGCGCCTGGGTCAAGGCCGCGTGCCGCCCGAACTGCTCAGCGGTGACCCACCTGCGCCAGCCGTCATGCTTGCGCCTGGCCTCCGCCGCCCAGTCCCTGAAATGAAACAGTCGGTAGACCGGCAGGCACACCGGGCACTCCATCGTGTAGGACACGGTGCTCCGCATCCAGTCGTCTTCCAGCGTGACCTTGGTGTACGTGCCTTTGCCGCAGGGGCAGGGCCGTGACTCGGTATAGCGGTCGTGCCCCATCAGAACGCCGCGAGTTCCCGGTGGGTGTCCCGCAGGTAGACCAGCATCTCGTTGTAGAGCGCGTTGCCGGTCAGCATGTTGCCCGGCTGCACGTACCGCTCCAGTTCGGCCACCTGGTCGGGGCCGAACAGCTCCGGCTGGGCCTCGTGCAGATGCATCAGCGCGTTCCAGATGATGAGCCGCGAGGTGGCCCGGTGCCCCGAATGATTCAGCGTGCGCCCCAGAATGACGGCGAACGGCTTCAGCGGCACCGGAAATTCTTCAACCAGTTCGGGGAGGCCGGCGCGGGCGCGGTTCTCGTCAAAGGTCGAGAGCTGCTCTCTGAGGGCTTCCAAATTATCATCCATGTGGTCAGATGCTACCTGACCCGCGCCAGAGGAGGATACGAAGATGACCAGACGTACAGCAGCCATCATCACCGACAGCAAGCCGGCCGGTCCGGACCACCGGGTCGTTTCGGTCCAGGGCGGCAGCGCCCACGATTACCAGCGCAGGCCGTGCCCGACGTGCCCCTGGCGAAAGGATGCGGTCGGGGAGTTTCCGGCCGAGGCGTTCAGGCACTCGGCACACACCTGCTACGACCTGTCGATGGAGACGTTCGGCTGTCACTCGGCGGGCCTGGAGGGCAACCGGACCTGCGCGGGCTTCCTGCTCAGCCTCAGCGCCGACCACAACATGCGGGTGCGCCTCGCCGCGTTCGATGGCGGCGGCCTGGACCGCAGACGCATCGACGCGGGCGGGCATGACCTGTTCGACACCTACCGAGAGATGGCGGTCGCCAACGGCGTACATCCGGACGATCCGGTCCTGGCGCTCTGCCGGTAGCGAGCGACAGCGGCATGCAGGGGAGGACCAGCTGATCTAATTGACAATTAAAATCTATCATGGTATATTTCTTCCAGACACAGCGGAATCAGCCGCCTGAATCTGGGAGGAGTCATGAAGGAGACACCGGGACGGAAGGCCACCCATGACGGCAGCTGCCAGATCTGCGGCAGTCGCCAGCGCCTCCCGGCAGGCCACCTGGCGCAGCACGGCTACACCGTCGATTTCAACACCTTCAACGGCGTCTGTGGCGGCTCCAGGGAACGCCCATTCGAGCAGGACCGCGCCGCCCTCGGCACGCACCTCACGCGGGCGCGCACCTACGCCGAACAGCTGACCGGGCGCCTGACCGCCCTTCAGGGCGACGCGCCCGACCACCGGGGCTTCCACGCCCTGCCGATCAAGGGCCAGCGGTTCAAGACCCAGACGCACCCCGGCCTGTTCCTGAACGTCGAGGGCGAAGGCAACGCCCTGTATTTCAGGCCGGACGGCCGGGAGGACGTGGTTCAGGTCTGCCCGCCCAGACCGCACGACCCCAGAACGCCGCAGGACGCCGCCGACCAGTGCCGGGCCGAACAGCGCGCAGAGACCGAGCTGGAGCTGCGGCATCTCAGGAGCTACCTCACCGGACAGCAGGAGCGCTACGACGCCTGGACGCCGCGACCGCTGCTGCCGCTCACCGACAGCCCCGAGGGCCGTTCACAGAAGGCCGCCGAGCGCGGACCCAGGCCGCCCACCAAGAAGGAACTGAGCGCCCGGAAGTTCCGCGACGCCTACCTGAAAAAGCACGGCAAGGAGCCGCTCTTCACCTCCCACCAGACCACCAGCAACAACCCGCACCTGATGGCCTTCAGCCACGTGATGTCCACCTTCGGAATCCGCGAACATTACCACTACATCGGAGACAAGCCGCTCGCGGCCTTCACCAGCGAGGCCAGCCGCGTGATGAACCTGCACGGCCAGGAGGCCTTCATGGCGTGGCTGGCCCTGGTGTTCGGCCGGCCGGTGCAGGTGGTGCACGACCGGTACAGCACCAAGGAATTCGCGGTGGTCGGAAGCGAGACCCCCGCCCGCTGCGTGAGCGACCTCACCGGCAGCCTGGAGACGGCCGCAGACCTCGTGAAGCGCGGACCGCCCGGCCTGGAGACGCTGCTCGGCCGCCTGCCGGCAACGAGCACGCCCACCCCGGGCTGAGCCGGACGCCGGGCCTGATTTCACTTCCAGCTGGGACTGGGCGCCCGTCATTTCAGTTTCCCATGACACTCCGGGCCTGACCTTTCAGTTCTGAATGGGACTGGGGGAGTCTGGTTTTTCAGCGTCGCCTGGGATTCGCGGCGCGCAAGGGGGCAATTTGACGCAATGCATTTTTCATGGTAAAATTACTTTAATTAAAGGGCGAGTGGCCCTTTCCGGGAGCCCCATGACACAGAAGACCGAAGGTGGAAATGCAACCGATCTGCTCGACCTGTACGGTCCCGTGCTGCACCGCTACACCCGCGCGGAAGCCGTCGAGGACGGCCTGATCGTGGAGGTCAGCGACGCGGCGCTGTTGGCCGAGGCCGGCATCCGCTTCAAGGTCGGCATGAGCAAGGAGCTGTACGAGGAGCACGTACAGTGGACCGGGGCCGACAACCGTGAAGGGCGCTATCAAGACGAGCGTGGGCGATTGTGGGACGTGCTCTACATGTACGCCACCGCCTGCCGGAAGCTGCGCCAGACCACCCCCGGCAGCACCACCAGCGAGCTGCTGTTCACCGTCTACATGGTGCCCAGGGACCCGGAGGCCGGAACCGAGCCGCTCCCCGTCGCGCTCCGGGCCACAGTCGGCCCGAACGACGACCTGAGCCCGGTGGTACTGCTCCGCACCGTCTGAGCGCGCATGCAACGGCCGGATGACATCCCCAGTCTTTTTGACTTCTTCAATACAACGTGGGAAAATAATGCCATAAACGAAAGAGGGAGGGCCATGAAGCTGACCACCAAGCAGAAGATAAGCGTCACCCAGGCCGCGCAGGAAGGACAGCGCCCCGGAGGAAAGGCCAGCGCCGACTTCGAGAAGTCGGCCGACCGCTTCAAGGTGTTCATCCGCACCAGCTTCCCTGGCGAGTACAGCTTCAGCCCACGCGTCGAGCGTGAACGGGTCATCGCCTTCTCCGGCAACTACGACGAGGCCGCCACACTCACCGGCCTGACCCGCGAAGCGCTCAAGCAGGCCCAGGGCGAGGCCGCGTGACGCCGGACCAGGGCCTGGTGCCCGTCTGCGGCAACGGCCTCGCAGAGGAATCGGGCAGATCTACGCCGCCCTCGCCGGAGTCCTGCCGGACGGCGTGACCACCGAGGTCCGCCCCTCGTGCTGGTGCAGGAGCGATTGCACGAACAGGAACTGACCGATTTCAGCGTCTTCAGCAGCCTCCTGCCGCTGCCGGTCGAGGACCGGGCCGTGCCCGCCGCGTATCCGACGAAGCGCACCGGCCATTTCAGAAGGCGCCGCTCCGCCCGCAACAACCCGGACCTTCCCCGCCCGCGTCCCGGCCGGCAGGGCCGCTGGTAAGCCCCTTCCCTGCGAAGCTTTCACCTATCCGCCCCGAGGAACCCCCAACATGACCACCACTTCCTGTGCCGCTACCGACCGCCCCCGACCGCTGCTGGCCCTCAGCGGGCTGCTGCTCGCCGTCAGCTGCACCCTGACGGTCCTCGTGACCGGGCAGGAGGCGCTCTGGGTGCTGCCCGGCCCCACACTGCTCGCAGTGCTCTGCTCGGTCGGCAGCCTGGTGGTCGGCGGCGTCAGCTTCTTGGACGCCGCCCACCGTGCCACCTGGATCAGCGCCGCCGTGGCCGCCTGCTCAGTGGCGCTCGCCCTGACGGTGTTCACCCAGGCGCGGGTGGTGCAGCAGCCGTACCTGACACTGCCGACCACCGCCACCTACACCGTGGAAACGGCCCTCGGCACGCGGCGAGGCGAGATCGGCAGATCGGCCCTCTACTGTCTGCTGCACCACAACGACACCCGCGCCGAACCGGAAGTGCCGACCCTGACGCTGCTGCTCGCCGCAAGTCACGAAAGCGTGCCCGGAACGACCGTCCGGCAGGGCGCGGACACTCTGCGCGTGGACCAGGGCGTCCGCCGGCAGTTCCTGTCCGCCCCGGGCGACCTGATCGACTGCCGCAGGCAGAACCGAGTGACCCTGACGGCCTCGCCGTGAATGGAAAGGCGGTCCACACCCTGCCGCACGGCGCCCGCGCCTTGACGCGCGGCGTGCTGATTTTAGGCGCGGCGACCGCCCTGCGGACGTTCGTTCTGTGCGTGACGCCCCTGAGCCTGACCGAGATCATGTGGTGCCTGGCGCTCTCACTGCTCGGCGTTGGCTTCGCACGCACCTGGCGGGACGCCGAGCGCGGCGACGTGAGTGTCAGGGCGGCCGGTCTGACCGGCCTGAGCGTGCTGCTGCTGCTGGGGGAATTCGGGCTGGCGCACCTCTACCGGCAGGCGGACGCGCCGTATCAGGCGCTGCCCGGCAGCGTGGCCTATACCGCCGTGCTCACTGACGGCCACACGGTGCGCGGCGAGATCGACCGGCGCGAGCTGTTCTGCGTCCTTCACGCCAGCGCCATGGTTTCCCGCCCAGCGGTGCTGACGGCCAGACTGGAGGGCGCAGAGGTGGGCGGCCAGGCCTACACGCTGTCACCCGCCGTTCCGGTCAGATCGTTGCGCGTCGCCCCCCAAACACAGGCGGCCTTCCTGAGCGCCGATTCCCTGAGTGCCGACTGCCGCAAAGACGAGCGCCTCACGCTCGACCCGCGCATCTGAGCGGGCCAGCTGACCAGAACCCGCAGCGCCGACAAACCGAATCCACCGAGTATGACGGGTCTACTGTGTCTGGTGTCCCAGTGGAGGGGACTCGGCGGGCCGCTGCATGGAACGTGCCGAGCGCCGCTCCTCCGAGTTCCTTACAAGCGTAAAATTGAAGTAAGGAGGACCGCGAGATGACCAGTCAGACGACCAGCACCGTGACCACCAAAGGCCAGACCACCGTTCCAAAGTCCGTGCGCGACCGCCTGAACCTCACCGAAGGCACGCAGATGGACTGGGATGTCACCGACGATGCCATCATCGTCGTCCGGATCGTGCAGCGGGAAGCCAACCCGTTCCTGGCCTTCCTGGGCGCCGCGCCGCTGCCGGACGGGATGAGCAGCGAGGAGCTGATGACCGAGCTGCGCGGGGAACGCCCGCCTGAACTCACCGAGGGGCCGGGCGCCAACGTGGTCAGCGTTGCGGATTTCCTGAAGGACCGGGCGTGAACGTCGCGCTCGACACCAACATCCTGATCGACCTGTGGGCAAGCACGCCCCAGGGCGTGAAGAACGCGGCCACCCTGAATGCCCTGGTCCAGGCCGGGGACAAACTGAGCATCTGCGGCGCGGTCCGGGCGGAACTGGACGCGCATCCGACGATGACGCGCGCACAGATCGACACCACCCTCAGGGGGATGCAGGTGAAAGTGGACTGGCTCATGACCAAGGGCATCTGGGTTGACGTGGGCCGCGCTCACGCCGCCGCGACGGCCCGCAGACGGCACACCCAGGCCGGGCAGGGCATTGTCTTGCCGCCGCGCCGTCCGCTGCCTGACCAGATCATCGGCGCGCACGCCCTGCACCGCGCCGACGCGCTGCTGACCTTGAACGTCAGCGACTTCAGCGGTTTTCCAGCCCTGAAGGTGCTTCCGGCGTGAGAGAGCGGAACTCGTGAACGACCCGGACATCCGCAGGGTGTTGGAGCTGCGCCTGAGAGGCGAGCATCAGGGCTGCGCGGACGTGGAGATGATCCATGAGTTCTGCTTGCACGGCAGGGTGCACTGCGTGGACCTGGCGGTGATCACCGACCGAATGCACGGCTACGAGATCAAGAGTGCGCGCGACACGCTGCGGCGACTTCCGGCCCAGGCCTACGCTTACGGCGAGGTGTTCGAGCAGGCGACGCTGGTGGTGGCCGCGAAGCACCACGGCGCCGCCGTGCGCCTGATTCCCGAGTGGTGGGGCGTGATTGTCGCCGCGAGACCGGAAGGCCAGCACGTGCAGCTTCAGGAAGGTCGGCGGCACGGCCTGAATCCGCAGGTGGACAGAAACGCCGTGGCGGCGCTGCTGTGGCGCGAACAGGCGCTGGGCCTGCTCGAAGCTCGTGGCCTCTCCAGGGGCTTGAGGACGGCCACACGCGCCCGGCTGTGCGCGGCGCTCGCCTATCACCTTCCGCTGCCCGAGCTGAAGGCCGAGGTGAGGACAGCGGTGCGCCGTCAGCGGGTTATCGCCGGGTCTTCACGGACTTCAGCTCCGCACGCAGGAGGAAATACGGTCAGTTGACCTAGCTTTTAAAGCGTAGTATACTTCTGTTAGTTGACGTTCTGCCATGACCCTCCGGCGCGAACGTGGGACAGGAGGAAGCCATGTCACAGACGCTCGATTCGCCCGCTCCACCCTCCGCCCCCACAGCGGACCAGGAGGCCTTCCTGCTCAACTGCGACTACGGCGACGAGCAGTTCGTCACCTTCCGCGACGTGTTCGGCAGCAAAGCGCAGGCCGAGGCCTTTGCCCTCAAGCACTTCGAGGAGCACTGCGCTGGCGACGACGAAACGCCCGCAGACAACGAGATGCACTTCGAGCCGGTCGAACCGGACGAGCCCGGACAGCCGGTCAGCCACTGGACGTACCAGGGACCGTACTCGTACGGCATCTCGCTGTGCGCGTACCACCCGGCCTGAACGGGCCGAAACCGGGAATCCCCGGTGAGCTGGGCCACCCACCCCCCCCATACAGCAGCTCCGTGCCGGCCAGGCCGTGCACCTGAGGAGAGACGCGCCATGCTCGACTTAGACATCCAGATCCGGGGCAGGACCGCCGAGGACATCCGTGCACAGCTGCTGGCCCTGCCGGCGCAACTCCAGTCGCTCGCCCAGCAACACCACCAGGAGACGGAGGACGCCTCGCTCCGGGTCTCGCTGAGCGGCCAGGACGACGCCGAGCGGCTGGAGCTGCGCGGCTGGCGGCCCTCCGAGGACGGCTGGAGCAACGCGGCCACCGGAGAAAGCGCGCGGAGTTACCGGTCCGCGCTGATCCTCGAATTCGGAGACGACGACCAGGGCGGTCCCGCCCGCGACACGCACATTCACTGGTTGCCCGGCGAACAGGGCAACAGCGGCGTATACGCCGACGACGACGGCGGCCCGAACACGCTGCGGGTCTTCATGGACAGCCAGTCGGACGTGTACCTCAGCGTGCACGCACCGGGAACCGCGCCGCAGAGCGTCCGGGTCGTCGGCCACTGCGCGAGACGAGTGGCGGTCCTCACTGCCGCCCGCGCCCTGGCACGGTCACTCGAACAACCCGGAAGCGGGCCACGAGGCACGCCAAAGAACACGGACCGAGCCGCAGGGAAGCCCCATGCCGTTTGACAGCGAGCAGTGGCTTCACGACCTCGACCGCCAGCGGATCACCAGCCTCACCGAGCTGCTGCCCGGCGACCGGGTCGCCTACTGGCCGCAGGCCGAGGGTGAGGCGGTCGAAGGGGCCTACGTCGCCAGCAGCGCCACCGAACCGATGCCCGGAAAGACCAGCGGGCACATGATCCGGCTGGCCGACCGTCCAGAAGTGTTCGGCGCGGACGGCCTCAGCCGGGGCGGCGGTTACCTCAGCAGCCGCATCTCCCTGATGGACTGGCAGACCGACCAGAAGGTCCAGGAGCAGGCCACCTGCAAGGAACTCCGGACTGAGCTGCTGCGGCTCGACGTGCAGACATTGTCGAGGACGCAGCAGGACGCGCTGCTGAAGATGCTCAGAGCCCTGCAAGAGCACTGAAGTGGACGCCCGGCTTCTCTGGAGACGCCGCTTCCGCGCAGGAGGCCGCGTCTCTTTGTCCGTTCGCGGAGCGAGGAGAGAGGAGCGCCGCTACTAAGCGCCAGCGCTTAGACATGACCTGACCACTGGACACCGCAGACCAAACCGGACAGAAACACCGAACCCGTACACCACCGACCACAAAAACTTACATGGTAAAATCGTGTTAATTTGGATACGAAATCAGAAACACCCTGAGTCGATCCCGCGATTAGAAGGAGGAACCCCCCATGCCGTTCACCCTGCCACCACCGCCCCGTCCAGGAGACCCATTGAGCATCCACACCCGCACCTTCGGTGGCGGCGTCTCCCTGCGCTATTCGCCCACCGGAGACGGCGGCTTCCTGCTGATCGACGGGGCCGGCACCACCTCCCGCCAAAAGCCGCTCAACGATCAGGGCCGCCGTCTCGTCGTTGAGGCCCTGGAGAGCGCCACGGCCTTCGACGGTCTGCGCCAGCGCCTGACGCTGATCGCCGCCGAAGCCAGGAGGAGCGCCGCGCCATGTCTGCCCGACGCGAACTGACCCCCCGCGAACAGCGGCGCTTGCACAGCTGCGGCCGGAAGAACAGTCCACTGACCCAGGCCTGGGCCGACCGGATGAATCCGGGCCACTTTCCAGCCAGGGCGCCCCGACAGGCCGGCGGGACGCCCACGGCGCCGGAAGAAATCCTGGTCGCCTACACCCTCTACTGCCCGTGGTGCAGCGGCCGGTTTGCCGCCAACGAGACGTACAGCCTCGCTGCGGGCATGCCCGAGGGTTACTACACCTGCCAGGCCTGCAAGAGCATGCTGAGCGCCAAGGCCGATCCGGGCGGCGCCCTCGCACCGTACCTGATCACCAGCCGCTTGATCAGCCTGCCGGCCCCGGCTCCACTTCGGCCCGGCTGCACCCTGACGGACCACGAAGTCGGCCTCGCGGCCAGGGCCCTCAGTGAAATGAACGACGACCTGGTCGCCAGTGGCCGGGCGACGCTGCCGATGCAGCAGGCCCTAACTGGGCTGCGAGCCCGCGTGCTCCAGGGCGACCGCTCGCCTGAGACGCTTCAAGCGCTCGCCAGTGGCTTTCAAAGTCACCTGCTGACGACGCCGCGCCGCTACGCACGCCATGACCGGCCGGGGCGAACACAGTTCAACCGGACCGAACTGCAAGACCTCGCGGCGCTGCTGACTCGCCTGACCGGTGGGGCCGGGACACGGACCGAACCGGCACCGGCACGCGAAAGGGCCTGAGGAGGCGCGGACCTGTTCAGGCGCCCAGCCCAGGAGCGCCACGGCGAGGAAGCAGGCCCAGCAGCAGAGAATTCACCTGCCCAGCACGGACGGCGCGGTTCCGCGCGGGCGACGGCCTCCGGCGAGGCGAACCTTGATGCCCGGGCGAAACTCGGCAGGGCACCGCAGGAGCATGGCCGGGGCCAAGGCCGCTTCAACAGTTCTCGAGCCGAGGCGGGAGCATCGTTCGGCCTGTGGCGGGTCGGAGAGAGCCGTGCACCGGACGGGCTCGATTGCGGACGCGCCGCAGGCCGAGTACAGTCGAAATCGGCGGTGCGTCCCGTCCGGTGCAGCCCGCCAGGCACCCCGACAATCTACGATTCTGACAGGAGGTCAACCCACAATGACCGAATCCCATTCCTACGGCGCGGACCACCGCGCCCTGAACGACGTCCCGGCAGGCTGGAGTCCGCAGAAGGAAGACGCGACTGAAGCTTCGTGGCCTCTTCACGTCAGCAGTGGGGGAGGGTACACCTACACCACCCTGAGGTACGTGCGCGGCTGGAGCGACCGGGAGATCCGCGAGTGGCTCGGGAAGCCGGATGAGCTGAGGGCCTTTCCGTCGAGCCTGCTGGGCGAACCGATGCGGATTTACAGCGAGGAGCGGGTCATCGCCGCTGAGCGTCTCCACAACAAGGTGAGGAGCGAACAGCGGGATAATTTTCAGCGGAAGATGGCGCGCAACGCGAGCCGGAACGCGCTGATGGCCGAGAGCGTGCGGGTGGAATTCAGTGTGCCCCGGCTGCGTGAGGACGCGCTGCTGGTGAGTGCCTTGGTGGCGTATCAGCGGCGTCATGGGCGGAACGTCGAGGCGCACGCGCCGAAGCTGTTCCTGTTCCGGCTGTGCGTGAATTACCTGCTGTACAAGACCAGAGAGACGGCCCGACTGAAGCTGTCCAACGGCAACGGCGAGGACCTCACCCTGACGGGGCAGTCGGTCCTCAACCGGTTCTCGCGTCCGAGCGTCAAGAACCACCTGACGCGGCGGATGATGCTGGAAATGGCCGAACTGTACCCGCGCCTGCGAACGACCTGCGAGCAGGTGTACAGCAGCCGGACGCGCGGCATGCCCTTGTTCCGCATGGAGAGCGGGAAGACCGGGGAACCCCTCGCGGGGCGGTGGACCATTCAGGATTTTGATTGACATTTAGAAAAACATCATCATATTTTACATTTATTATAAAAAAACACGAGCACATTTGAACTTCTTGACGACGCGTTCAGGTTAGACTTCCGGAGAGCCGTGGAGCAGCGCACCACAGCGCACGGAGTAGACATGAAGCCGAACGTGGACAGCCTGACCAGCAGAGAGCCGATCCAGCATCACGGCGTCGCCTATTTCTCACATAAGATCCTGATGAAGTGCGGCTTCTCCGCCGAGAGCATCACGCAACTGTTCGGCCCACCGGACCTCGTCAACCATCTGGAGACCGTCGTGGAGCAGGATCGCCAAATCAGCAGACCGACCGCGCTGTATTTGCGCTCACGGGTGCTGGGCGTGCTGAAGGTGCCGGGCTTTCCCGCCGTGGAAGTGGTCAAACCGGCCACGCGCAAGCTGCGCGTCAGGGTTGACACGAACGTGACGCGGCCGGCGGACACCCGAAAGCTCCCCCAGGAAGAGCAGAGGAAGCGCACGGAACCGCTGGCGCCCCCTGCGAAATCCGCAGCGGAGCGCCCGAGCGCAAGTGAAGGCGAATACTTCAGCTACAGCGAACTGCGCTTCACGCGCGGATGGACCCGCAGGCAGATCTCCGAACTGCTCGGACGGGCCGACGTGATGGAGGCCCGGATCAGAGATGAGCTGCCGTACGTGCTGACGTTGTTCCTGGCTGGACGGGTGCGCCCGGTCGAAATCAAGCACCGCATCCGCGCCGAATCGCAGCTCACACCGGCAGAACAGGCCGAGCGGCACGCGCAGAAGCGCCGCAACGAGCAGCTGGTCAGGACGGTGCCGTTCCAGTTTCCGCTGAGAGGAGAGCTGACCCTGGCACGCGACGCGAAGGAATGGTTCGAGCGGAGCTTCGGGCTGGAGAAGACGCCGCCGATGACCCGCGAGACGGCGCCGCTGCTGAGCGTGTACTACCTGCACGCGATGGCGCTGAGAAGCGTCCCGGAAGAGCAGGAGCTCGACCCCAGCACCGGGCTTTTCAGCGGCGCGTACGCGCTGCTGACCCGGCGCATCTATCTCCAGATCAGCCGCGATTATCCGCACCTGAGCAACACGTGCGAGCAGTGCTGGAGCCGAGTGGTGGCGGCCGGGCTGCACAGCGACGACAAGAGGTGGAACATCGCTTCGGACGAAAGCGACCGGGCGATGTTTCAGGTCAAGCCGGATGTCCAGCGGCGTTCCGTGGTCTGATCGGAGCGGCGGGAGATGTGAGAAGACAGAAAGAGCGTGACCGGTAAGGTAAACGGGTTCCAGCGCCAGCAGCGCCCCTGCGACGTTCCCGCTCAGCTCTTCACTCCCCCCACAGGAGGCCCAGGTGTCCGACGTTCCCGCCCGCTTTGCGTTGCGCCAAGGCGCCCGAATCAGCACCCATCTGCGACCGGCGCGGCCATGAGCACGCCTGCCGCCGGGCTGTGGACGGTGCAGTGTCCGACCTGTCGTCAGCACTTCCACTCGGCCGGGCCACTCGGATTCGGCCTGGGGCTGACGAGCGGCGTGCTGATCTGTGGGCGGTGTCAGCGGGCCTGCCGGGTAGACCGGCCCGCAGGGAAGTCGGCCCTGGTCGGCGGGACGCTCAGTGCACAGCCGGTCACGGCGATGTATCGCCGGTACGTGCGGGGCGTCCCCACCGGGCGACCCGTGACGCTGAGCCTGGAGGAGCGCGGCATGGCCCTGAAACTCATTGGCCTGGCCGAGGTGCGGGTCGGCCAGGCCGAGGCGCTCGAATGGGCGTCGCTGCGTGCGACCCGTGCCGAGCTGGAAGTTCCGCTGCCGCTGAGCAGCGGCGCGAAGGCGCTGCTCAGTGAACTGCTGGGCGCGCTCCTGCATCTCACCGTGCAGGGCACGCCCGGCCGTGACGGCTCCGGCCCACGCGCCAGCCTGACGCAGACGGACCTCCGGACCGGCGCGGAGTTGCTCACCCGGCTGCGCGGCGAAAGGCCCAGCTCCCCCTGGGACCAGGCCAGGGCGACCGAACAGCACAGACCGGCGCTGCAAGCCTGAGAATCACGCCGGAGCACTGCCGGTCCGGGCCTCGCTTCAGCGGGAAAAAGGACCGACAGTTTTGACGAATGAAAATATTCATCGTAAAATAAATATAGAGTCAATTCTCAGTGCTGTCTGACACGAGATTTTTTGCTCGCTCAGGGAACACCCCCCGGTTCGGGGCATTCACAGTTCCCGGACCGCATGGCAGCATGAAGCTGTACAGGCCCCCCAGACGACCGAGGTGCACGCACCGAAGTCCGCCCACACACACAACAGAGCACCGAAGGAACCTCTATGCGCCTACCCACACGGCGACGCCTGCTTCACGGCTTCACCCTGCTCGAACTGATTCTGGTGATGGTCGTCCTCGGCATCCTCTTCACGATTGTCGCGGTCAACGTCAAGGGACTCCACAACGACGCCGACAGCGCCGCGAGCGCCGTGGCCGCCAGCCTGGTGCAGGCCCGCACCCAGGCCTTCAGCACCACCAGCGCGGTGCGTGTGACGCTCACCGACCCGGACAGCCTGCTGTTCGAGACCAACACCGCGTGCTCGGTCAAGACCGGCTGGACCACGCTCAGCAACATCACGCCGGACTTCCCGCCCGGCGTCATCCTCACGCCCGTCCCGGCCATCAAGGCGCCCTGGAGCGTCTGCTTCACCACGCGGGGCGACCTGATCCTGCCGGCACCCAGCACCCTGACGGTCAGCGACGCCAGCAAGCACAACCGTGTCCTGACGGTCTACCTGACCGGCAGCGTGAACACCACGAGCGTGAGCCAGTGAAGCGGTCACAGGCCGGATTCACCCTCACCGAGCTGCTGGTCAGCATGCTGATCCTCGGACTGGTCGTGGTCAGCGTGCTCTCCGCGCAGATGTTCCAGCTCGGCATGAACACCAAGAACGAGGAGTTGACGCAGGCGGGCGTGGCCGCGCAACGCGTGATGGACGGCGTACGCTCGACCGATACCGCCGCGATGCCCGTCTCCGGCAGCAGCCAGCCGGTCACAGTGAACATCAGTGGCCGCGCGTACAAGGTCACGCTCACCTACTGCGCGCCCGCCACCTACTGCACCAAGAACGCCCAGTACATCCAGGTGGACGTGACCGCAGACAACAAGAACATCTTCTCGGTGGCGAACGTGCTGACGAGCGTCGGCAGCGGAGTCGTCAGCGCCGGGGTGACGCCGTGAGGTCCGCGCCCGCCGCCCGGAGACAGGCCGGCTTCACCATGATCGAGTTACTGGTCTCGATGGGCATCTTCGCGCTGGTCATCACGGCGGCCATCAATGTCGTCACCAGTTCGCTCGCGCTTTACCGCGCAGATCAGGGCCGCCTCGGCGTCAACCGCAACGCCCGCAGCACCTTCGACCTGATGGGCAACGACATCCGGCAGGCCGGAGAGCGCCTGGGCAACGATTTCCCGGCCATCACCCTCACGCAGGACAGCAACACCAACGCGGTCCTGACCCTGCGGCGCGGACTGGCGGACAGTCCGCTGCCGGTGTGCAGCCCGGTCGGCGCGGGCGGAACGGTGCTGTACGTGAACGCCTATAACCCTTATCTACAGCGCTTCCAGGACGGCAGCACGAACATGCCGGCGAGCTGCCCGACCGATCCGCAGGACCTGACGAGCTTCAACGCCCAGCTGGCCGCAGGCGTGAACACCGCGTACATCTACGACGTGAAGGCCAACACGGGCAGCTGGGCCAAGGTGACGAACATCGTGAGTTTTCCGTACAACGGCTCGACCATCCAGGCCCTTCAGCTGAGCAACCTCAAGGACGGCAGCTACGATCCGCGACGGGTGAACGTCAGCGACGTGACCGGGCGCGACGTGCGGATCTACCTGCTCGAAGAGCGGAAATACACCCTGGCCGGTAGCACCCTGGTGATGGGCCTGAACGGGCAGGACCCCAACGTCGCCACGCCGAACGTGCAGAGTTACACCGTCACGCCGTATCTCGAAGGCAACCCCCCGGTGGCCGCGACCCTGCCCTTTCCGAACGGAACCACCAGCAACCATGTGACGACCTGGCGTGACCTCGCTTATCTGGACGTGACGCTGAGTCTCAGTGACACCCACGGCAGCAAGACGGTCCGGCGTACGGTCACCGAGCGGTACAACCCCCGCAACGCCCTGAGCGGGCAGTAAGGAGCGATATGAGCACGACCGTTTCAACCGCCCGCCGTGAATCGGGCGCCGCGCTGGCGACCGTCCTGATCGTCTCGGTGGTGCTGATGGCAATGATCAGCGCCTACATGGTCCTGAGCATCAGCGAGGCCCGGACCACCAGGGCAAGCACCAACTCGGTGCAGGGCTTCTACTCCGCCGAGGGTGGCCTGAACATGCGGGCCGAGCAGGTGCGCGCGCTGTTCCAGGGATACACCCGCCCGGTCGGCCAGTCTCCCAAGACGGCGACGCCCTGCCTGAACGGCGACACCGGCAGCGGCGACTTCGCCTGCACGTCATACGTGCTCAACAACCGCACCGTCGTCACGTACATGCAGGACATCACCAAGTACGACAAGGACGGCAACCCGGAAACTGGCGTGGTCGAACCGGGCGACACGTACACCGGCCTGAACTTCCAGCAGTACGCCTACAACATCGTGTCGGTGGCGCTCAACAGCAGCGGCGCGACCGAGGCCAACCTGAAAATGGTGTTCCAGTCGCGGCTGGTGCCCCTTTTCCAGTTCGCGGTGTTCTACAACCGTGACCTCGAATTTCACCCCGGTCCGAAGATGACGCTGAACGGCCGGGTGCATACCAACGGCAACCTCTACTTGAACGCCACCGATACGCTGAACATCACCGGCCTGACGGACGCGGCGGGCAGTGTGAACCGGTTCGGTAAGGACAATCGCGGGTGCTCGGGTACGGTGACCATGAGCGGCACGGCCCTGGGCTGCAACGGCATGTCGGCCATTCCCCAGAATCAGCTGCCGGCAGGCGTGAAGTCGCAGCAGCAGCAGCTCAGCGTACCGAGCATGAACGACCTGAATCCCGATCCGTCGGGAGCGAGCAACAACGAGCTGTGGAATAAGGCGGACGTGCGGATCGTCGCCAAGAAGACCGGCAGCAAGTACGCCCTGGTCAACGGGGCCTATGTCATCGTGCCGGTCTTCACCCTGGTGGTCGAGAACAAGGACGGCAGCACGGACGGCGGCGCGACCTCGGCGCTGGCCGCCTGCAACGCGGCTGTTCCGCCCGCCGTTCAGGTGCGGCCGAGTTCGATCTGGGACAACCGCGAGAACCAGTACGACACCGTGGTGGACATCGATCAGAAGGCGATGATGAGCTGCATCCAGAACACCGGGAACTTCAAGGACCCGGACGGCAAGAAGCTGACGGCGGGCGACACCACCGGAGGCGGCATGGTCTGGCACGTCAGCTTTGACGACGGCGACAGCCGCACCAACGGTACGACGCCTTTCCCGACCAACTACGCCGTGGAGGTCCACAACGCCGCGACGCTCGGGACCAACAGCGGCAGCCCGGACGTGGCCGGCCTGACGGTGGTGACCAACCAGCAACTGTTCGTGCAGGGCGACTACAATGTGAACAACAAGAAGCCCGCCTCGCTGCTGGCCGACGCCATCAACGTGATCAGCAACGCCAACCCGAACGACATCAAGCTCAACCCCGGACCGAATCCGGCGACCGACACGACCATCAACGCCGCGTTCATTTCGGGCATCGACGACACCGTGCCCGGACAGTACAACGGCGGCCTTCAGAACTACCCGCGCTTTCACGAGGACTGGGGCAGCGCGACCATGAACTACAACGGCAGCTTCGTGTCGCTCGGCACGAGCACCCACACCAGAGGGCGGCAGAGCGCGGCGCGGTACACGGCCCCGACCCGAAACTGGAATTATGAAACTGATTTCAACAAGGTGGCGAAGTTGCCACCGCTCTCTCCACGGTTTGTGTACCTGAGGCAACTCCTGTTCGAGCGAGACTTCTGATTCACGAATTCATATCGATGTATTTTCATATTTTCATGACTTCATAAAGCGAGATCTTCACGGTCTCAGGAGGAACAGAATGCACGAGGCGCTCTCACGGTCAGGCCCCCATTCCGTGCTGCACCACAGCTACCGGCAGTCCCGGCGCGGGCGGGGCGAAACACCACTGGCGCACCTGCTCGGCGTCTGGCCGTTCGGTGGCGCGGACGCGAAGTTGCTGAGCGGATTCGCGCACCCGCACGCGTTTCCGACCGACGCGGCGCACATAGACGCCATCTACGAGGTCGGCGGCGTGATGTTCCATGCCCAGCTGGAATGCCGGGCACAGGGACGCCACCTGAACCGCTTTCAGCGCGTCACGCGCCTGGCAGAGCGCCCCAGCGAACACTGCCCGGCCCTCTGCGTCCCGGAACGCGGTCTGCGCTTTCCGTATCTCTACCAGCTGCGCAGCGCGGGCAGGAGCTGAGGGCCGAAGGGCGGTTCTGGCGCGACCTCGCCCCGAGCACCCTGCGGGGCTTGCCGTGCCCACTGGAGCCGGCGTGAGGCTGACCGTCGAGGAGGCCCTGACCCTGCTGGCAAACGCGACGCCCCCGCCCTGGAAGCTGAGCCCGGACGGTCAGCAGATCACCCAGACCAGCCACCTGACGCGGGATGTGTGGACCATTCCGCGCACGCCCGAAGACATGCAGCTGATTGCCCACGTCCACGACCTCGGGGAGCTGCTCAGGAGCGTCCGGTCTCCCGGTCCGCAAGGGGAGGTAATAAGTCTTTTTACATGCATCACCCCATTCACGGCTGGGTGGACATTTAGCGCCAGAAGCGGCACAGCTCAAACGGAGGGCCCACGGAGTTCACCGTTGTTCCTACAACACATCACATTGGCTTCCGCCGATAGAAACGCAGGAAATCCAGAGCGTCTTTTCAGTTGCATTGGGTAAGCCGTCTTAGCTTCCCGACAACCCGAAACCTCCTACATTTTTGTAGAAAAAAAATGCTAAAATGAAGTCACTGGGATTCCGGTTCCAGCGGTGGAGGACCTGCCCTCCACTGCCAGCGTCGTCAGTCACTGGGCCAGGGGTCCAGGATGTGGAAGCCAGGCGCCCCACATCTGACTGCAAGCCACTGCTGCCCTCAGGAGGCGCAGTCACCGCCTGGCATCCAGGGGATGCCCGGAGGTTCACGTTTGCGCAGGTGAGGGGCTGCCAAGGGCGAGCCTCACCCAGGGACAAGGTCAGGATTACCAGGAGTAACCCCGCCTCCCGTCCGCGCAGAAGGCAGATGCCCATGACGCAGATGTTCACCCCCACACGACCTGTCCCCCCTCTGCCCGGAACGTCGCTGCTCCGCCTGAAGGCTACCACCCTGCTCGAACTTGGCGACGCGGTCCAGACCGGCTTTCAGCCCACCGTACTCGAAGCGTTCGGGAAGCACCTGGGCCTCAACCTGGGTGAAGCGCTCGGCCTTCTCGGATTGAGCGAAAGCACGTATCACAGCTACCGCCGCGAAAAGCGGCCCATGAAACCGGACATCAGTGCCAGCCTGTACCAGCTGGCACGGGTGACGGAAGCGGCGGAAGCCTACTTCGAGAACGTGCAGGACGCCCACCTCTGGCTACAGACGCAGCGCCAAACCTTCGGTGGCAGAACCCCCCTTCAGTTTGCCCTCCTTCCCGGAGGCGCCGAGTATGTGACGACCGTGCTGAGCAGGCTTGAGCACGGAGTCTACACGTGACCCTGACCCTCCACCGCATCAGCAAATGGAAGTACGCCACGCTCCCGACCCTCCACGAACAAGGATTTGGTGCGGCCCGCTACGGCGGCCGCTGGAACAGCGCCGATCCGGAACAGGAGCACGACCGACGAATCCTCTACGTCAGCGACACCCTCGCCCTGGCCATGCTCGAAGTCGTCGTCCATGTCGACAGTCAGGTGCTTCAAACGGTCCAGCACGGACACGTCACGCTTGACGTCCAACCGGACGCCATCATCGACCTGGATCTGACGGCCCTGCCGGCGTCCTGGAACGCCCATCCGCCCAGCGCCGAGACCCAGGTGATCGGCGACGAATGGTTCGACACTCGAAGTTCACCGGTGCTCCGGATTCCCTCGGCCATCCTGCCGCTGACGGTCTACAGCCCCGGGCAGTCCAACTACCTGATCAACGCCTCTCACCCGGACATCGCCCAGGTAGTCCAGTTGCTCGGCGCTCAGCCGCTGCCCTTCGATCCCCGGCTCTGACTACCTGGCGCTGCGCACCTCACCGATGCTGGTGATCGACGGGGCGATGATTGGAGACGTCTTCGAGTGGCACGTGCGTGCACGGCTCTGCCCAGTCCTGAAGGCAGGTCAGGGGGTCGTGCTGGCCAACTTCTCATCGCATCACAGAGCGTCCATCCGGACGCTTATCGAAGGTCACAGCTGTACGCTGCTGCACCTCTCACCCTACAACCCAGACTCCAATCCCGGCAAGATGATGTGTTCCAAACGTATCTGATTACCAACTAGGGACAGGGAGGCCGGCGGGTTGTTCAGAGGCAGTTGAAGCGTCGATGGACGACCAATAGATGGTGCCGTAGACTCTTCACTGTGACTGTCCTACGGGTGCAGGCCAACCAACTGATCGTGCTTCGCGGCAATTCCGGTTCCGGCAAGAGCACAGTGGCACGGGCACTTCGGGAACGCTTCGGACGCTGCCTGGCCTGGGTGGAGCAGGATTACCTGCGGCGCATCGTACTCAAGGAACCCGATGAACCGGGCGGGGTCAACATCGGCCTGATCGAACAGACAGTGAGGTATGCACTGGAACACGGCTATCACACGGTCCTGGAGGGCATTCTCAACGCTGAGCGCTACGGCGACATGTTGCAGCGGCTCTCAGATACGTATTCAGCCCACTTCTTTTACTTCGACCTGTCCTTCGAAGAAACCGTTCGCCGCCACGCGACCCGCCCCCAGTCGAGTGAATTCAGCCCGCAAATGATGCGCGAATGGTACCGGCCTACCGATCTGCTCCCCTTCGGGCAAGAGCAGGTGCTTGACGAATCGTTGAGCCTCAAGGACGTCGTAAAGGTGATTGTAGACGTGTGCAAGCTGGAGCAAGTTAAACCACTCCGGTCTTCCTAAAAGCGGTCACCCAACATATCTAGAGGCTGCCAAAATGCGATTTGAAGTCTAGGTTAAAAAGTCTGGACACAGCAGAATGAAGAGGTGGCAAGGTGCGGTTACCCCAGTGACATGAAAGATGACACCTTCTTTTTCCTGCTGCCCTACTTGCTCCTCAGCCCAAAAGATGCCGGGCAACGCAAATACCCGATCCGAGACGTCCTGAACGCGCTCCTCTGGGTGGCACGGACTGGGGCGCAATGGGCCTGCCTGCCCCATGACTTCCCTCCTGCAGAGACGGTGCGCCAATAGGCGCTCCGCTGGTTCACTGCTGGGTGCTTCGAGAGTGCGGCTCACGACCTTCGCATTCTCAGCCGTGTAGAACAGTCCAGATCCAGCAAACCTACGGCCATCATTAACAGCCGGACGTTGCAGAGCACGCCAGAGAGCGGACACCGTGCTGGATTCGATGGTGCCAAGAAGCGCAAGAGCACGAAGGTGCATCTGGCCGTCGACACGCTCGGTCACGTCCTGGCCGTGCTGACGACACCAGCGAACGAGGAGGACAGAGCACAGGTCAAAGACCTGTGCCTCGAAGTTCAGGAAGCCACGGGCGTCAAGGTCGAAGTCGCCTGTGCCAATCAGGGCTACACCGGGGCACAGACGGCCCTGGAGGCCAGTCAGGCCGGTGTCGAACTGATCGTGGTGAAACAGCCTGAAGCGGTGAAAGGGTTCATTCTTCTACCAAAACGCTGGGTCGTGGAACGGTCGTTCGCGTGGTGATCGCGGTTCAGACGCCTCGGTCGGGACCTGGAACGGTTGCCCTCGACGTCGATCGGCTTCCACTTCCTAGCGGCGTGTCTTCTGTTCTGCAACAACCTCAAGCCGCTTTTTGCATAACGATCTTGGCAGCTTCTAAGATTAAATTTTTAATTCTTCTATTAAATGTTTTAAATCTGCTTGATCATACTGGTTTAATTCCATTAAAGAATAAAGAAGTTTTCCGGTCCCCATCAATACGATTGAAGATGGGTTGATATCTTCGAAATTCATCATGAATACTGGCTGCATCAAGATCATCAGATTGTTCAGTTCTTTGATCTCCATATAGAGAGGCTCCAGGACTGGGTTGATGTCTTCCCCGGTGAAATCCTCTGTCTGTCGATCTGTCTGCCGAAGCAGGAATCTTTTCGAATCGTTGAAGATGTAAATCAGCCCAAGTTGACGATAAGATAGTGAATTGCAGAGCTTGACTAGCATGTTGGCCGTAGCATCGCTGATATTTGACGCAAATGCTAAATTTGCCAGAAGATACGCATAGTGTTTAAGTTTCTTTTCTTCATACTCTCTTTGAGCATGAATCAGTACGCCTTCAATTACCTCCGCCGCCTCGTCGCTCAAATCGACGGTATTTTTAAACCATCCAGGTTTTAAAGGGTGCTGGAGTGCCAGTTTTTCCCTGATCCGTTCAGCAGCGCCAAGAACAGTACTGGCCAACCGTCGCCCTTCGTTCGGACTCAGTTGCCGACTGAAGATGTCCTCTAGGATCAGCGCCGAGTTCTGCTGGAAGAGGATGCCCAGAACCGCTCCTGCCGCAGCACCATAAGGGCCACCAAGAACGGTCCCCAGTGCCGCTCTGGAGGCAACGCCGATGTGCGGAATCAATTGGGAAAGTCGCTCAATGACCGTCGTCTTTTTATCTGGGAGTAAAGAGGACATCACAGATAGTTTAACGGACGTCATTGGTCGAACGCTGGGGAGAGAGGAGTTGAGATTACGTCTGCTCTGAGTAACCCACGAGCACCTGCGTTCTTGCGACGTTAAGCTGGTCTCCCAGTTCACGGTGCAGCCGTTCGTCATCAGTCCTCTCTTCGAGCCATGCATGGTGTGCTGAACGGGCTGTGCGCAGAACCTCGATTCTGGACTGCCACTTGTGGCGTTCCGCGTCGTCGTGGCTGAACGCTTCCACGGCAGCCTGCAAGGAGACTTCGGCGGCTCGTTGCATGGTCAGAAAGAGGTCTGCACAGCCGAGAAATCCCTGCGGCGTGAACGTCGGCATGGGCGTCAGCGTCACTTCCCCGTCCACCAGTCGAAGATCGAGTGCTCTCGACAGGCGGGGGTTGTGGTGGCTGTACCCAGAGACATCTGCGTACGTCTCTGCCTCTGCCTCCTCGAACTGCTTACGAATATCCGGGTCGTTTCCGTACCAGCGTTTGCCGACAGACCGGACACAGTTGATGAACGGCTCGAAGGTCTTGTTGCTGTCGTGGGTACGCCACTTCTCCGCTTTCTCCTCGTCACGACCGATAAACGCCTGATGGTATGCGCGTTCCAGGCCGACCCGTGTGAGGGCCGCCGCTTCCTGCGGATACCCCCGGCCGGCCATGAGCTGCACGGTCCGCAGCCCGCGGGCCTGGGCGGTCAGGAGCGCACGTCCAACTTTTCCTGCCATGCTCGTCTGTTGGAATGTCTGTACCGCTTCCAGGATCAGCGTGTACCTAGCCACTCCGCCAGCTAAGAAGATCTCGGGGGCAGTGCGGAAGAAGGCCGTTTCCGTCGCCTGTTCCAGCTCCTGGAGACTGAAGCGGGCCATCGGGTGAATGGAAGGAGACTCTTCGTTCATAGAGCCTCTTTATAACCTTCCAGGGCGAGACAGGGGGAACGCTCGGCCGGAACGCGCATTAGACCTCATTCGGTCCCGTCCGAGCCTGCGGTCCGCTCCTCGACCGATTTGAACTGACGCGCCTCCTCGCGGTAGAAGGGCTCCGCGACCCGCCACACACGACCGTCCCATGCAAAGACGCGGCTGTGCGACACCGCAGGCCCGCGCGTCGGATCCGGCCCCCCGATTACCTTCTCCCCGAACAGGCCCCACACGACGGCCAGACCGTACCGTTCGAGGAAACGGCTCAAATGAGGTTCACTGATCAGCAGCGCCGGAGGACCGACCTGCGAGACGGACGGGTCTAGAAAGACTTGCCGTCCTCCCTGCACGTACCCGGCGTCCCCATCCCAGTTCAGCTCTTCACGAAAGAAAGCGCGTGCGGGGAGCCGCAAGGTCAGCGTGCCCTGCTGAAACGCGTCGTACTCCGGGTTGTCGCTCAGCGAAGCGGTCGTCGGGGTAAAGCGGGTCGGCGACCTGGCCCGGTCCAGCTTCTGGGAACGGAGGTCCTCCGGGTCATACTCGTTGAACGTCGTCGCCCAGGGATACTCACCGAGGAAGCCGGAGTGCCAGTCCTCGCCGTCTGGAAGCCAGCCGCTGAAGAACGACCGACCGGACAACCACGTGAAGGCGCTCTCCAGATGTTCAGCCTCCACCAGATAACTCCGGAGCCAGAGTTCGACAACGCGGTGTGGCTGTCCATCATCGTACTCCTCCTGCCGACGCATGTAGGTATTCAGAAGGATCCACGGCTGTCCTTCGGAATCCGTGGCGCGGAGATCGTCCGGGCCGAAGGGCAGGTCGTCGACGTGATCCAGCCAGGTCTCGTCGCTTTCCACGCGAGCAGCAGAGAAGTCATAGACCCGGGGAGCCCACCAGGCGTAGGCTTCCGCATTCCTCCAGAATTCATTGCCATCTCGTCGCAGCACACTCGGGTCGAGGTCTCGCTCGTCCGGCATCGACAGTGGGGAGACGTCCGCCCGATGTGGGGGGCGGTATTCGTTGGGTGAGGGCGCCGCATGGTCGGTGAGTCTGGCCGCCAGCTCGGCCCGCGCGATCCACTGAAGTTTCTTGCCGATGCGCTCTGCCCAGTCGGGCTTTCCCCTGCCACTGCCGAACTCCTGCATCATCCACAGGTCGTAGGGTGCCAGCTTCTTCTCGGTGTAGCCGAGTTCGAGTGTCCGGTTGAAGATCCAGCGCGCACATTCGCCCTTATTGAGAAGGTGCTTGTACTGGTGAAACCAGGACAGGCCATAGATGTAGAAATCGTCCTGCAAACAGCTCCGGTACAGCTGGCGCGTGCCGGGGCCGATGTCCCTGAATGGCTCCAGCGTCGTCAGATCCGGAATGGTCAGCGGCCACTCGTCCGGAGGAAGCGGCAGAACCGTACTGGCTCCCGCTGGAAGTACGCTGTCGTGAGCGGCCAGTTCCAGCAGGCAGCGGGCATGATCCCGGATCAGGGCGTGCCGGTAACGGGCCGCGTCTTCAGACCAGGCCAGCCAGATCTGCTCGGCGACGGCCTGCTCGGCTTCCCTGTTCCGGACGCGCAGCAATGCCCCGTAAGCGGCGAGCAGGATCCGTTCGAAGACGTACGGGTCGTCGATGTCTGCGAACCGCTCGATCAGCTCCGCGCATAGGCCCGGATGCGCCTGCGCGAGCCGCACGAGCGCTTTGGTCGCCCCGTCGCGGACGCGTCGATCTGCCGCCGCGAAGCACCAGGTCAGCACCACCGCCCAGCGCTCGGCGACGTCCTCCGGCACCGCCCCAGCGTCCACCTCGAAGGCCTGCTGGATCATGTTCGCGACGACTCCACCGTCCTGAAAGCTCAGGTGCAGGTGGCCACACCAGTACCCGTCACGCCGCGGGAAGGCGTGCCCACGCAGGACCTCGTCGAGCCAGAATGCGTCCACAGCCGAGGGCGTCGTCGCTACGGACATCAGGGCACTGAATACAGCGCCACTCTGCCCGGGAACCCGTAACGCCTCCCTCAGGAGTTGCCGGGTACGGGCATTGAGATGCGCCGGATCTCGCCACACGAGTGACCCGGTCAGCTGGGTGAGCAGCAGCTCGCGGGGCAGCGAGGACACTACGTCCGGCAGTTCTACCCCGTACCTCTCGGGAAGCTGCACAGCCAGCGCCTGAAGCTCTCCGGCATGCTCAGCCGCCGCCGTCTCGTCAGCGACGAGAAACGCAAGCGGCCCGCCCGCCGAGAAAGCAGCGTCGATCGTACTGCCGTCTAAAGGATCCAGCAGCGCCCCGACGAAGAGGTGGTCACCCAGCCGCTCAAAGGCCACGCGCACCTCCTCATTGGCGGTCCCTGGAGCAGCGTCGACGGTTGTGTTGCCTTAACTCGCGTCACGGCAGGCTGAGGGCAGGGGTAGCCTGAGGATCAGGCTACCCCTGCCGCGACCGCAGACCATGTCTGGAACGCTTTCTTCTGATGATGTCGTCTGGTCGAAGCGAAGACGCTGGTTCGGGAGTGGTGGTGGAGGTTGGTGATTCGAGCGTGTAG